>ERZ650311.609-NODE-609-length-21420-cov-8.499743_pt1 | contig 21420 bp, 20 predicted proteins | sample MGYA00376247_ERZ650311 | MGnify/ENA primary metagenome ERZ650311 (study PRJEB26733, sample SAMN07839324) | wastewater metagenome | biome: small river; feature: stream; material: water | place: USA: North Carolina | collected 2016-07-28 ...
CGTGCGCGCCATGGGAGGCGGGGCTCGATTCACCGGAGCCGGTCCAAACATGGGCGGTGCCGGCGGCTTCGAAGACGTCTTCGCGAACCTCTTCGGAGGCGCTCGCGGCGGCGGATTCCCCGGCGGCTTTGGTGGCGGTTTCGGCGGCGGCTTCGGAGGCCCAACTCCTGGTGCCGACCTCACCGCCGCGGTGACCATCGACTTCATCGATGGCGTCAAGGGAACCACTAAGAAGCTCAGTTTCCAGCACGGCGAAGACGTTTCGTTCAAAGTTCCGGCCGGAATCAAGGACGGCGGCAAGGTCAAGCTGCGCGGCCGCGGACAGCCATCGATGAACGGTGGTCCAAACGGCGACCTACTGGTGACTGTCAACATCAAGCCGCACCCGGTCTTCACTCGGGACGGCGACAACCTGCGCGTCAGCGTGCCGGTTACTTTCGTCGAGGCCGCACTCGGTGCCACCATTCAGGTCCCGACGCTGGGTGGCGACCCGGTCAAGCTAAAGGTCGCACCGGGCACCCCAAACGGACGCGTCCTGCGAGTCAAGGGCAAGGGCGTGGTCACCGAGAAGCATTCGGGCGACCTGCTTGCGACCGTCGACATCGCAGTTCCTTCGCACCTGAGCCACAAGGCGGAGGAGGCTCTGAAGGCATTCGCCGAGGAGCTACCCGATGAAGATCCACGTGCCGAACTTCTTCAGAAAGCCGGATTGCTCTAATGGAAGAGATCACCGAGGACACACCAATATTTGTGATTTCGGTGGCCGCCGAACTGGCGCAGATGCACCCGCAAACGCTGCGTCAATACGACCACCTGGGCCTGGTTTGCCCGGTGCGAACCGCTGGTAACAGCCGTCGCTACACCATGCGCAACGTGGCCCAGCTGCGCGAAATCGCTCGCTTGAGCGCGGAGGGCGTGAGCCTCACCGGCATCAAGCGAGTCCTTGAACTGGAAAACGAAAACACCGAACTTCGGAAGCGTGTCCGCGACCTCGAGTCGACGCTCGCTACCGAACTCATGAACCGCCCGGGAGCCCGCGTCTTTGCCGCAGGTGACCAGGGAGTCGTGAGCCTTGCCCAGGGACAACGCCCCGCCAAAAACAACGGCGTGGTCCTCTGGCGCGCTAAATAAACCTGCACCCAACCACCCCCTCGGTGCATCAAGGCTTCGAAGTTAGGAGCAAAAATGAACAACCCCCAGAACCAACAGCAGGAACAGAAGTCTGCGTTGGAACAGTTCGGCGTCAACCTCACCGAGGTTGCTAAGGCCGGAAAGCTTGACCCGGTGATTGGCCGTGACGCCGAGATTCGCCGAGTCACCCAGGTGCTGAGCCGCCGCACCAAGAACAACCCGGTGCTCATTGGCGAGCCCGGTGTTGGAAAGACTGCCGTGGTCGAAGGCTTGGCCCAGCGCATCGTGGCCGGTGACGTCCCCGAGAGCCTGAAAGGCAAGCAGCTGATTTCGCTTGACCTGGCAGCGATGGTGGCCGGTGCCAAATATCGCGGTGAGTTTGAGGAGCGCCTGAAGGCCGTTCTGGCCGAGATCAATGCTGCCGAGGGCCAGGTAATCACTTTCGTTGACGAGCTTCACACCCTGGTTGGTGCGGGAGCAGCCGACGGTTCGATGGACGCATCCAACATGCTGAAGCCGATGCTGGCCCGCGGCGAACTCCGCCTGATCGGCGCCACCACCCTGGACGAGTACCGCGAACGAATCGAGCGTGACCCCGCTCTGGAACGACGATTCCAGCAGGTCTACGTCGGTGAACCCTCGGTGGTCGACACCGTCGCAATCCTGCGTGGACTCAAGGAGCGCTACGAGGCGCACCACAAGGTGGCCATCGCCGACAGCGCGCTGGTTGCCGCAGCCACCCTGAGTGACCGCTACATTACCGGACGCCAGCTGCCGGACAAGGCAATCGACCTGGTGGATGAAGCCGCCAGTCGCTTGCGCATGGAGATCGACTCGGCTCCGGTCGAGATTGACGAACTGCGACGCTCGGTGGACCGCCTGAAGCTGGAGGAACTTGCTCTGGCCAAGGAGAAGGACGCCGCCAGCAAGGAGCGCTTGGAGAAGCTGCGCGAAGACCTGAAGACCAAGTCGGCTGCCCTGAAGGAGCTGGCCGATCGCTGGGAGAAGGAGCGCGCCGAGCTAAACCGCGTGGGTGAACTAAAGACCAAGCTGGATCAGCTGCGCATCGATAGCGATCGTGCCCAGCGTGAAGGCAACTTGGAGAAGGCCTCGCGTCTGCTTTACGCCGAGATTCCGGCACTGGAAAAACAACTTGCCGTGGCCGAGGGTCTGGAAGGCTCCGCCACCGAGCGCATGGTTAACGAATCGGTCACCGAGGAGGATATCGCCGCCGTGGTAGCCGCCTGGACCGGCATCCCAACCGGTCGCCTTTTGGCCGGCGAATCACAAAAGCTGCTGCACCTTGAAGCCGAACTTGGCAAACGCCTGATCGGCCAGAAGCGTGCGGTGAAGAGTGTCTCGGATGCGGTTCGCCGCACCAAGGCCGGCATCGCCGATCCTGGTCGCCCGACCGGCTCATTCCTCTTCCTGGGACCGACCGGTGTGGGCAAGACCGAGCTGGCAAAGAGCCTGGCGGAGTTCCTCTTCGACGACGAAAAAGCCATGGTTCGAATCGACATGAGTGAGTACGGAGAGAAGCACTCTGTGTCGCGTCTGGTGGGGGCTCCCCCGGGGTACATCGGTTATGAGCAGGGCGGTCAGTTGACCGAGGCCGTGCGTCGTCGCCCTTACTCGGTGGTGCTTCTGGATGAAGTCGAGAAGGCCCACCCCGAGGTTTTCGATGTGCTGCTGCAGGTTCTGGATGACGGGCGCCTGACCGACGGCCAGGGCCGAACCGTCGACTTCAAGAACGTGATTCTGATTCTGACCAGCAACCTGGGTAGCCAGTTCTTGGTTGACCCCGAGCTGAACGAAGCCCAGAAGCATGAGGGTGTGCTTGCCACCGTGCGAGCCGCATTCAAGCCGGAGTTCCTCAACCGTCTGGACGACATTGTGATCTTCAGCGCGCTTTCGATTGCCGAGCTGGGTCAGATCGTGGAGCTCAACATCGAGCGCCTATCCACCCGTCTGGCCGAGCGTCGCCTGCAGTTGGCCGTGACCCCGGCCGCCCGCAGTTGGTTGGCAGAGCACGGCTATGACCCGATCTATGGAGCTCGCCCGTTGCGTCGCCTGATGCAGAAGCAGATCGACGACCAGTTGGCCAGCCTGATTCTGGCCGGCACCATCAGCGACGGCACCGCGGTTCTGGTCGACGTCGCCGCTGACGGAACAGGACTGAGCGTCTCCTCGGGCGGAGAAATCCTCTCCACCTCGCTGGGTGATCTGGATCTGGACCTAGAACAGTTCAATGGCTAAAGCCACCGAGGGGTTGACCGCGGAGGAGGCGAAGCAGGCGCTCGCCGCCTTCGCCAACCCCGGCCGCTCGCGCGACCTCGGTTGGTTCTTCAAGACCGGTCCCGGTGAATACGCCGAGGGCGACCAGTTCATCGGTGCCAGGGTGCCGGAGGTTCGCTCGGTGGCGGCGGAGTTTGCTGCATTGCCCCTTGCTGCGGTCACCGAGTTGGCTCACTCTCCGATCCACGAGGAGCGACTGCTCGCCGACATCCTGCTTGTGAACAGGTACCGGAAGGCAAAGACCGATGATGCGCGGGCCGAAGTCTTCGACCTCTGGCTGAAGCTGGCCTACGAGAACTGCTGGAACAACTGGGACTTGGTCGACACGGCATACACACTCGGTGACTGGCTGATCCGGCACCCGGATAATCAGTTGCTGGTGTCGCTGGCTAAGTCCTCGGTGCTTTGGGAACGCCGCATGGCGATCATCCTGACTTTTGCACAAATCAAGATTGGCAAGTTCGACGAAGCCATTCAGATGGCCAGGCTGCTGCACCGAGACCAGCACGATTTGATTCACAAGGCGGTGGGATGGATGCTGCGTGAAATCGGCAAGGTAGAGGACGACGCGCTTCGGGCTTATCTGGACGAGACCGCCGACACTATGCCTCGAACCATGCTGCGCTATGCCATCGAGAAGCAGCCCGAGGCGCTGCGCCAGCATTACCTGGGATTGGCACGCGCCAAGAACACCCGCTAAACTTATCTGGCAACCAGGAGACGTCGCATAGCCCGGTCGAGTGCGCCTCACTGCTAATGAGGTAAGGACTAAAAATCCTTCGGAGGTTCAAATCCTCTCGTCTCCGCAAACAAAATCCTCACCCTTTCGGGTGGGGATTTTTTGTTTGCTTGGTTATCGACAGGGGAGGATTTGGGAGGCGGTCGCTGTCAGGCGACCAACGGCTCCTCTCGTCTCCGCTACTTCTTGATCTCGTAGTGGATGAATCCGGTCTTGGTCGCCACTCGGTCGTACAGTTGCTGGGCCGTCTTATTGGTCTCAGCAGTCAGCCAATAGACTTTGCCGGCTCCGGCATCCCCGGCCCAGCTGCGGACGTGTTCAATCAGCGCTCGACCAGCTCCGGTGCCTCGGGCTTCAGCCGAAACAAAAAGGTCCTCGAGGTATACATACTCTTTTCGGGACCACGTTCCTGGGTGGGTGAGCCAAGTAACCATGCCGATGGCTTGGCCGTCATCCCTCAGCGCCAGAGCGCCCTGCATTGCATTGCCGTTTTCGCAGAGACGATCGAATGTGTGGCGAGTGATTTCCGGTTCCAAAGTGGCCTCATAAAAGTCCAAATACCCGTTCCAGAGTGGAAGCCAGGCTTCAAAGTCGTCCAGGGTCAGGGCGCGCACGTGGGTCATGACGTTGAGTTTATTTGCAAACTCCCCATCATGAATCGCCTCATGCTGTTTGTCTTAGGGAATCAAGCCCAAGCATTTCTGCTTTTCTTCAGGTAGACCGGCCAGAAAAGACGCATGAATATCACCCTCGTCCTACCGACTCAACTCACCGTTGAGGAAGCCTGGCGCACCCTGACTAATTGGCGTGCCCACGGCGAGTGGATTCCATTGACGAAGATGATCATCGTTCACTCCGGAGACCAGCCTGCGCTAGGCGATAAGTTCATCGGACGCAGTGGGCTGTGGCCTTTGGTGTTTGATGACGTAATGACGGTCACCAGGTTCGACCCTCCCGGTGTCCACGGGTTTTGCGAAGTGACCAAAAGCGGCCGGGTGGTGAAAGGCAGCGCCTCGTTTGCGGTCACTTCGACGGAAACCGGAACCGTCGTCACCTGGGTGGAAGACATTCCATTGCCCCCGCTGGTGGAAAAGACTCTAGGTGCATTGCTGACTTTTGTTGGCAGATGGGTGTTCACCTCGGCACTTCGGAAGGCCCTCAAGAGTAAATAGGGAGCTGGTTTAGGTTTGTGGTCCAGCGGCCTCGGCCAACATTGCACCGAGGCCACCTTTGGTTCTAGCTCAGCAGCTTGATGACCTGAATGATCACAAGAATCATTTTGATCACTAACTCAACGAGCCTGAGTACCGTGATTTTCATCACGTCCCCTAACTTCAGTGCGTGAACCTGAAGCGCAGAACCGGACCAGCACCAAACTCTTGAAATATCAAAAGTTCAGTGGTTTACTCGGAGATGTGATATCTCGGATTTTTTGGTCCGGTTCTGCGCCTCCAAGCGTAAAGATTGCCCTCGGGTTCGTGCCCGAGGGTTTTTCTTTACACAAGACAAAAACAAAGCCACGCTTTCTGCTTGCCATTCAACAGTGAGCGATTTCGAGCGTGTGCCAGTCCACTCCGGGCCAATCTGTGGATAAAAACCCAATAATCAGTGGGGTGTAAGTTAGTCCAACTTGGGCTTCAACGGACCGCGCACCAGCTTGTGTGCAGCGGCCTGGGCCACTGGGCGTATCGTGATCAGGTCAAGATTCACGTGACCGGGAAGTTCAATGGCGCTGACGATGGCTGCAGCAATGTCCTCTGCCACCAGCGGCTCCACCACACCGTCATAGACTGCCTCAGCCCGAGCCTGATCTCCGCCCAGTCGATTCAGGGTGAACTCGTCGGTCTTGACCATGCCCGGTGCAATCTCAAGGACGCGAATCGGTTCGCCGGCCAGTTCAAGCCGAAGTACGCTCACCACGGCATGAGCCGCAAACTTGGCAGCGTTATAGCCCGCGCCACCCTCGTAGCCAATCATGCCTGCAGTCGACGTCACGGTCATGATGTCTGCATGTCCGTTGGCAGCGGCAGCTTTTCGCAGCAGTGGCAAAACCTTGGCTGTTACCCGCTGCACACCGATCACATTGACGTCAAACATCTTCAGCCATTCGGCCGGATCGGCATCCTCCACCGAGCTAACGCCATACGCGCCACCGGCATTGTTGATCAGGGCGTGGACCGGACCGGTTTGCGCAAGGTAATTACCCAGTGCATCCACGTCGGTCTGGTTTGTCACGTCGGCAATAAAGGTCTCGCAGTCGATCTCGGTGGCCAAGGCAGCAAGTCGGTCGGCACGGCGAGCAACTGCCACCACTTGCCAGCCATGCTGGCTAAATAGCCGAGCAGTGGCCCGCCCAATTCCAGAGCTAGCCCCAGTTACAACCACGCGTTTTCTTGTCATAGACCCAACCTACAACTGAAATTCCCCTTGGCTAACGGGAAGCATTTGCCACCCGCATGGTTGGCTTAGCTATGACCGAAACCGCACCCCTGGCCTACAAGCACCGCTGGCTGGTTCTGACCGTCGTTCTGATCGCCGAGATCATGGACCTGCTCGACTCCACAATCGTGAACGTCGCCGGCCCAACCCTCGCCGACAAACTGCACGCTTCCAGTACAGATCTGCAGTGGGTCATTGGTGGCTATGCGCTAGCACTCGGTTCCGGCCTAATTCTCGGAGGTCGACTCGGGGACCGTTTTGGTGGCCGCAACATGTTCATTTTCGGTCTAGCGGGTTTCACTATCGCGTCGGTTTTGTGCGCAGTCGCACCGAGTGTTGAGTTCTTGATCTTCTTCCGATTCGTGCAGGGATTCCTCGGCGCCATGCTGCTGCCCCAGGGTTTTGGGCTGATCCGCGAGACTTTCCCGCCACAGGAGTTCGGCAAGGCGTTCGCCGCGTATGGACCAGCTTTCGGACTCGGCGGGATCCTGGGTCCAATCATCGGTGGCTTTATCATCCAGGCCAACATCGCCGATCTGGGTTGGCGCGCGGTTTTCTTGGTCAACTTGCCTATTGGTATTGCGGCCGTGATTCTTGCCGTGCTTTACGTGCCCAAGTCGGAGGCGGACAAGACATTGCGAATCGATGTTAGGGGTTCGCTGATGGTGATTCTGGCGTCGGGCATGCTGGTCTATCCCCTGATCAAGGGCCAGGAAGAGGGATGGCCACTCTGGACCTACGCCATGCTGGCCGGGTCGCTGGTGGTCTTCTACCTGTTCTCGCTGATGGAAAAAGCGGCCGCGAAGCGTGGTCACAGCACCCTGATTGACCCGAGCATCTTCACCAAGCGCTCATACACGCTAGGTCTCGCCGGACTCGCCTTGCACTTCGCTGGCTTCACCGGCGTCTACCTGATCCTCACCCTGTTCGTGCAGTTCGGAGAGCGCTTCACCAGTGCCGAGGCCGGACTGGCTAACATCCCAATCGCCGTCGGAAGCGCCATCGGAGGCGCGATCAGCGGTGGTTTCCTGGCCGACAAGATCGGTGGTCGTCTAACCCTGCAAATCGGTGCTGCCACCGAGCTGGTTGGTGCCGTGCTGCTGTGGCTTGCCGTTCCTAGTCTGGATCACTTCACCATCTGGCAGATGATTCCGGCACTAGTGGTCTCGGGAATCGGAACCGGTCTGATTGCAGCACCACTTTTCGGAACCATTCTGGCAAGTGTGGAAGGGCGACAGAGCGGTTCGGCCAGCGGCGTTATGAGTGCCGTTCAGTCGGTCTTTACCTCGGTGGGAGTTGCAGTTTTCGGAACTGTGTTCTTCAAATACGGTTTGGTTGGCCAGGCCGATGCCGGCTTCCGCAATGCCCTGATTGTGCAGGTGATTCTGCTGGTGCTGTTCCTGGCGGTTTCACCGGCATTCCCAAAGCGCGAAAACAGCCACTAAATCTGAACTTTAACTGCACTTTTTGGGCTTGCGTGCCAAAAGCACGAGTCCAGTTAAATAGGTCAGGTGACCCCAGCTGCAGCCGGGATCACCCTTACGGAGTTATCTCCTCAAGATTGAAACTTCAATGATCAAAATGATCACTTTGGCAACAATCAGGATGAGATCAACAAGGAATGGTTTCACTCCAAGTCACCTCCTTCGATTGGGTGTGAACCAAAAGAAGGCGGAGCTCCGGACCTTTGCAAACACCGTTGATTACTCAACGAGTTGCAGTTATCTTAGAGATGTTGTGTCTCGGATTTTTGGTCCGGAGCTACGCCTCTAAGCGTAAAGAGTTGCCCTCAGGTAGCGAGCCTGAGGGTTTCTCTTTAGCCTGGCAAAACATGTCACACTTTCTGCCCTGCCCTTCCAGCCTGAATCAGACATGCACTGGGCATTCTGGCCGATGCCTAATTTGTTGATAACAGGCATCATTCGCGCTGTTGATCGTGCCGAACTTCCGCGAAGTACGATTGCCCCAGAAGGCAAGGCAGGAGAACGCATGAGCAAGGTAGTGGTATTCGGGGCATCCGGTTACACCGGAGGTAACATCGCCCGAGAGTTGGTGGCCCGCGGCCATGAGGTTGTCGGTGTCGCTCGTGACGCAGCCAAACTGACCGATCCCGGAATCACGCCATTGGCCGGTGACCTCACCGATTCGGATTTCTTCGCCAAGGCAATAGCCGGCGCCGACGTGGCAGTGCTGGCGGTTCACCACCGAAACCCGCCGGTCGCCGAGTTGCTCCCGGACCTGCTGGCTGTGACCTTGACGGCTGGAGTAAGACTCGCCGTGATCGGTGGCGCCGGAAGCCTTCACGTTAGCGAAGGTGGGCCAAGGCTTATCGACACCCCAGAGTTCCCGGACGCCTACAAGCCCGAGGCCGGTGCCGCTGCGGAGTCGCTTTATACGTTGCGCGAACTTAACCAGGGAGATTGGTTCTTCATCAGCCCAGCCGGTGGTTACGGCAAGTTCGCGCCGGGCGAGCGAACCGGCAAGTACCGACTCGGCGGCGATACCTTGGTGGTGGACACCGAGGGCAAGTCATTTATCGGCGGGGAGGATTTCGCCATCGCGGTGGCTGACGAAATTGAAACCCCAAAGCACCGAAACCAGCGCTTCACCGTCGGTTATTAGTTTCTCCAGCAGCCCAAGCTGAACCCTCCAAGGGCGGGCTACTGGTGAGCAGCCTGCTCTGCGACTAGCCGCGAGTAGAGCCCACCGCGTTCCAGCAACTCGGTGTGGGTTCCGTGCTCCACGATCCGGCCCTTTTCCAGAACGAAAATCACGTCGGCATTGACCACGGTAGACAAGCGGTGGGCGATCGCCAGCGTGGTTCGGTTGGCGGTGGCGGCATCCAGGGTGGCCTGAACGATTCGCTCGCTCACGGTGTCCATTGCGCTGGTTGCCTCATCCAAAATCAAAACCGGAGGGTCTTTCAACAGCACGCGCGCAATGGCGATTCGCTGCTTCTCGCCACCGCTAAGGCGATAGCCGCGCTCGCCGACCATGGTGTTGTAACCGTCCGGGAAGCTCATGATGGTGTCGTGAATATTGGCGGCCCTTGCGGCTGCTTCGATCTCTTCGTCGGTGGCGTCTGGCTTGGCATACGCGATGTTGGCTCGGATCGAGTCGTAAAACAGGTAGGTCTCCTGGTTTACGATGCCGATCTTGGAAATCAGATCTTCGTGCTTGAGGTCCCTAACGTCGACACCGGCAAATTTCACCGCGCCACCGGTCACCTCATAGAAGCGTGGCAGCAGGTATGCCACCGTAGTTTTGCCGGCACCCGATGGGCCCACGAACGCCGCGTACTGCCCCGCCTTGACGGTGAAGCTCACCGACTTCAAGGTTGCCTCGGTGTCATCACCTGCACCGGGGTAGCGGAACTCGACATCATCAAACTCCACGTCACCGAGCCGGTCCGCTGGAATCGCAACGGTCTTATCGGCATCCTTGATCGAAGGCTTCAGATCCAGGTATTCAAAGATGCGGGCGAAGAGCGCCTGCGAGGTCTGCAGGTCTAGGGCGATTTGCATGATGCCAATCATCGGGAAGAGCAGGCGGGTCTGAGCGGTCGTGAATGCCACGACTGTTCCCACCGAGATCGGCTCGTGGTTGTCAATCAGCCATCCTGCGAAAAGGTAAATGATGGCCGGGATCGAAGACATGAAGATCTGGACGAGAGCAAAGAAACCCTGACCGCTCATGGTCTGACGAACCTGCAGAGCAATCTGGTTTCGGTTCTCCTTGGCGTAGCGATCAACTTCGCTGCGCTCCCGGCCGAATGATTTCGCCAGCAGGATGCCACTCACTCCAAGCGCTTCCTGTGTGATGGCCGACATCTCGCTGAGTGACTCTTGGGTCTTAGTCGCAATCTTGGCGCGCAGCTGACCCACCTTGCGTTGCAGCAAGACCATTAGCGGGAGCATAATCATCGCAACGATGGTCAGCTTCCAGTTCAGAATCACCATGGCAACCACGGCGGCCAGGACCGTAACTGTGTTTCCCAACACCGTCGAGATGGTGTTGGACAGCACGTTGGCAACGCCACCGACATCGTTCTGGAGGCGACTCTGAATCACACCCGTTTTGGTGCGGGTGAAGAACGCCAGTTCCATCTTCTGCAAGTGGTCGAATAGGCGCACTCGAAGCTCGCCCATCACACGGTTACCGACTCGGGAAGTCAGGAAGGTCTGCGCCACACCGAGACCGCCGTTGATGAGCCAGATGCCAAGCATCAGCCCAACCACGTTCAGCAGAATGACAAAGTTTGGTTTGCCACTAGCCGGGAACAGCCCCTGGTTGAAGGCCTCCTGAACCAGCAACGGTGGAAAGATCGACAGCACGGCAGCCACCAAAACCAGCGCAACGGTACCGGCCAGCGGCCCTCGGTGCGGACGGAAAAGGCCAAAGATTCGACCCACCAGATTAGGGATCTTAGGAGCAGAGGCGTTCGCCGCCTTGATCTTGTCTGGGTCGGAACCGAAACGCCCCATCGGGCCACCATGCATAGTCATTAGGTCAAACCTAACACTGGCCTAGGACAGCCATTCATTGCTTATTCGCTGGGTAGTATCAATAGGAATGAGCGCGAAATACACCACTGTTCTGTGGGATCTTGATGGCACGATTGTGGACTCCGGCCCGGGCATCTTCGAGACCTTCCGCCAGACTTTCGAAGCGCTCGGCCTCCCCCAGCTTCCGCAGGAACAGCTGCGCACATTTGTCGGCCCACCGCTTCGAATCACCTTCAGCGAGCACCTTGGCTTCAGCCCCGAGTTGACCCAGCAGGCGCTTGAGACCTATCGGGATTTTTACCACGCGGGTGGCGCCATCAACGCTCAGCTTTACCCAGGCGTTATCGACGTGATTGAAAAGTCCCAAGCTGCCGGAATCACAAATTCTCTGGCCACCTCAAAGGCCATCGGAGGCGTTCGAGTGGTCGGCGAACACTTCGATTTCCTAAAGTATTTTGACTTCCTCGGAACCGCCGACGTCGAAGCCAACCGGCTCAGCAAGTCCGCGGTGGTCGACTACGCACTAACCGGGCTGCGCGAACTCGGTGCTGATCTGTCGCGGGTCATCCTCATCGGCGACCGCATTCATGACGTCGAAGGAGCCCGCGAGCACGGAATCGAAGTGGCTCTGGTGGCTTGGGGTTATGGCAACACCGAGGAGTGGAGCCAGGCCGATCACTCGGTGGCGAATCCGGCCGAACTTTCTGCGCTACTGGGCCTATAGGGCTAACGCCCCAGCACGCACTTCGGTTAGTGTGGAGGCATGCCAAAGCCATACAGCCTAGAAGCCAAGCAGATCATCAACGCCCCAATGAGCAAGGTCTGGGGCATCATCAGTGACCTGAACCAGTTCAACGCCTGGAACCCGTTCATGGCCATGGACCCAAATACCCTGGCCACAGTCAGCAAGAACGCCAGCGGCGAAGGTGCGACCTACAGCTGGGAGTCCAAGAAGATGGGCAAAGGCAGCATGACTTTCAGCGGTGTCTACCCAGAGTCGCTGATCACAATTGACATGAACTTCATGGCACCGAGCGCGGAAACCGCCAAGGTGGAGTGGCGTCTGACTCACGTCAACGACGGCGTGGAAATGGCCTGGAGCATGAGCGGAGAGCGCAAGTTCTTCGGTGCGCTGATGGTTGCAGTGCTGCAGATGGACAAGATGATGACCAAGCACTTCGTGGATGGCCTGGGTCGCCTGAAGGCGCTCGCCGAGAAGTAAAAACTTCGCTCTAGCGAAATTTCTTGCAAGAATGTGAGTATGAGAAACTCACGCGTTATCGCTGGTATTGCTGCTGCCGCATTGGCTGTGGTTGGAATCTCTACCTCGGCGCATGCCGAAAAGCCTGAGACGCTGCCCCAGGTTGCGTCGCTGCACAACCCACACATCGATCTGACCCGCGAGGCTTCGCGCGTGGTTTCGTCGACCAGCAGCAACCTGACCTACCACAACGGGCCGGTCATGACTTCTCCGGTTACAGTTCAGCCGATTTACTGGGGTAAATCTTGGGCCAACACAGCCTTTGCTGGTGACAAGGCCACCGGTCTCGCAGCACTGTATTCGCAGTATGGCGGATCCGCCTACGCCGGAATCTCGGCTCAGTACAGCCAGTCGGGCGGAGCCAAGGTGACCACTTCGGTTTCAAACTCTGCGGCGATTGTCGACACCGCAAGCAACGCTTCCTCGGTCACTGCGGATGTCTTCAACGAGGTACTCCGACAGGTGCCTTTCGACAAACTCTCTTCAAACGGTTACTACCCCGTTTACACCGACCTTCCTCGTGGAACAGCCACCTACTGTGCCTGGCACTCGGTGGGCACTGCGACCCTGAACGGCGTCTCTAAGCGCATCAAGTTCGCATTCTTCTTCTCGCTGGACGGCGATCCAGGCTGTGACCCAGGCGACACTCGCACTACCTACAGTCAGGGCACCGAGGCACTGGCCAACGTCAGCGCGCACGAACTGGCGGAAGCCATGACCGATCCAGAGCTGAACGCCTGGTACGACAGGAATGGAAACGAGAACGCCGACAAGTGCGCTTGGAAGTTCAATGCCACCGGCGTGACACTGCTTTCCGGCAGTTACGCGTGGCGCATCCAAGGCGAATGGGACAACGTAACCAGCGCTTGCAAGTGGTAGCCAGATAAATAGCCATTAGACAAGTTCGCCCAACTTGGGTAAACTGTAGAGGTTGCTCTTCGGAGTAGCACCCAAACTGCGCTTGTAGCTCAACGGATAGAGCATCTGACTACGGATCAGAAGGTTGGGGGTTCGAGTCCCTCCAAGCGCACGAAAAGACCCAAAACTTCTCACGAGTTTGGGTCTTTTTACTTTTAACTATCTAGTTGCCCAGGAATGGCCGAAGTTCAACTTTCCTGTTGCATGCGATCGACCCTTCGGCAGCCAGCCGCTCGGCCTGCTCACGTGAATCGGCTTCGATAATCCAGAAACCGCTCATGTACTCACCCGCAGCGCTAACCAGAATCTGAGCTTTCTCCAGACCGACTCCCATGATCCAGTGCCCGTTCTGCTGGAGTTTTTCGTTGAAGGCATCGATCGTCACAGATTCTTCCGCAGCACCTTCTCCATCGGGCGGCCCTTGGCCAACTCATCCACCAGCTTGTCCATGTAGCGGATTTTCCGCATGAGCGGATCGTCGATTTCCTCGATTCGAACTCCGCAAATCATGCCCGTAATGAGAGGAGCGTTGGGGTGGAGCGAAGCGGCATCGAAGAACTCGGTGAAGGTGGCCCCAGTATCGATTTGTTCCCGCAACTGTTCTTCACTGAAGCCAGTGAGCCAACGAATCACCTGGTCAACTTCGTCTTTCGTGCGACCCTTCTTCTCCACCTTGGTTAGGTAAAGCGGATAGACCCTTGCAAAGGGCATCTGGAATATCTTGTGCACGCTTTCGTTTGAAATAATCGTTAGTTACCCAGGTAAGGGCGCAGCTCCACCTTGCGGTTGCAGGCAAGTGAGCCGGCCATTGCCAAGTCGTGGGCGACCTCATTGCTCGGTGCGTTGATTAGCCAAAAGCCGCTGTAGTTGGCGGCCGTGGTGACCAGCGAACCCGGCTGGGACAGTCCAGCACCCGCGCGGTTGTCAATCAGGGTGGAGTCCTTGGCCGAGGCGATTCCGGCGGCTGTTATCCAGTGGCCGTCGGCCTCGAGGCGGTCGTTGAAGGCGTCGATTGCAGCCATCTCGGCGGCGTTGCCGGACATGGTCTGATCGTCAATTACGAAGATGATAAATCGCATGGCTTCATTCTGACTCAGGTAATCTTCAAATACCGAATTCGGAGGGGAAATGTCGGAAAAGAAAATCAACCCAACAGGCCCGATTGTGTCGGGCTGCGGCTGCCTATTCGCGTTTCTCCCGATTGTGTTCGCCTTCCTGGCGACCGCGCCCGGCCACAACATGTGGAGCGAGGGCGACTCCCAGAGCGGCGGTACATACATATGGGGCATGCTCTTCACTCTGCCAATCGGGTTCGTGGGCTTCATCGTCGGAATCGTGCTTACGTTCACCCTGAAGAAGCGGGTGCCTGTTGAGAATTTGGGCACCGAGGGCCAAACGCCTGGTGGCGAAGACTCATCGGCGCCGACGGCAGATCGCACCGCACAGCGCAAACTAGCGGCCAAGCAGCTCAAAATCGGTGGCGGTCTTCTTATTGGCTCGGTGGTGCTGAATGTCATCGGCAATAACGCGTTCCAAGGCTTCACGCTCATCGCCTCCTACCTGGGCTCCGGTCTGAGCACCGCTGGTTTCGTGTTGCTGGTTATTGGCCTGATTGGTTGGTTCCGCAAGGGTTGACGGCACCCAGGTTTCTGGAAGACTGAAGTCACTAAGGACGATGAGGTGATTTAGTGAACCGGGAAATTCGTGGCTTTGACGCAGTCCGCGCTGCCGCCCGAGACTTTGAGACCTACTCCAGTGACCTGCTGGGTGATCGCGATGTGCGAACCTACCGCCAGCTTCCGCTGGAGGCCGACCCGCCCCGGCACACGCTCTTTCGCGAGGCGGTCCAGCCGCTCTTCTCCAACTCGGTGCTGAAGGCCAAGGCCCCCGAGTTTGAGACCCTTGCCGCGAACCTAATAAAAGGAGTGATGGCAAACGGCGGCGGTGACCTGGTCAAAGACCTGGCCTTGCCATACGTGATCGGCTGCCTGACCATCATCTATAACCGCCCTCAGGACTTGGCCGAATGGGTCTCGTGGGGGCCCGATGTCTGGACCGCCGAAGCGTATTCCAAGGGGCAAGTTTCCGCCGAGTCACTCCGTGCCCACCGAGAACGTGACTTCAGCCTTCCCAGCCAACGCTCCGGCAAGACGCTGAACGAATACCTGACCCGCGTCTTTGACCAGGCCGAGGCGAACTTGGCTGAGGGGCTGGAGTCGGTAGATGTCTGGGATGAGCTGGTCCGTCTGGAAGTTGCGGGCGAGGCGATAACCCGCCAGGAAATGCTGGGCATCGCAAATGTTCTGCTGGCAGGCGGGCGCGACACCGTCATCAAACTGATCACCGGCATGACCTGGCACCTGATGCGAACCCCGGCGGACCGCGCTTTCTTGGCGGCTAATCCTGACTCGTTCAGCAAGGCAATCGCAGAGCTGAACCGATATCTGTCGCCGTTGCCGAAGATGGAACGCGTTCTGGCCGAAGACCGCACCGAGCGCGACGAAGACCGCGACCCCTCTAGGTACGTGCTGCTGAGCTTTGTTTCCGCGAACTTCGATCGTTCCATCTGGCCGGACGCCGAGGACTTGAACATTCACCGCGACCGCAAGCCAAACCTCGCGTTCGGCTTCGGGCGGCACACCTGCATGGGCATGTACATCGCCGAGACCGAGGCGCAGTCTTTCCTGCGGGCGCTTCTGGACAACTGGCCCGACTGGGACTTTGCGGGTGAGCCGGACATCACCTGGGTCACCGAGGGTGAAGGCGTAGAGGCCTACACGGTTCTGGAGAAGTTCAACCAGGTGCTGGTGCGAATCCGGTGAAACTAAACGGTCATTAGGTTATTCCGGCAAAAAGGCATAGTCTTAGGCACGGGGGACGGCTGTCTCTCATTAACCCCAAAAGAGGGGACGGGACATGCTCCGGTCAACCAAAGTCTTAACCGCCCTGAGTTCCGCAGCCTTGCTGATAGCAGGCACGACCGCCACCTACTACGTGGTCGATACTCTCAATGGTCGTAACACCACGCTGGGGCAAAACCTAAAGGTGATCGGTTTCTGCCCGACAGGCAGCACGCTGTCCCAGCCGACTGTCACGGCCATCGCCGGCAGCCCGGGTCCGACCGGCGCGACCGGAGCCGCTGGCTCACCCGGTCCTACCGGTGCGACTGGAAAGACCGGCAAGACCGGTGCCACTGGAGCCACGGGTGCCCAAGGCGAACCGGGAGCTACTGGCGCCACCGGCGAGACCGGTGCTCAGGGCGAAACCGGAGCAACTGGGGCGACCGGCGAGACCGGAGCCACAGGCGCTACGGGACCAGCGGGTGCCTGCACGGCAGATCTCGCCGCAATCACCGGCGACCTCGTGCCCAGCATCGACAACACTTACACACTTGGAACGGCGGCTTTCCGCTGGAAGGGTCTGCAGCTTGGCCCGGGCACGCTCTACATTCAAGACCAGACCACCGGTCTTCAGGCCGGCCTGACCGTAGACAATGGCACGCTGCTGATTGACGGCGCTGACTCTTTGCGCCTCGGCAACATCCAGCTGACCAAGACCGGTCTTCGCTCGGTGCTGGCGGATCAGGACATCACCATCGGCAACAGCGGTGACACCGGCTTCCTTGCGGTGCCACGAGGCATCCGCTTCCAGGACGGCACCATCCTGACTACCGCTGCTGGCGCTCAGGGACCGACAGGCGCTCGCGGTGAAACCGGTGCAACCGGCGCGGTTGGGCCAACCGGTCCTGCCGCAACTGCCGGTGCCAAGGGCGACCCAGGAGCACCCGGCGCCAAGGGTGACAAGGGTGACACCGGCAACCCAGGCACCGCCCTGCAGGTGTCCACACCAACAGCCGGATCCACCTTTAATCTCACCAACCAGCTCTTCACCCTCGGTGACGGAACCTTCACTCTGCCCGATGGCACAGAGGGGCAGATGATCCACTTCGCGATGGCAACCGGCGCCAACCACGCCACCGTGGTTGTGAACGTGGCACACCTGCGGTGGCTGGACAAGGGAGTATCCAAGGTGGCGGTGAATGGAGTCTGGGCTCCGTTTGACTCGAGCGGAACCGCGAGTGTCATTAGTCTGGCCGAGGCAATCTTCACCCACGGTGCCTGGAGCGTGACCGGCGGACTGCTCAACTAGTCCGCCCTTACCGCGAGTCGCACAAGCCTCCGTATGGCTAGAGTTGAAACGCACCCGTTTCGTACGCGTCAGCGAACAATCGGGGCGGGCCGACGAGGGCGGGCTGCACAATTAGTCCTGTAGCGTCGCGGCTGAGAGGACTGACTGGTGAACGAACTGGAGTTTCGTCGTCGTGTTCTGGTGGTCGAAGACGAGCCACTTCTGCGCGGCCTTATTTCCTCTCGTTTACACAACGACGGCTTTAGCGTAGCGAGTGCAGGTTCGGCAGCCGAGGCCCGCCGGGTGGCAAAGGATTTCGACCCCGATTTCGCGGTTTTAGACATCGAACTCGGTGACGGCCCGAACGGCATCGACCTCGCACAAATTCTCGGCTATGAGTTTCCATCCATATCAATCGTTTTTCTCACACACCTGCCTGAACCGCGAATCCTGGGACTAGATAATCGCTCCATTCCCAAAAATGCAGCCTATTTGGTGAAGGAACGGATTGCCGATCCTGGTGTGCTGAGTGAGGCGATTGAGGCGGTAGCTCGCAGGCGGGTAAATCCAAATTTCCGCGATGACAAGTCAAAGAATCACGCCTTTTCAGGCGTCTCGGCCAGTCAGCTGGAGGTTCTGCGAATGATTGCGCAGGGTAAGTCAAACCACGAGATTGCGCGCGAACGCGAGACCACAGTTCGAGCGGTCGAAAACCTCATTAATCGCGCACTTGAAGCCGCAAATATCGACTCAAGCTCTTCTGGCAACGCTCGCGTGTTAGCTGCTCGCGAGTTCATCAGAATTGCGGGACTGCCGAGTCGAAACTAGATGAAGCAGCTGGCGACGCTAAACAGGCGACTTGGCGGAGACACAATCTGGAGTCGCCAGCTCGCCGTGAGTTCGGCGGCACTCTTCGCCATTTTGACTCTTTTCTTCGACTGCGTGCTGCAGAACAACTGGTCGCCGCTATGGATTCCTACCGCCCTGGCCGCTTACCTGGAATCTTTCTTTTTAGTCGTTGTGATGCGCAGGTGGTTCCTCACCAAGTGGCTGCGCGGAACCCCCAAGGCCTGGCTGAACCTGTTGGTTGCGGGTGTGGTCGGTGCGCTTCACAACCTCACGGTCGCAGCTATTTCACTTGAATTTGGGCTAATCACCGATCCGTTGTGGGCTTTCCGAGTCGTCGGCGGCTTCCAGCTGGGATTCTTTTTTCTGCTTTTCTTCGGCATTACCTTCGGGGCTCGTTTGGAGCATCGAGCCCTGGTAGCGGAACTGTCCCGTGAAAACGAACGCCTCACCTTCATTCGGGGGTCGGCGGTGAAGCGACTCAACCAGGAGCGACGAGCCGTTGCCGAAGCCACTCGGGGTGCGCTGATTCCTAGGCTTGAAGAGCTTCAACGTTTGGTTCAATCACGGCAGTCTAGGCTGGCTGTGATCGACACGTTCCGTCAGATCCTCCTGCAGGAGGTCCGACCGGTGAATGAGGAGCTTCAAAAGCGGGCAGTTGCTCTTGAAATCGGCAGTCCAGTAGAGAACGAAGGCACCCCCAAACTGGTTCACCTCGGTGCGAATTTGACCATGCGCGAAGTGATAACACCTGTAACTGCGACCGCCCTCGGCGCCTCAGTTATTTGGGCCATGGCTTATATGGTGATGGGACAACCGGAGGCGGGAACGGTTCTCTTGGCGGGCATTGCCATGTTCCCAATACTCTGGGTGGCCCGCCGTCTTTCGCCACCTGAATACCGGCCAACTGGCTTGATTGCCTCGGTTTGGATGGTTCTACTTGGGCTCCTCTGCTCGGCGCTGCCGCTTGTGGCAGGTTTCTTGATTTCTGCGCCAGAGAATCAAAATGGGCTGCTGTTGCTGATTCCGGTGGCCCTGAGCCTATTGTTATTGGGCATGGCCGAGGCAGCCAGCCTGGATCACTACCGCGTCGCAGTTCGTGACCGGATGGCGAAAGTAAACGAGGCCATTGAATACGAACTGGCTCTATTTGACCAGAAAATTTGGATTACCCGCCGCGCCTGGCAATTCGTGGTGCACGGCTCGGTGCAGGCGGCCTTGACCGCGGCCCTCACCCGCATGCAGGATCCGACCCTGTCAGACACCGAGTTGATGCTGCTGGTCGAAGCGGACTTGGAACGAGCTCTCGAGTCCCTCGAGGATGTTGAAACCAAACCAATCAATTTGGCGGAGGCGATGGCTGAAATTCAGGCGACCTGGGCCGGTGTGTGCAGAGTGGCTGTGGCGTTTTCTGATCGAGCCAATCATGCACTTCTGGGCAACAACGACGCATCTATTTGCGTGAACGAGATCGTCAAGGAAGCGGTCAACAATGCCGTCCGCCACGGAAAGGCAAGATCCATCGACTTCGATGTTGACGTCCAGGGAAGCTTGCTTACCATCAAGTCACTGAATGATGGGGAGCCACTATCGGATAACAGACTCGCCGGATTCGGCAGTCAGTTGATGGACGAGTTGTCCCTGAAGTGGTCCCTGAAGAACAATAAAGCGGCCGGTAAAACCGAATTTAAGGCGGTAGTCCCGCTTCGGTAGGGTGCACCTGCCGAAATGCTGCGGTTTTGACACGGCACCGCCATTTCTGTTCAGTTTTGCGAATATCTTCGGTTAGCCACCTGTTTCGCGAATCTACTCTTGACCTGAACTATGTCTAGATTTTTGGGGTCAAAGCAGGCTCGCCGTTTTGTATACGGCGGGGCCTTGGTCTTGGCTAGCCTGTTGGGCATAAGTGGTGCGATTTCTTCGGCGTCTGCGGTCACCTACTGTGACTCTTCCAAGACAGTCAGCGGCTCTTACACAATCGAAACCATCACGGCAACCGGCGCCTGTAGCTGGCGAGCACCGGCCTCGGTGACCAGCGTTGATGCGGATATCGTTGCCGGTGGTGGTTCCGGCGGTGTCGGCATGATGGGTGGCGGTGGCGGTGGCGGTGGCCAGTTGGTCGAGGTCCGCACCCAGACAGTTACTGGCGGTTCGTCCTACCCAATCACCGTGGGTGCCGGCGGCGCTGCCGCAGCAGTGGTTTCGACCCGCGTAAACGGAAACAACGGTGCCGATTCCAGCGCCTTCGGTTACACGGCCAAGGGTGGTCTGGGTGGATCGGGTCAGGACAACGGGTCAAACGCTGGTGCGCCGGGAGGTGGCTCCTACCGCGCCTCGGTGATCACGTCGGGTGTGGGAACCGTGTCCACGACCCTAAACACCGGCGGAACAGCGGGTATCGCAACTACAACTTGCAGCCCTAGTCGCAGTGGCGGTGGTGGCGCGAGCCCGGCCGCCAATGGCTACAACGGCACGCTCACTGCAACAGACACCCCTGCCACCAGCTCCTTCGGTGCCGATGGTTACTCAACGGGAACTATCACCGGCGCGCTCTACGGCGCTGGTGGCGCCGGTGCGCGTGAGACCGGCCTCAACACCGATGTCGCGGTTGGTGGAGCCGGCGGTGGCGGTAACGGTTCTCGTGGAATGACAGTCAGCCCAACCGCTGGAAAGCCAGGTACTGGCTCCGGTGGTGGCGGTAACGGTGGTCAATGTAACGTCTCCGGCGCACCAGCGGGCATGCTTTCCGGTGCCGGTGGATCCGGAACCGTCGTCATTCGCTACCTGACTCCGGTCAGCCCAACCACCCCAGCCTGTGTACCAACCCGCACCTACACTCAAAACGGTGCCACCTACGAGGTCTACTCGAACCCTGGAACCTGTGTCTTCACCGTGCCGGTTGGCACCAGCTCGCTAAGCGCTGACATCGTCGGTGGTGGCGGTGGCGGCGGTCTGTCGACCGCGGCAGCCGGCGGTGGTGGCGGTGGCCAGTATCTTGGGCTAACCAACTTCACCGTTTTCTCCGGCCAGACCATCACCGTGAACGTGGGTGAGGGTGGTGCCGGCGCTGCTGCCGCTACAACGTCAACGGTTCGCAACGGCTCCGATGGTCAGGCGACCAGCTTTGGCACCTTCACGGCCTCTGGTGGTAAGGGCGG
>ERZ650311.611-NODE-611-length-21383-cov-5.147646_pt1 | contig 21383 bp, 38 predicted proteins | sample MGYA00376247_ERZ650311 | MGnify/ENA primary metagenome ERZ650311 (study PRJEB26733, sample SAMN07839324) | wastewater metagenome | biome: small river; feature: stream; material: water | place: USA: North Carolina | collected 2016-07-28 ...
GTTGCCGCGGCGCCTTCCGTCCTTCAGTTCGCCGGCACCCAATCGTCCAGCGTCACGACCCATTGTCCTTCTCGCTTCTCGACACGCGGTCTTTCTGCCTCTGACATCTCACCATTGGCGAAAGCATCTTCGAGCATGCTCTCGACCCGATCGCGTGAACGAGCACGAATGTAGACATACCGAAAAGCGTCTTGGCCAGGGCGCACGATTACCATCTGTCAAATCTCCATCTCGAGAACAGCCGCCGCGACGGTCGACACTTTCGACCGCGCACGATCCCACACGCGAGCCGAAACCTTGTCCTGCCAATTCTCGCGCAAGTGATCCGCCTTGTCGCCAGCGATCACGTCGAGCGCCACGAGCATCTCGCCCAGGCTGTAGCGGTCGACCATCAGTTCGATCGTTTCCATGTCTTCCTTCGAAACCGTTGCCATTGACGTAACTCCATCGCGTTGAACCGAATGTCCACACAATAGACCGCTTCACACCATTGTCAAGCACAAAATACCATCTCGCCCAGGCCCCGATTCATCTCCCCGGGGAGAGCGCCGCGCCCAACGGGCGCTCTCCCCGTAGGGGAGGGGAAAATGACCGCAACGCCAACAACGCTGGAAAATAACCACTAACCCGTTGGAAAAACAACACTTTTCCATGTGCTATACCACGCTTCCCGCACCCTCGTTTTTTCATGCTTTACCATTTCTGCTATCACATTGATTTCATTACATATTTTTTGTAAATCACGCGCTTCCCACACCATGCTATACCATGCTTTACCACTGGCCAAATGCTTTACAAAATAATTGGTTTTAGCGCTTGACAGCGTTGTAAACCTAATCCATATTGCGGGCATCGAAGGACGGTCCTTCGGGGTACGGGCATCGGGCCCGCTAAAAAGGCTGCACCGTCATCGAATAAGTGACTTTCAACAGAGCCGCGCGATTGAGGTACGCGCGGCTCGCTTGAACGCCACTGGAAACGGAGAAACGACAATGCCGAAAACCGATATCTACGATCTGCACCGCGACACGTTCGCCAACGTGGCCGCTTACGTCGTCCTGAAGGACGGCAAGCGCGTCGCTACCGTCGCCTTCAAGTTTCCGCGCGATGGCGCCGGCCGGCTGTTGTGCTACCTGCACATTCACGGCGCGCCGATGGCGCGTGGCTATGCCGGCGGTTACGGCTATGACAAGTCGAGCGCCGCGTTTGAAGCTGCAGCAGCGAAACATTCGCGCGATGCATACCCTGAAGACCAGGCGCACATCGACGCGATCAAGGCGGCCGTGGCTGGCGGTAGCGGCTACGGCTGGTCACGCCGGCTCGAGGACGCCGGCTTCACCGTCCTTCAGGCTGTTTGATCGGGAGGCATGACAATGGCTGAATACATTCTCGACACGTCCGGCGCCGAAAAAGAGTTCACCGCGCTGGACGCATTCACGCAAGCTTACATCGAAGCGCTTTTCTGGACCGAAGAGGCGCCCGGCGTTTCGACCGAAGAATGGAATGCGACCGAAGATCACGCCGAAGGCTCAATTCCTGGCGATGTCGGCTTTGCCGATTTGGCGCCGGAATCGCTCGCAGCGATCATCGCTGATTGCGCCAAGTTTCAAGCCGATAACGCGGCCGATTTGGCGCTCGCCTATGACGGGCATTTTCACCGCAACGGCGCCGCCTATGACGAGTCGAGCGCCGGCCACGACTATCTGTTGACGCGCAATGGCCACGGCGCTGGTTTTTGGGATCGTGATCTAGGCGAGATCGGTGATCGACTAACCGCCGCATGCAGGCGCGTGCGCGGCGTCGACGTCTACCTCGGCGATGACGGCAAGGTTTACGTATCATGACAGACGATCTGCAATCCGCGCTTGCCCGGCTGCGGGCGAGCAGCTTGTGTGAGGCGCGCCAGGCCGCGTTCAGGAAGGAAGCGCGCCTCTATGACAAGGCCGATGCGGACCCGTCCGCATTGGTCGATCGGATCGATGCAGCCGTCGCGGCTTGTGCCGATGGCAAAACGCCTAGCGGTTAAACAAACCCGGCTACCAGTTTCGCGCCATTGCGGCCGTTCTCGACCACGAGGCGGCCGCCTTGCGTCATGCGCTCCACCAGTTCTTCCGCGGCGCCGGCTTTCAGCCCCAGCAGCTTGCCGATCACGACCGGTGCGTAACGCCCGCTCTTGCGCGCCTGCTTGTGTGGCGACACGTCCAGACCCTCCTCCAGGATCATGCGCAGCACCGCGTCCTCGAGCGCCGCGTCGTCCATCGGCTCGCGCGCGGCCGCCGATACGCGCCTGGCCGATACCGGCTCGACCACGGAGGACAGCACCAGCGAGCCGCTGGCGGCCTCAGGAAGCCCGTCGAGGGTGTCGAGACTGTCTACACCCCCTGAACCGTCGACGCCCGCTGGCGGGCTTCCCTGTGGCGCCGTGGCCACCGTGGCGAAGCGGAGATCCCGCCACCACTGGTCCGGCCCGTCCTTCATCTTGGTGCAGGTGATCCGGCCGCGTGAAAGCGATCGGCCTTCCGCGTCCTGTCTTGAAACTTGATAGACGAAGTCAGAATTCGCCTCAAAGAAGGTCGAGCCCATGATCGTGCCGGTCTTGTTCTCGTGGTGGACGCCAATCACGGTGGCGTTCAACGTCGAGCCCAGCCGCGAGCACCGCTCCATGAACAACGTGATGTTTTCCGGTGTGGCCATGTCGGCGCCGGGCAACACCCTGGCCACCGTGTCGACGATCACCAGCCCGAACTGCTTGCCGCTGCCGGCCAGTTCCTTCTGCAGCGCTTCGAAATCGCCCTTGTTCATGAAGGTGATCGGCGCGCGCATGAAGTGCAGCCGGTCGGTATCCTCCGCCAGGCCGTGGTGGCGCTGGAATGCCTCGATGCGCTGCAGGAAGCCCTGATGGCCCTCGCGGGCCAACACCAGCACGTCGCGTCCGCCTTCCGGCAGCGCCGCTCCGTGCCAGTCAGGGAAGCCGTAGGCAAGGTGGAGCGCGATGTCGAACGCGATGAACGTCTTGCCGGAGCCCCACTTGCCGTAGAGGATGCCGACGGCGTTTTCCGGCAGCCAGTTGCGCACCAGCCATTTCGGCGTCGGCAGTTGACGCAGGTGGCTGATCTGTTCTAGCGGAAATCTGCTCTGACCGACCACGGAGTCTGGCTCGGCGTCAGTTGGACCCTGCGGCACTGGTTCGAAGTCCGCCGCAGGTGACGCCGAGCCGATCGGCTCATGGCGATACGCCGCGGCATTCCTGACCTTCGTCCGCAACTCCCGATCGCTCCACGGTGGCGAGCACCGATCGTTCCAGTGCTCGTGCATGGCGTCGAGCGCGGCGCCCTGCGACAGCCCGAAGTCCAGCACGCGGCACGCGACGCGATAGGCCGTGTCGTCGCCGCCGTCACCTTCGGTCGATGTCGGCGCTTCCTGCTGCAGGTATTTGACCGCGCGGGCTATGGCGTCGGGCTGGTCGAGCTCGACCACCGGCTTGCCGGCGTCGACGCTGCGTTCCGTGCGCTGGCGCAGCAGGGCGAGCACGCTGGCCGGCGCCGGCTCGATCTCGCCACCGAGCGGTTCGTAAACGCCTTCCGGCGTTACGCTGTAAGGACCAGCGACGTAGCCGCCATCGGCCCGCACGTCCATGCCGGGAAACCCTGATACAGTTCCAACTGCGTTGGCGTAGGTCTCTTCGGGTCCAACGCTGAGGTAGACGTGAATGCCGCCGCTTGGCGTGCGGACCCGGTAGGATCGAGGCAGGTCGTGCAAAGCTTCCATTGTGGCGAGATCGACAAGTCCGGTTCTTTCCCTGACATCGAAGTCGAGGACCACCAAGCCTTGCCCCGTTCGGATGCCGATGTTGCAGTCCGCATGGCCGTTGCTCCACAGCTTGAACGCTTTTTCCGGGTCGGATGATGCGGCTTCCTTCCAGTGCAGCCCGGCCGGCGGGATCTTTGAATTGGGGCGCAGCGGGAAGATGCGGAAGCCGAGCCGCGCGAGCTTCGATGCGTCGTCGGCGCGGGTCATTCTGCCGGCTCCAGCGGCACGAGCACGACGCGGTAGCCGAGCACGTGCGCCAGCGTCTCGAAATTGACCAGCGTCGGCGCGTTCCGGCCGTGGCGCCACAGGCTGATCGAATGGCGGGCGATGCCGGCATCCTTGCAAAGCCGCTGGTGACGCACGCCGCGGCTGTCGATGATCGTCATGAGGTCTTTGATGACCGGCGATACGGTGTGCGGCGGCTTAGGCTTGGCCATTGGCTTGCTCCTGCACATCGGATGCAAGGGCGGCGGCGTGGCCGCCGATCACCAGCGCATCGATCTCGACCATGGCCTCGCCTGGCTGGTAGCCAAGCGACTTCATCATCTCGACCAGACGATCCCACGCCCGCGCCTTGGCGCGCAGCCGCTGGCGATACGCGCGATTGCGTTCGACTTTTGTCTTCGGCATCAGAACCCCCGCGGCGGCACGTAGAGGCAGATGGTCTTGCCGACAGTCGGCCCGGTCAGGTGGCGGCACCAGTGGAACTCGCCGTCCGGGCTGTCCTTGATGCGCTTGTCGCCGTAGGGCACGACCTCGCCGGTGGTCGCGATGCGGTAGCCGTTGGCCGTTTCCTTCACGTCGCCGTCGGCGCGCATGCAGTCGTTGCCGGAGCAACACGACCACGGATATTTCCATCCGAGCGGCTGCTGTGCGGTAGGAATGGCATCGTGCGGATAGACAAGGCCCGTCGATGCCACGACGACGGGCGCAGACAGCACAAGGGCTGCGAGCAGCAGATATTTCATGGTTTCCCGACCCAAGGGTAGCTTTGTAGAACGTCATATGACGCACAGTCAGCCGGCTGTCGTCAAGGTGCATTTTGTGCTTTACAGAGTTGTTTAATCGTGCGAGGGTGAGCGGACTTCAACGGAGGGTACTCAATGATCGACTTTCTCACATGGACAGCGTTCGGCGTCTTCGCCATCCTCGCGCTCACGATCGCGGCGTTCCGCATCATCGAGGCGCACGAGCACACGAAGGCCGGCGTGTTCGACCTCGTCACCAGGGAGGCCGCCCATGACTAGCCCCGAGATAATCGAGGATGCCGCAAAAGCCGCCTTTACCAAGGCGCAGAGCGTCTATCGGAAAGACCACGACCATTTCCCGCTGCGGAACACATGGGAGACGGCGACAGAGAGTGTCCGCGACGGTTGGCGCAGCATCGCGTATGCAGCCGTTGAAGCCGCCGAGACGCCCCAGCTCGGAACAATGCCAGAGCCGAGGCCGACGCGCACGCTGCGGTTTACCGCAGACGCCGCGCCAGTAGCAGAGCCGGGAGAGCCGGCGGCGTGGCTGCACGAAATTTACGAACCGGGTAAGAAAGACCCGCTGCGCATGCTGTCGTTTTCCAGCGACAATCCGTGGTCATACTGGATGGCCGAGTATTTTGCTAGGTGCCGTTATCAGTGCACGCCGCTCGCCGCCCCACCCGCCAGCCAGGAGGCGACAGCCGAGCCGGTGGCGTGGCCTAACTGGTTTGGGTGGCGCTCGGTGGATACTGCGCCAGAAGATCAGCACGTGATACTCGCCACGTCAGGCGGTCACGTCGGCGAAGCGATCATGCTTATCGACGAGGATACTGGCACCAGAAAATGGGCGTGGGCGATGGGTCCAGTGCATCATCACCATACTCCGTTCGGCTGGATGCCCCTGCCGGATGCATTGCAATCGCCCGTCGCATCTGATCTCCGCCCCGGCGGCTTTGACGGCCCAACAGGAGCCGAATGATATGCTTCTTTTTGATTATAAAATTCCCGTCGAGGCTGACCGAGCCTTGCGTGATGCCTATGTCGCGCTTGCCTTTGCATTCCGCCGACTGGAGGGGTCGGCGCGGTCGCGAGACACGGAACTCTGTTCGACGCTGTTAAAGGTCCGTGCTGAGATCGAGCGTGTTCTCAAGGCTCAAGACACCGCCCCGGCGGAAGCTCTCGCCGCCCCGTCCGCCAGCCAGGAGGCGCTACGGGAGGCGGCTTACGACCAGGGTCGGCGCGACCTGCTCAACGCTCTGTTAGAGCCCAACCCGGCCGTTGAGGCCAAACTCGCCAAATGGGCGGACAAAAAGCCCGATCCGGAGGGACGCATACACTTCGACGTAGCGCTCTGGATCACTGAAGTCGCTGAACAGCTCGGCATCAAGTCGCAAGAGGAATTGGCCGAGATCGCCGCCCTAGCGCAGTCCGCCCCCGTCAAGGGAGGGGAGTGATGGGTATCACATACGGCGACCACCTCATCGACAGCGGATATTACGACATCACGCCAGAGCAAGAGCGCGAGATTTGGGCGCGTGAAGAATGTGCCCGGCGTGGCATCGACCCTGACGAACTCTGTGCTGACGGCGGCATAGAGGCGTGGATGGTGGTCGCTCAGGAAGCCACGCCCATCTGTCCGCACGACTGTTACCGCCCCGGCGATTGCGACGGGTCATGCACTCATCCCGCCGCCCTCGCGCCCGCATCCAGCCAGGAGGGACGGTAGATGGCACAAAAATGGACAGGCACCAAGCAACGCAACGATTTGAAAAACTGCCCGTGGTGCCAAACGCAAGCCGTTCAACAAGTCCGGCTGGCTGACAGCGACACCGACATGCAGTTTCGGATCGGTTGCGGAAATTCGTTCTGCGCTGTCGAGCCGAACACGCCGTCATTTGCTGCGCTGGCTGATGCAGAATGGGCGTGGCAGGACCGTGAGGATGAGCCCACCCGCCCCGCCCTCGCGCAAGAGGGAGGCCGCTCCGATGGGTGACGCCGCTATGTTCGAGACGGTTAACGCGCTCACGGCGGACTACCGCGCCCGCATCACCGAGCTCGATGCCGCCCTAGCGCAGTCCGCCCCCGTCAAGGCGGGAGGGTGACGATGGGCGGATACGCTTACGGAGAGCACGAGCCGACCGAAAATTGCCCTTACTGCGGAACTGTTTGCCGGGCTGATTTCGTCGATATCGGTGTGGGCTTCACGCAGTGCGGGCCGTACCATTGTGAAGTATGCCGAGCGTCTGAAATTGGACCCTACGACAAGTCTCGTCAACTATCGGCAGATGAAGAGAGAACGGGCTGGTACGGCCCGGACAGCCAACCCGGTTCTTCCGCCAATGTAATCGGTGGAAGGATTGTCGGCTACGTTCAAGCCCGCGAAACGTACCGCCAGGCATTTAGCGGCAATCCACTTTGGCACGACAAAGCATACGTCGACGACTGGTGGGAAAAGCAACGCAACACTGCACAGGAGCCCCGTCATGGCCGAGACTGATACCGTCGTGGCGCGGCTGCGCGGTGTGCTCTCTCTGAGCCTCATTGATGACATGCAAGCGATTGTTGACGAAGCCGCCGACCTCATCGCCCGCCTACAGGCAGAGAACGAAGCGCTGCGCCGGGAGCGGGGGGGACTTGCTACTATGCTGGAACAGACCGCAGACCGCCTTGTGCACGTTTTGGGTGACAACCCGAAAATCAGTTTCATCTTGACGATGCGCGACAGCGCCAAGCGCCTCCGCGCCGCTCTAGGAGGCGAACATGGTTGAGGCGCGGGACATCGTTGCGAAGGCGCTTTACGACTGGGCTGGGAGCGGCCAAGGCGTTGACGACATGCTGGCAGCGATTGCTGAGGGGCAGGCCGACGACATCCTCGACGCTCTCACCGACGCCGGCTGGACGCTGGCCCCTCCCGGCTCTCGCGTAGTACCGGATGGCGGGGTTGATGCGGAGACGGTGGAGCGGTGTGCCGAAGTTGCCGACGTAATCGGTGATGAGTATGACGCCCGCGCAACCGGCGCACGCCTCACCAGCGAAAGCATCGACAGCCTCCGTGCGGCTGAAAGCGCTGCAAACCGCATCGCCGCCGCCCTCCGTGCTCTTGCGAAGGCGAAGCCGTGAACTGGCGCGACATGAACACCGACGAGAAAGCCGACGCGATCCGCGAGCGGCACAAGCCAGGATGGTCCGCGACCGACCTAGGGGCTGCGCTCGGCTGCACCAGGCACGCGATCATCGGCGTCTACCAGCGCCGGCCGGAACTGAAGACGACGCACCCGTTGCGCGTAGCCAACAAGGACACCGCGCCGAAACACCTGCCGACCGGGCCGAAAGTCAGGAAAGCGAAATCCATGTCCGGCCTCCACTGGAAGTCGACGAAGGTCAGCCCCGATCCGCTGCCGATCGAGCCGGCGCCGCCACTGGAAGCCAGGCGGGTCCGGCTGCACGAGCTCGAGCGCTGCGAATGCAAGTGGCCGGTGGAGGAGATCGAGGAGGGCGTCCATCTGTTCTGCGGATTGCCGCGGCAGCTCGAGCGGGCATACTGCGACAAGCACCATGCGCTGGCGTATCGCGGGTGCCCGCCGACACGGCTTGGCGGGTTCAACGTCAAGGCGGTCGAAGATCTCATGCAGCGCACGATCGTGAGATACGGCGCGATGCACCCGCAGAACAAGCGCTTGACAAAGCAGTCTATCAAGGCTTAACTGATCTGTATGGAACAGAACCAGTCAAGATGGATGCGCGAGAAGCCGCTGAAGGTGGACTTCCAGGCGCTTATCGACAGCCAGCCCGGCGCGCGCAAGCGGATCATCGCCGCGACCGGCGTATCGCGGGTGCGCACCTACCAGTGGGTCAGGGCGCCGGACAAGCACTGTGTAACGATCGCGGACATTCTCGGCATCCAGCCGGGCGTGCTGCGGCCGGACATCTTCACGGCGCCGATCGCCAAGTCGAACGCCGTCGAGGATCTGGACGGACAGATCGCCATCGGCGCATCCGGCGCCGACGTTGCGCTGTTCCTGCGCGACAGGTACTACAGCGGCCCGCTGGCCGCCGCCAGGCTCGCCGCGATCGGCGCGCTGGAGAAGATAGGGCCGCTCGACGAGAAGCAGGCGGCCGGGATGCATGGCGTCGTGGACGCGGCGCTGAAGGCGTATTTCAACGAAATGCTGAAGGGAGAAAGCAATTGAAGACGATGCCGAAGGCTACCAATCTCGATCTCGGCGACGAGTTTGCCGAGGAGACGATCGCAGAGCAGGAAGCGCGCATGCAGGCGATGTGCGATGCCAATCTCGATTTGGCAATCGCCAACGCGCCGAAACCGGTTCTGACCAAGGCCGCCGACATCCGCGCCACGCTCGACGAGCGCGCCAGGACGCACGGCGATTACAGCGAGCACGCGGCGGTCACGCAGATGCTGAAGCAGATCATGCGCGCGGCGCCGAAGTGGGGCGAACTCGAATACCACGAGCAGGAGACGCTCGATATGGTCGCGCACAAGATCAGCCGCATCCTGACCGGCGATCCGCATTTCCATGACCACTGGCACGATGCGGCGGGGTATTTCACCTTGTCGGCGGATCGGAACAAATGAACGTCGTCATCGACAAGACGACGCCGGACGTCATGCTCGACGCCTTCGCGGAAGTCGCGAAGGTGATGCGCGAGAACGGCGCGCCGGATGAGGCGCCCATCGCCATAGAACTCGTGATGATGGAGCAGGTCATCGCCTTCGTGCGACGGCTGCAGCAACTGGTCGTGACGACGAGGATGCAATGAAAGGCATCGCCTTCGACCTTGGCACGACCACCGGCTGGGGAGCCGTCAACGGCACTGTCATGTCCGGCGTGCTGAAGCTGAAGGGCGGCCGGTTCGAGGGTGGCGGCATGCGGTTCGTCCGCTTCGCCGACCACGTCACCGAACTGCTCAACCGGATCAAGCCGGAGTGGGTCGTGTTCGAGGAAGTCCGGCGGCATGCCGGCACCGACGCGGCGCACATCTACGGCGGGCTGATGGCCGTGCTGACCGGGCTGTGCGAACGGTTCCCCGACGGGCCGCTGCCGTATGAGGGCGTGCCGGTCGGGACCATCAAGAAGTTCTGGACCGGCAGCGGCAACGCGCCGAAGGATGCGATGATCGCGGTCGCCAGGTCCAAGGGCTTCAAGGTGGCCGACGACAATGAGGCCGACGCGCTCGCGCTGTTGCACTGGAAGATGAACGAACTGCTGATCTGACGACCTGATTATTTGGTGATCTGATGACCGACCTCTACCCCTACCAGCGCGCCGGCGTTGCGTGGCTGGCGCAGCAGAAGACCGCGCTGTTGGCCGACGAAATGGGGCTCGGCAAGACCGCGCAGGCCATCATGGCCGCCGCCGAGATCGGCGCGCACAGGATCGGCGTGGTCTGCCCGGCGTCGCTGCGGCTCAACTGGCGGCGCGAGTTCGACCGCTGGTGGCCGGACTGGATCGAGCGGCCACTGCTCTACGTCGAGAGTTACGACAAGGTGGCGCGCCATTGCTGGCGCGAGCCGAATTTTGACCTGCTGATAATCGACGAGGCCCATTACGCCAAGACGCCGACCGCGGCCAGGACCAAGGCCCTCTACGGCAAGAGCGCCGACGGGAGCGGGCTGGTGTCGAAGGCGAAGCGGACGTGGCTGCTGACCGGCACGCCGGCGCCGAACAACCCGGCCGAACTGTGGACGCACTTGCGTGCGCTGCGGCCGGAGATCGTCACCGGGGCGAACGGCAAGCCGGCGGCGTACTGGAGCTTCGTGAAGCGGTACTGTCACACGTTCGACAACGGCTTCGGGCTGCAGATCGGCAAGGGGAGGCGACTCGACGAACTGAAGAAGATCATCGCGCCGTTCATTTTGCGGAGAACGAAGGCCGAAGTGCTGAAGGATCTGCCGGAAGTGCGGTTCGACGTGCTGCCGTTGGACGGCATCGTGGCCGGCAACATGCTGGAAGCTGATCATCTCGTCGCCATGTTCGAGCACGACGAGCGGCTGGCTCTCAAGGTGCTGCGGGAGGAAGGCGTCGACGGGCTGCGCAAGATCGCGTCGCACGTCGCCACGCTGCGCCGGCTGACGGCGATGGCCAAGGTGCCGGCGCTGATCGAGTGGATCGAAGGCTTCCTGGAGAGCGGCGAGAAGCTCGTGGTGTTCGCGCATCACCGCGACGTCATCGAAGCGTTGTCTGAAGCGTTGATGACGGCGAATTTCGGGGTCGTATGGATTACCGGTGACACCCCACAGGTGTTTCGCCAGGCCAATGTGGATCTCTTCCAGAACGGCCCGCTCTGCAAGGTCTTCATCGGCCAGCTGCAGGCAGCTGGAACGGGCCTCACGCTGACCGCCGCATCGACCGTGCTGCTGGCCGAGCAGTCGTGGGTGCCGGCCGAGAACGTGCAGGCCGCGGCGCGCGTCCACCGCATCGGCCAGAAGAACGCCTGCCAGGTGTGGAGCGCCGTGCTTGCCGGCTCGATCGACGAGCAGGTCGGCGCCGCGCTGACGCGGAAGATGAACGATCTGGTGCAACTCTTTGGGAGCGTGTGATGGACGACCTGAGCACGGTATTCGCCAAGGCCCTCCAGCACGGCTGCAACGGCTTCACGATCTGGCGCGCGAGCGAGCCGGGCGTGTGGCAGGTGAACGCCAGGTTCGGCGACGGCTGGCGGATACGCATGTCGACAACCGAAAACCTCGACGCCGCGTTCAGGGAAGTGCTGGCGGTCGATGAAACGGAGATGGATTTCCTTGAATGACTACCCCACGCCACCGTGGAAAGAGACCAAGCGCTCGCGCGGCGAGACGGCCGAGCGCTGGTGGCGGAAGACTGGACCGGACAAGGTCGACAAGCCGAAGTGGCTGCGCGAAGCGAAACGACTGCAGAAGCGCGGCCACGATTACGTCAGCATCGGGCTGCTGCTCGACCTGACCGAAGCCACGGTTCGCCTCTATCTGTCGCCAGGCGCGCTGGCGAAGAAGCGGATCGAGAAGCCGAAGCCTACCGCCGAGCAGCGGCGGAAGGATCGGGAACGGAAACGGGCCGCATCGCGGCGCAAATGGGCCGAAATGGATCGGCTCGAACAGGAGAAGAAATAATGGCGAAGATCAGCATTGTGATTGAAGCAGACAGCACGGAAGAACTCATGCAGCAGTTGTCGGTGCTGCAGGGCGCTCCACGGCATGCCTACGAGTTCCAGCCGATCGGCGAAGGCGATCCAAATGCGGTCGATCCTGAAGCGTTAACCGCCGTGGGCGAGCGCATCGCAGCGACGCAAGAAACGGCCGACGAGCCGAAGCGCCGCGGCCGCAAGCCGAAGGCGCCGCCGGCCGAGCCGGTCGCGACCAAGGCCGAAGACGTCATCGAGCACGTCAACGACCCCGTGGCGGCCGAGACGAAGGCGCTTGGCAAGGTGATCTCGGAAGACGAGGCCAAGGCCGCCACGAGCAGGACGATCGACGAGACGAAGGAGAAGCTGCTGGCGCTGTCGCAGAAGACAACGCCGACGACCGCGCGCGACTTCATGATCGAGGTGACTGGTGGCTGCCAGCGCAACGGCGACGTGCCGGACTGGATGCGTGGCGCATTCTACGACCGGCTTGTGGCGAAGCTGGCGGAGTGACGGCGATGGGAAAGGGAGACGAAGCCGCTTTTCCGCCGATGCGTCCGCTGGAAGGCTGGGGCGACGCTGATCGCGGTTTGACTAAGCGCGAATATTTCGCGGCTCTGGCAATGCAGGCTGTCGCGCTCGAAACGTTCGAGCGCGGTCGTATTCGCGGCCAGACTGTCGAAGACGCGGCGTCGGTGGCCGCTCAACTGGCAACCGTTCTGGCGGATGCGCTAATGACGGAGTTGTGGCCAAATGCCCCACGCTGAACGCGCCCACGCACGGCTGTCGCCGTCCAGCGCCAAGCGCTGGCTGATGTGCCCCGGCAGCGTCAAGCTGTCGGAGGCGTATCCCGACACGACGTCGTCCTACGCCTCCGAAGGCACCGCGGCGCACGAACTCGCCGAGAAGTGCCTGCGGGAACGCCAGGACGCGGCTAGTTACGCCATGATCGACGGCGTCGAGGTCGACGAGGACATGGCGATCGGCGTCCAACTCTACGTCGATTGGGTGCGATCGCAGGTCGACCCGGGCGACGAACTGGAGATCGAAAGCCGGCTCGACCTTACCCACGTCAGCGACGAGATGTTCGGCACCGGCGACGCGCTGATCTACAAGGTGAAGGCGCGCCACCTGATCGTGGCCGACTTCAAGTACGGCCGCGGCGTGCCGGTGGAGCCGCAAGAGAACGCCCAGGGGCTGACATACGCCGTTGGCGCAATCAAGCGCTACCACAACCGACCGCTCGACAGGGTGAGCGTGGCGATCATCCAGCCGCGCGCACCGCACCGGGACGGGCCGATCCGGGTGTGGGAGACGGACCCGATCAGCGTGCTGGAGTTCGAGGCCGATCTGCGGGAGGGGGCATTTGCCGTAGACAACGCGGCACTTGACTATGCCGCAGTTCAGGCTGGTCTGGTCTATCGTGAACCGTGGGATGAGCGATACCTGAACCCCGGCGAATGGTGCCGCTTCTGCAAGGCGCTCCCCGGCTGCCCTGCGGCCCGCCAGAAGGCGCTCGACGCCGCGAGGGAGGAGTTCATGCCGGACAAGCCGCTTCACCTGCCGGCGCTCACGCCTGACCGGCTGGGAGCCCTTCTCGACGAAGCCGAGTTTCAGAAGATGCGCTGGAAGGCGATCGAGGAGTTCGCGCACCAGGAAGCGCTCGCCGGCCGATCGCCGGTCGGCTGGAAGCTGGTGGCGAAGCGGGCGATGCGTAAGTGGAAGCGCGAGGACGAAGCCGTCGCGTCGCTGGCGCTCGCGTTCGACCTCGAGGAGGACCAGATTTTCGAGAAGAAGCTGCGCAGCCCTGCGCAGGTCGAGAAGTTCCTGCCGAAAGCGAAGCGCGCCGAGATGGACGCCTTCGTCACGAAGGAGAGCAGCGGGCTGGCGCTGGTCGCCGAGAGCGATCCGCGCGAGGCCGCGAAACCGGATGCTGCCGAAGAGTTCGGCGCATGACCGCCCTGCGGGGCCAACTGGAGAACTGACGAAATGAGCATCGACTTCAACACCTGCCGCGTCACCAAGGCCGGCAACATCATCACGCCGAAGGCCAGGATGGGCTTCCCGACGCTGTTCACGCCGCGCACAGCGCCGGGGTCGGACAAGGCCAAGTACAGCGTGTCGCTGGTCATCCCTGACAAGGCCGACATCACGCTCCTGAAGAAGGCGGCGGCCGATGCGGCCAAGGCCAAGTGGGGCGACAAGCTGCCGGCGAAGCTGAAGACGCCGTTCCTGAAAGCCGGCGAGTGCGAGGGCGACAAGGGCAAGCACTTCCCCGACGAGCTCGACGCATGGATCGTGCTGCGGCCGACGTCGCTGCAGCAGCCCGGCATCGTCGACGCGCGTGGCCAGAACGTCACCGAAGAGAAGGAGGTCTACGCCGGCCGCTGGTGCGTCGCGTCGCTGCGGGCGTTCGCCTACGACACCAACGGCAACAAGGGCGTGTCCTTCGGCCTGCAGAACGTCCAGATTCTCGACAATGACGAGGCGTGGGGCGGCATGCGGGCGCGCGCCGAAGACGAGTTCGAGCCCGTGGAGAGCGCCGCCGGCGCGACCAAGGGCGACAGCATCTTCGATTGAAAACGAGGAGAACCGACATGACCGAACACCCAGGACTGCCTGTCGCAGGCTACGTCAGCCAGAGCGACGACAAGATCGCGATCGTCAACATCAACAAGCAACTGGAGGAGCGTGTACTCCGCCAGTTCGAGGCGATGAAAGCCGACCCCAGGTTCGACCAGCGCATGATCGCCATCGCTTTCACCGGCGTACAGGATGCGTTCATGTGGGCGAACCGCGCCGTGTTCCAGCCGACGCGGGTGAAGCTCGATGGCGAAGAGTAACCCCGAAGTGACCGGCGGTGACAACGAGAAGGCCATCGCCGTCAACCAGCTGCGCGCGATCGTCGAACGGATCGAGCGACTGGCCAGCGGCAAGGCCGACATCGCCGAAGACATCGCCGAGGTTTATGCGGAGGCCAAGGGCGCCGGCTTCGACACCAAGGCCATCCGCTCGATCGTGAAGATGCGGAAGAAGGACGCGGCGCAACGGCAGGAGGAGATGGCGATCATCGAGCTCTACTGCGAAGCGCTCGGCATGCTCTGACCAACAGACCCCGCTATCGGAAACGCGATAGCGGGGCGCAGGCCAAAAGGGAGAGACAGATGGACCGCTACGGGTACGACACTCAGAGCAGCAATTACTACGTCATCATCGACCGGAAGAAGAACGAGCGCATCGGCGCGGCCTACCACGTCACCACGGCCGACAAGATCGTGAAGGCGCTGAACGACACAGAAAAGGCGAAGGCCCCCCGACGGGAGTTGTACAGTGCGCGCCCTGTCGATTGATTTTGAGACCCGCTCCGCCGTCGACCTGCCGGACGCGATCACCTACGTCTATTTCGACCACCCGACCACCGACGTCTGGTGCATGGCCTACGCCTTCGACGGCGAGGAGGTCGAATTGTGGACACCGGACAGCGACGAGCCGCCGACGCGCGTGTTCGAGCACATTGCTGCCGGCGGCCTGATCAACGCCTGGAACGCCGCTTTCGAGCGGCTGTGCTTCAGCAAGCTGATGGGGCCACGCTACGGCTGGCCGGTGCCGAAGCTGACGCAGTGGCGCTGCACGATGGCGGCTGCCTACGCCATGTCACTCCCCGGCTCGCTCGGCATGGCCGCGCCGGCGATCGGGCTCGACATCCGCAAGGACGACGCTGGCTACCGGCTCATGCTGCAGATGTCGAAGCCGCGCCGGCCGCGCAAGGACGAACCACAGAAGCTGTACTGGTGGGACGACGAGGCCAAGCGCCAGCGGCTCGGCGAATATTGCAAGCAGGACGTGCGCGTCGAGCGCGCCGTCGGTTCGCGGCTGCTGCCGTTGAGCGACGCCGAGCAGAAGGTCTGGTTCCTCGACCAGGTCATCAACGACCGTGGCGTCTACGTCGATCAGGAGCTCTGCGAGAAATCGAAGGTGATCGTCGTCGAAGCGACGCGCCGGCTCGACGCCGAGCTTGCCGAGATCACCGACTTCGCCGTCACGGCGGCGAGCAACACCGGCGCGATCCGCAAGTGGCTGGCGGCCAGCGGGCTGCAGACCGACAGCGTCGCGAAGGACGTGCTGGAGACGCTTCTGGCCCGCGACGATTTGACGCAGGAACAAAGGCGAGTGCTGGAGATCCGGCGCGACGGCGGCAAGTCCTCGACGGCGAAGATAGACGCCATGCTGGCGCGCCGGCAGGCCGACGGGCGGATGCGTGGCAACCTGCAGTACCACGGCGCCGGCACCGGCAGATGGGCTGCGCGCGGTGCGCAGCTGCAGAACCTGATGCGGCCGACGGAGAGCGCGTCGGCGGTGTCGCAGATCATCGACATGATTTTGGAGGGGTAGGTGCCAGCCTACGACAACATCGACGCCTTGATCGGGCCGCCCATGCACGCCGTCGCTAACGCGATCCGCGGCATGATCTGCGCGCCGAAGGGCAGGAAGCTGATCGCCGCCGACTTCAGCCAGATCGAGGCCCGGGTTAACCCGTGGCTGGCCGGCGAGGAGCACGTCGTCGATGCGTTCCGCGCCTACGACCGCAAGGAAGGGCCGGACATCTACAAGGTGACGGCCGCCGGCGTCTACAGCGTGCCGGCGGAAGCCGTGACAAAGGACCAGCGGCAGGTCGGCAAGGTCGCTACGCTCGCGCTTGGCTTCGGTGGCGGCCCGGTGGCCTTCGCCAAGATGGCGAAGAACTACGCGCTCGACGTCGGCGACGTGTTCGAACCTGTGCATGCGTCGGCCAGCGACCGCAACCTGAAACGCGCGGAAGACGGCTGGAAACAGCGCGGCAAGCAGACCGGGATGAGCGAACGCCGCTGGCGTACCGGCGAACTGATCAAACTCGCCTGGCGCGAGGCCAACCCGCAAACGGTCGCCACGTGGAAAGCGCTGGAAGAAGCGGCGATGAGTGCTACGCGCGAGCCCGGCGCGGTTTTCGCCGTCGGCGACCACATCCGATACCGGAAGGCCGGATCGTTCCTCTGGTGCCGGCTGCCGAGCGGCCGCAAGCTCTGCTACCCGTATCCGCGCATCGAGATGCGCAAGATGCCGTGGGGTGACCCGGAGGACGAGCCGGTGTATCGGCCGGCGCTCATGTACAAGGGCGTGAACAGCGTCACGAAGAAGTGGAGCGACCAGCCGGCTTACGGCGGGCTGCTGATGGAGAACTGCACCCAGGCCGTGGCGCGCGACGTCATGGTACGCGGCATGATCGCGCTGGAGAAGGCCGGCTACGAGGTCGTCCTGACCGTCCACGACGAAGTGGTGAACGAGGTCGATGAAGGCTTTGGCTCGATCGGCGAGGTCATCTCGCTGATCACGCAGCCGGTCGATTGGGCGCCGGGGCTGCCGATCGCGGCAGATGGGTTCGAGGCGAAGCGCTACCGCAAGTGATCAACGCTTCGTCTCCAAAGCCTTTTCGATCCGCTTCTGCGACTGGAGAATGAGTTCGATCTTGGTGTTCAGGTCGTTCATGTCCTGCCGCAGGGCGTCGATCTGCTTCTGACGATCGTCGCCGCGCTGCCGGCCGGCGGCGATCGCCTCCTCCGTCTTGGTGACGCGGTATTCGATGTTGGGGACGCCGGTCGTGCGCGCGTCGAGCACCTGCACGTTGGTGTTCAGCTGGCTGATGTTACGGTCGGCCAGATCGATGCGGCCTTCCAGCCGCTGCCACATGGCGCCTATGCCGACGATCATGCCGATGAGCGTCAACAGCGCCACGACCGTCGTGGGGCTCCACTCGTTACGGAACCGCGGGGCGTTGATGTTCTCGAGTTTCACGATGTTGTCAGCGGCCACTGTCCCGCTCCTGGCGTTCATGGATGGCCGCCAGAGCCGACAGTGACTTGCCGACCTCCGTCAGCACCTGTTCCATTCTGTCGAGCCGCGCGGTGACGCCCTGCTGAAACTCCTGACAATCCTCCCGCGAGTTCGACTGGTTTTCCGATATGACGGCCAAAGTGGCTCGTGAGTTCCCGACCTCGATCTCCATCGAAGCGATCCGATCCTGCAGGCTGTCGATGATCTTCTGCTGGTTCTGCCACAGGATCAGCCCCATGCCGCAGATGATCGACACCATGAACGGTGCGGCCCAGGACCGGAACCTGGTAAGCGCGTCGGCTGTCACTTCCAGCAGCCTTGCGCGACGCCGTAGCGGTTATGGGAGACGACCTGCTTCGCGAACTGCTGGTCCGATGCCGGCAGCGTGACAGCGGTGGCTGGGCTAGGGGTGAGTTTCTGCCAACCCGCGCAGTTGCTCGCACTGGTCGCGCAGCCCGCCAAGCTCAATGCAGAGAGCAATATCGCCCATGCCATGTACTTCATTGTCGATGCCCTCGCGTTTTCGATACGCTTCCACGGTGGCCCTCAACTGTGCTTTCTGCCCGTCTGCGCGACCCTTGTAATAAATCGCTCCGCCAGCAACCGCCATAACAAATATTGCGGCTGCCACGAGGTAGATAGTCGGGATCGGAAACATCAGATAGCGTCCTGTTGTTCGATCTCGGCCACCTTGTCGGCCACTGACGCCCGCTGCCGGTCGCGCCGGATCACGAAGAACACGATCAGCGCGGCGCAGAGCACCGCGGCGACGATCAGGAAGAGCGGGTCGAGCCCGGCGAAGGCCGGTATCGTCGCCGGCACGGCGGTGGTTGCCACCGGCACCATGACGTCTGGCGAAGAGTACCAGGGCTTGTCCAGCGCCTTCGGCGTCACCGCCACCGGCTTCTTCTCGACGACGACCTTCGGCGCGTCCTCCGGTTCGGCCGCCATCTGCTTGGCCAGCCGGCGCACGCCTTCGACACGCGCCGCCCAGCCCTTGCCGAAGCGTGGCCAGTCGTCCAGCGTGCGCAGCCACGCGATGCGGTCGCTGCACAGGCGGTCGATCAGCATCATGGCGTCGACAGCGCGGCAGGCCCGCAGGGTGGCCGGGCCGATCTTCCCGTCCCTGGCCACGCCCACGGCCTTCTGCAGGAACTTGGCGGCGCGCGCCGGGCCGGAGTTCACGGCGAAATCGAAGACGGCGTAATCGATGCCGTTCGGGAGCTCGGCGCCCATGACCTTGTTCCAGTATTGCCGGCGGTACACGACACCGGCCTGCGCTTCGGTCAGCGCCTTCAGGTCGGCGACGGTGCCGGACGGCTTCACGTAGGCACGGAAGGTCGCCAGCGTCACGCCCTTGTTGGTCGGCCCGCCGTTGTCGTGGGGGTCGTTCACGTAGCCGCCCTCGTGCTTCAGGACGGCATTCAGCGCACGGGGGAAGTTACGGTCCATTCCGGTCCTCGCTGTCGTCAGGGATCAGGCCCGCCTGGATCAGCGCGACATTCAGCTGGCGCTGCACGGCTGTCTTGCGCGCCGGCGACGTCGTGCGCTCGAGCACGGCGCGCGCCAGTTCCTTGTTCTCCATGATCTCGACCAGCGCCTCGGTGATGCGCGTCTGCGGGATCTTGTTGAAGAAGTTCTGCGCATAGCGGCTGCCGGCCGATGCCTGCACGAGCGACTGATTACCGGGCGCGAGTGCACCGAGATGCGCGCCGACAGAGCGCACCACGAAGTCGGTCAGCATGTCGGGGCTGTCGAATATCTCGCCGCGCCGGGAACCGCTCTCCAGCGCCTTCTGGATGCGCTCTGCGCGCGTCAGGATGGTGCGCATGCGCGCGGCCTGCGTCGCCTCCATCTGGCCACGCTCGACCATCTGGTCGAGGAACGGGCGCTCGCCGCCGGTCAGCGCGTTGCGGAAGCGGTCAAAGCTGAAGTTGCCGCCCTCGTCGGTGGCGCGACGCGCTACGGCCTCCAGCGTGGCCGAGCGCAGACCGGCCATCGCCTGCCCTTGCGGAGACGCCATGACGGTCTTCCTGTCGGCCTTGCGCGCCAGGTTCACCAGATCGTTGTAGTCCCGCGGCGAGTTGAGCGCCTGGGCCACCACGCCAACGGGGTCGTCCTTCCCCTCGAACCGCAGCAGCTTTCCGAACGCCGAATTGCGCTTCATGACCTGCGACGCGCGGCTCGGCAGTCCGCGCAGATAGTCCAGCGTGCCCTGCCTTTCACCGGCCGTGGCCAGTTGCTGTCGCAGGCCGGGGAACTGATCGAGCAGCGAGGAGTTATCGCGCAGGAAAGACGCGAGCTTGTTCTGGTTGATGTTGCCGGTAGCCGGATCGACGGACTTGTCGAACGCGCTGCGCAGGAACTTCTCCTGGGCGTTCAGCATCGGCGCGGCGTCGCCGGAAGGAAACGCCGCGGCGCCCTGCAGTTCGCGCATGCGGAGGAGCCCCGGATTGCGACCGGAACCGAAGGCGCGTTCCAGTATCAATTCGGGGTCTATCCGGTTGGCGCCGGTTGGCTTCTCGCCCAGCGCGTCGCCCGCAAAGGTGCGGGTGAATTTGTCGTTGAGCGTGCGCGAGAAATCGCGCGCCGCGTCGGCGCTGGCGCCGGGAACGGTGGCGAGATCGTCCAGCGCGCCTCCGGCGAGATCGGTCAGGTGGCGAGCCAGCGACCACTGACGGTTGCCGCGCGCTTCGCGCGAAAGCTCCAGTGCACGCGAGCGCAGGCGCAGTAGGTCGCCGGTGCTGATCTGCTTGTACGGCCCGGCGAACTGCGCCGACAGGCGCCGGCTGAACGCCTCGAACGGCGCCGGCAGCTTTTCCTCGTCGAGCAGCTGACCGCGCACTTTTTCGAAAGCACCGCGCAGATTATCCGTGGTCACGGGTGCATCACGCGGAACGGCGCTCCACAGGTCGCTCTCGACCTTGCGCGCGTCCGACAGAGCGCCTTCCAGAATGTCGTAGGCTTCGCGCGATGCCATGCGCTGACCTTCCAGACCGCCGCTGTCGATACGCGCCAGCGCCTTGTCCAACCGCTGCTGGGCGACATTCATGCGGCCGCCGACCAGTTCGTCGAAATATGTGGCGCGGGCCTTGGCCGCGGCCGTGAGGCTGGACGGATCGCCCTGCACGCTGGCGAACTTCTCGGTGTGCAGCGCCGCCTGGCGAAGATCCTCCAGCGACGCCTTGGCGCCGGCTTCGGCGCGCGATCCGAACTCCGGCTTGCTCTCGGCCACCTTCTTCTCGATGGCCAGCAGGGTCGGGCTGTTCGACCACTGGCCGACGGTCAGCTTCAGGTCCACGCCTTCGGGGATGTCGGTGTTGAGCGCGCGCAGGACGTCTTCGGGGTTCTCGCCGGAAGCTGCGAACGCGCGGCGGATGTAGTCCGCGGCGCGCTGGCGGCGGCCGGCAGCGGTCATGCGGGAGGCGAGCGCGTCCTTGACCCGTGTCGACGCAGCGCCGAAGCCGCGCGTGATCAGCCCGGCCGGGTTGGCTATGGACCCGGCGATCTCAGCCAGCATGCGCGTGCGCTGGTCGCCGGGGTCGAACACTTCAGCCAGCGCGCCGCCCTGCGCGGCACCGGCAGCACCGGCGGCCTCGCCGGCGGCGAACAGGC
>ERZ650311.612-NODE-612-length-21378-cov-17.242836_pt1 | contig 21378 bp, 10 predicted proteins | sample MGYA00376247_ERZ650311 | MGnify/ENA primary metagenome ERZ650311 (study PRJEB26733, sample SAMN07839324) | wastewater metagenome | biome: small river; feature: stream; material: water | place: USA: North Carolina | collected 2016-07-28 ...
TTTCGTCTTCCATCGCCGTACTCATGTGTCGTTCCTTTCAAGGTTAACACCTGAGTAGGGTTTCACTGGGTCAATACAGCGCCTCGATCCGCGGCCGAAACCCGACTGGGCGCTTCCTGACCTGCCAGCCGCGCAGCTGGAACACCCGCTGCACCGTGTTCTTGTTGAACCCCAGCAGGTGGGCCACCGTCCGGTAGCCAAAGGACGGGTTGTCCTCGATCATCGCCTTGATCGGTTCGGCAAAGCGGGGTTGAACCTTTGGCGGGGACTTCACCGACTGGTAGTAGAACGTCCGACGGGGCACTTCAAACCACCGGCACAGCTGACTGATCGAGACGACGATCCCTTCTTCCTTGAGTCCCTGGCGGATCGTCTCGATCACTTCTCGTCCTCGCCCAGCAGGGACTGCAATTTTTTTCTGGCACGCAGCTCCAGCATCGCTTCTCCATAGGCTTCCTGGAGCTGCTTGATCTGTTTCTCGTACTGCTCCCGGATGTCCAGTGGGTTGGCGCGCAACGCGTTCTCCATGCCCCGTCGGGCATCGTCGATCCAGGTCTCAATCTCCGACGGGGGCAGATCGTACGCACGGCTGGCCTCCGCTACCGTCGTCTTGCCCTGCAGGATCTCCATCACCAACGCGCTCTTGCGCTTGGCCGTCCAACGCTTGATTTCGTCTTCCATCGCCGTACTCATGTGTCGTTCCTTTCAAGGTTAACACCTGAGTAGGGTTTCACTGGGTCAATACAGCGCCTCGATCCGCGGCCGAAACCCGACTGGGCGCTTCCTGACCTGCCAGCCGCGCAGCTGGAACACCCGCTGCACCGTGTTCTTGTTGAACCCCAGCAGGTGGGCCACCGTCCGGTAGCCAAAGGACGGGTTGTCCTCGATCATCGCCTTGATCGGTTCGGCAAAATGGGGCTGAACTAGCTCCTGAAAACAAAAACCCCGGCATTGCCGGGGTTCTAGTGGGTTTTGCGAAGGCCGCCGATGGTCGGCGGCGGAACGGGGATCACTCCCACTCGATCGTCGCGGGCGGCTTGCCGGAGATGTCGTACACCACCCGATTGATGCCGCGGACTTCGTTGATGATGCGGTTGGACACCTTGCCCAGCAGGCTGTGGGGCAGCTCGGCCCAGTGGGCGGTCATGAAGTCGGCGGTCTGCACGGCGCGCAGCGCGACGACGTATTCGTAGGTGCGGCCGTCGCCCATCACGCCCACGCTCTTCACCGGCAGGAACACCGCGAAGGCCTGGCTGGTCTTGTCGTACCAGTCGGCGGCGCGCAGTTCGTCGATGAAGATGGCGTCGGCGCGGCGGAGGAGGTCGGCGAAATCCTTCTTCACCTCACCAAGGATGCGCACGCCGAGGCCCGGGCCGGGGAAGGGATGGCGATAGACCATCTCGTGGGGCAGGCCGAGGGCAACGCCCAGCTCGCGCACTTCGTCCTTGAAAAGTTCGCGCAGGGGCTCGAGGAGCTTGAGGTTGAGGGTTTCGGGCAGGCCGCCCACGTTGTGGTGGCTCTTGATGGCGTGGGCCTTGCCGGTCTTGGCGCCGGCGGATTCGATCACGTCCGGGTAGATGGTGCCCTGGGCCAGCCACTTGGCGTTGGGAAGCTTGGCGGCTTCGGCCTGGAAGACCTCGACGAACTCGCGGCCGATGATCTTGCGCTTGGCTTCCGGGTCGGTCACGCCGGCCAGGTGGCCCATGAACTGCTCGGTGGCATCCACGTGGATGACCTTGACGCCCAGGTTGCGGGCGAACATCTGCATCACCATCTCGCCTTCGTTGAGGCGGAGCAGGCCGTTATCCACGAACACGCAGGTGAGCTGGTCGCCGATGGCCTTGTGGAGCAGCGCAGCAACCACAGAGGAATCGACACCGCCGGAGAGGCCCAGGATGACTTCATCCGAACCCACCTGGGCGCGCACCTTCTCGATGGCCTCGGCCACGTAGTCGGGCATGTTCCAATCGTTCTGGCAGCCGCAGATCTCGTGCACGAAGCGGGCAATCATCTCCTTGCCCTTGATGGTGTGGGTGACTTCCGGGTGGAACTGCACCGCGTAGAACTTGCGGGCCTCGTCGGCCATCGCAGCGATGGGGGTGGATTCGTTGGAGGCGATGACCTTGAAGCCGGAGGGCAGCTCGGTGACCTTGTCGCCGTGGCTCATCCACACGTCGAGCAGGCCGTGGCCATCAATGTTGCTGCGGTCCTGGATGTTGCGGAAGAGTTCAGAGTGGCCGCGGGCGCGGATCTCGGCGTAGCCGAACTCGCGCTTGCCGGAGCTCTCGACCTTGCCGCCGAGCTGGCTGGCCATGGTCTGCATGCCGTAGCAGATGCCCAGCACCGGCACGCCGATCTCGAAGACGGCCATCGGGGCCTTCCATTCGGTGGCTTCATAGACCGAGTTGGGGCCGCCGGACAGGATGATCCCCTCGGGCGCGAAGTTGCGGACGAAGTCGTCGGAGACGTCGTAGGGATGGATTTCGCAGTACACCTGCTGTTCGCGCACGCGGCGGGCGATGAGCTGGGTGACCTGGGAGCCGAAATCGAGGATCAGGATTTTCTTGTGCACGGCGGGTTCCGGAGGTGAAAACGGGAAGCGGGGCATTATACCGCCAGCCGCAACTGGCTGCCTGTGCAGCGTTGTGCGCCGGTAGGCAAGGCGCGGCGGACGTGGCAGGATTGGGCGCCTTGTCCGGTCAATCCTTTATCCCCTAATCAAACATGAGCAAGCCCCGCATCGTCGTCGGCATCAGCGGCGCCAGTGGTTTCCAGTACGGCATGAAGGCCCTCGAGCTCCTGCGGCCGATGGACGTGGAAGTGCATCTCGTGATCTCGAAGGGCGCCCAGCTCACCCGGGCGATGGAGACCGACGTGCCGCCCGGCGCGGCGGAGGCGCTGGCAGATGTCGTCCATACGCCGCAGAACCTCGGCGCGGCGATCTCCAGCGGCTCGTTCCAGACCCTCGGGATGCTGGTGGCGCCGTGTTCCATGAGCAGCCTGGGGGCGATCGCCCACGGCATCACCGAAAATCTCCTCACCCGCGCCGCCGACGTGGTGCTGAAGGAACGCCGCCGCCTGGTGCTGATGGTGCGCGAGACACCGCTGCATCTGGGCCATCTGCGCAACATGACGGCCGTCACCGAGATGGGCGGTGTGATCTTTCCGCCGGTGCCGGCGCTGTATCACAAGCCGGCGTCGGTGGAGGCGCTGGTCACCCACAGCGTGGCGCGGGCGCTGGATCTGTTCGGCCTGCCGGTGGCGGGCATGCTCCGCTGGGGCGAGACGCCCGCCGATCAGCCCGAGAATGGCTGAGGCACGGGCCTTCAGCACAATGCCGTTTGCCTGTTGCGTCACTTCTGGATAGGCTTACAGCGATAAACAATTTTGGATTGTCAGAGGCTAGTCATGTCCGACCGTGAGGCGCTTTACCGGGCCGCCATCGGCCCAAAGAATCAGGAGTACTACCTCAGCCGCTTCCAGGCTTTCGACGAGGCCGGCAAGGCCGGGCCCAGCTGGAACTGGCCGGCGGCGCTGCTGACCTTCTTCTGGTTCATCTACCGGCGGATGTGGGCGGTCGGCTTTGCCTATCTCGTGGCCGCCAACCTCCTCGCCTGGATCATCGGGATAATCTTCGGCGACATTGGCCCGCTCATTGCGCTGATCGCCCAGGTGGCGCTGCCGGGCATGTACGGCAACATGCTTTACCACGCCCACTGCAACCAGAAGATCGAAGAGGCGCTGGCTGCGGGCACCGATCCTGCCTATCAGCTGGGCGTGCTCGAAGGAAAAGGCGGAACCAGCCGCAGCGGGGCGATCATCGGCTTTGTGCTGCTGGGTTTCGTGGTGCTCGGGATGTTGGCGGCAGTGGCGATTCCCCAGTACCAGACCTACGTGAACAAGGCCAAGGTGGCCGAGGCCGCAGCCCTCGGGCGCAGGGCGGTCGAGTCGGTGGAAGCCTACCGGCGTCAGCACGATGAACTGCCGGCCAAGCTGGTGGAGGCGGGCTTCATTCCCACGCCGCCGCTTCACGTCTACGGCATCGAGATGGACGGGCCGGCGATGGTCGTCACGATTCGCCAGGGCGCGGGCTTTCCGGACGGCGGCCGGCTGATCTGGGAGCTCACCGAGTCGGCCGACGGTAAAACGGCCTGGCGTTGCCGCGCCCAGCGTCTGCCGGCGCCAACCTTGCCGGAGGATTGCCGCTAAGGTCGGGATTGACGACCAGCGCTCTGGCTGAGATGGGTTCGGCTGGCCGTCTGCCTGAACGGTGATTCAGATCTGGCCTGTGAGTGGTGGTCGAACTGTACGATACGCAGGCGGATGGGCGAGCCGCCTGCGTCGGGTTGATGGCGCTGGTGATGGGGCTTGAGATGGGCCTTTGCCGGACGGACCGGGCCCGGCCGTCTTACCAGCCCGATTCGCGGATCAGCAGTGCGGCGCCGGAGCGGACGAAATCGCCGGCAAGGGATTTCGGCTGGCCGTAGATCGTCACCGCGCCGCGCAGCACATGGCCCGGGGGCTGCTCGCCTTCATCCACCGCCAGCACCACGCGATACACCGCCCGCTCGGGGATCAGCTGCCCGTTGCGTTCGCGCACCAGCACCTCGCCGCCGTGGCCCACAGCCAGCATGGCGTCCGGCAGGGCGCGGGTGGCGTCCCGGTCAATGCGCACCACCTTCAGGGCGCGGGTCGGCAGGCCCGGGGTTTCCGGCAGGAAGCGTCCGCTGTCGCCCACCGACACACGTTCCACCTCGGCGTCGGTGAGATAGGTTTCCACTTCCCACGCCTTAGGATCGATGAGCACGCCCAGCTGCTGCTGACGGCCCACGGTTTCGCCCACGCGCAGGTCGGGCGCGATGTCGGCGAGCACCCCGTCGAAGGGCGCGGTGACGGTGTAGCGCTTGAGTTCATCAGCGGTGCCGGCGAGTTCGGCCTTGGCGGCTTCGAGTTCCTCGACGGTTACCGGCTGACGGGCGCGCAGGGTTTCGTCGAGGCCCGAGACTTCAGCCTGCCAGGCCAGCCGCGAGAAGCGGGCTTCGGCGAGGCGGCGGCGGTACTCGGCGTCGTCGGTGCTGAGCTTCAGGATCATCTGGCCGGCGGTCACCCCATCGCCGGGCTTTACCGGCATTGCCTCGATCTGCGCCGGGCCCGGGGAGAATAACGGGTAGTGGCGCGCCGAGCGCATCAGGCCCTGGCTGCTCACCTGGAAGTTCCACGGCACGATGGCCACGAAGAGCAGCAGGATCAGCAGCCACAGCTTGCCGCGACCGCCGCCCTTGGCCTTGATCTCGGGCCAGCGGCTGCGCCACTCGGTGATTTCCTTCCACATGGGCAACATCACGAACCATCCGATCTCGACCGCAAACAACAGAATCCCGAGCGCCTTGAAGAAGTAGTGGTACACCAGCAGGGCGATGCCGATGAATAGCACCAGCCGGTACAGCCAGACGCCGTAGGCGAAGAGGATGAGCCCCCGGCGACGGGCCGCCGGCAGGAATTCCGGCACCGGCTCGCCGAGGCCGAACAGGCGCTCGCGCAGGTCCCAGCGGGCCAGCGCAAAGGAGCGGGCGTGGAGGTTGGGAAAGTCGAGATAGTCGGATAGCAGGAAGTAGCCGTCGAAGCGCATGAAGGGGCTCGCGTTGATCGCCACGGTGGCGACCCAGGTGGTGGTGGCCAGCATGAAGGCGGTGCCGCGCAGGGTGCCGTCGGGCAGCAGTGCCCAGGCGAGCGTTGCCCAGGCGGCCACGGCGAGTTCGGTGAGGATGCCGGCGGCGCCCACGGCGAGGCGGTCCTGCCGGCGGGTCAGGCGCCAGGCTTCGTTCACGTCGGTGTAGGCCACCGGCCACATCACCAGGAAGGCGACACCCATGGTCGGCACCCGGCAGCCCAGCCGCCGGGCGGTGAAGGCGTGGCCGAACTCGTGGAGCACCTTCACGAAGATCAGCGCCACGCCGTAGCCCATCGCGCCCTGCCAGGTGAGGGTATCCACCAGCGTGGCGGCGAAGTGCTCCCACTGGCGCACCACCTGATACAGCCCCAGCGCCAGCGCGGCGAGGGTGACGCGCAGGAAGGTGGCCGAGTAGAACAGCTCGACTCGCGGCAGCTGGCGCACCAGCCAGCGGTCCGGGCGGATCAGCGGCACGCGGAAGAACAGGTAGTGGTGCAGCAGCCATTGCCACAGGGTGTTGTGGCGGGCTTTCTCCTGAAAGACGAGGCGGGCGGTGCCGGCTTCGCCGAGGGGCCGGATGAGCTGGTGATCGGTGAGGAAGCGCACCACCAGATCCACGTCGTGCGCGTCGAGGTTGAGGGTGGTCTCGGCTTCAATGGCGTCGACGATCTTCGCCGGATCGCCCAGGTGCCAGCGGGCGAGGATCTCGAAGGTGGTCCAGTCGATGCGGTAGAACTGGTTGCGCACCGGATCGTGGAGGCTCCAGGTGGGTGCGCCATCAAGGCCCGCCGGGCCGTCGAGGAGGGCGAGTTCGTCGCGCAGCGGCGGGAGGTTGCGGGGAAGATCGGCCGCGAGGGCGGAGGCGTCGAGGGCTGCCTGCATCGCGCTGGCTCCTCAGAGGCCGGTGGCCTGGCGCAGGCTCGCCAGCGGGCGGCGCAGCACCCAGTAGGCCAGCGGCACGTGCTCGCCGCGCACCTTCACGGTGCCCTTGAGGCCAACCCGCGGCTTTTCCTGACCGTCGGCGAGCGTGGCGCGCAGGCGGTAGGCAAAGCTGCCGTCGGGCCGCGACACTGCCTCATGGGCGAGGTAGCGCACGGAGGCTTCCACCGGCTTCAGCGGCGAGGCGTTGAGGTAGAGGGTGACTTCGGCGCCCGGCGGCAGGTCGATGACGTCGCCGGGGCTGAGCCAGGCTTCCACCTCGGCGTCGTCGGCGCCGGCGATGGTGATGATGCGTTCGCCCGTGGACACCGGCTTGCCGATCCACTCGCTCGGGTCGTCCATCAGCACGATGCCGTCCCGCGGCGCGGTGGCCTGGGCTTTTGCGAACTGAGCCGAGAGCAGGTCGGCTTCGGCCTGACGCTCGGCGATGCGGCCTTGCAGGATCGCCAGCTGGGCCTTGCTCTTGGGGTCGAACACGGCTTGCTGGGCCGACTGGCGGTATTCCGCTTCGGCGGTCACCAGCCCTTGCTTGGCCACCGCGAGGCGGCTGGAGAGGGTGGTGAGATCGAGCTGGAACAGCTTGTCGCCGGCCTTGACCTGGCTGTTGGGGGTGACGAAGAACTTGTCCACCGTGCCGTCCAGCGGTGCGCGGACGACCGCCGGCTGGGCCGGGACGAGTTCGCCCGGAGCGAGCACGCTGAAGCGCACCGGAAACAGCGCCACGGCAGCGGCGAGGATCGAGTAACGCAGGGTGCGCCGGTGCCACAGGGCGGCCACATTGGTGCGCAGGTCGGCGGCCTGCCATCGGCGCATCCGCTTGAGCCGGAAGCGCCAGCCATGAAAGGTAAGCCAGTGGCGGCGCCAGGCCTTGCGGTCGGCAGCATCGGGCCAGGCGTCGGCCAGCATGCGCCAGCGGCTCCTGGCGTCGGGTTTAGCCTGGATCTGCCATTCGTGGCTCCAGATGTCGGCCCATTCGGTGACGAGGCCGATCTCACCCGGTTGCCACGGGGTGTCCCGGGCAAGCAGCAGGCCGCCCGGGGTCGATCTGGAAAGGGGCACCCACAGGGCGTGGGCCGGGAGCCATTCGTCCCATTCGGCCGCCTCGGCGGGTGCCAGGGTGTTGGGCGACACCACGCAGGGGGTGTCGCCTTCCTTGAGGAGTTGTCGTGCGACCCGCTCCAGCCACTGGGCGAAGGGGGCGTTGGCATCCGGGCTGACCACCCCGGACAAGGCCACCACGCCCCGATCGGCCAGCCACAGGGCGGCTTGCCGGTAGGGCGCGAGGGCCAGGGTCTCGTTCACCGCGATGAAGCCCAGTTCCGCCGGCGACGCCGCCAGCCGGGCCCGGCGCGCCAGGTGCAACAGCGCGCCGAGGGAGTGGGAAATGAAGGCGTCGTTATCGGACGGGCTGCTCACGGTGACCTCGACTGGGTGGCGGATCAGACGCTGCGGGCGCGGGCCTGGCGGGCATGTTCGACCAGGCTGCTCCGTACGGCGTCACGCCCGGGGGCGCTGGCCGTGCGGAACTGGGCGCTGAGGCCCTCACGACCGTTGAACGAAACCCGCTGACCATTGCTGACACGGATGCGGAAGACCGTCGACACCTGATTGCCGAAGTTGTCCTTGGCGGTGACCTTGACCTCGACATCGCCATCGAAGTCCGCCGGCGGAATGCCGATGAACTCGCCCTTGCGGGCGTCGAAGCGCAGCCAGTTGGGCAGCGGCGTGCCGTCGATGAGTTGGGCGGAGAGCTGTACGCGCGCATCCAGGCGGGTGTGGGTGAAGGTGTCGGGCGGAACGACCAGCTTGATCGGCGAGGACGGCCGGACGTCCTGGTCGTTGAGCGGGCGGCTCAGGACAAGGTTGGTGTCGGCCTTGGATTCCGGCGCCTGGACGACGATGCGGAAACCGTCGGAGCGGGTCAGGCCGCTCTGGCCGGTGGTCTGGGTGACCGGGCGGGTTTCGGCGACGGTGGGTGTGGTGCCGCCCACCGGCGCACGGCTGGCGTCGGGCGTCGGGGCGATGCTGGTGACCGACAGGGCGCGGTCGGCCGGACTGAAGAAGCCATCGCCCTTGGGGACCGTCCAGGTTCCGCCGATCGAACCGCTGCCGGCTGCTGGGGCCGTCCAGCCGGTGTCGGCCGGCGCCTTGACCGGCATCGGGTCGGCCACCGGCGTGACGGGCGGCTCGACCTCGACTTCCGGTTTGGCTTCGACCGGCTTGACCGGCACGCCAGCGACGCGGAGGGTGAAGTCGGCGTGGGCGGGCTGGTTGCCGTGGTCGTCGGCGATCACGCGGATCTGCAGCACGGCGATGTCGCCGCCGCCCGGGGTGCCCGAGAAGGTGCGGGTGACCGGATCGAAGTGGAGCCAGGCGGGCAGCGGGCTGCCGTCGGCCAGGGTGGCCGAGTAGTGCAGGGTGTCTTCGCCGTTGGCGTCGGCAAAGGTGCCGGTGGGGACGGTGAAGCTGAACGGCACGCTCTCGGTGGCGTCCTGGGTGTCGAGGGAGCCGGTGTTCTGCGGATCGACGTTGGTGACCGCCTTGAAGGCGCCGGTGGCGACCGTCTCGGTGGTGCCGTCGCCGCCGAAGACCTTGACCCGGACGAACTTGCCGATCTCGGCCGCGGTGAGGGTGTAGCTCGGGGCGGTGGCGCCGGTGATGGTGCGCAGGTTGGTGCCGGCGGCATCGTCGGCCACTTCCCAGACATAGCGGAAGGTGGTGGCCGGGTCGCCGGCATCCACGTCGTGCCACAGGCCCGGATTGGCGGTGACGGTGCCGTCCTGACGCAGGGTGCCGTCACCGCGGAAGTCGCCGCTGTAGCTCGGGGTGACATCGTTGATCGGGGCGTCGTTGACCGCGTCGACGGTGATCGATACCACGTTGGTCGCGCTCGAGAAGGGCGATGCGCCGCCGGTGGCGGCCAGGCTGGTGAGGGTGCCGGCGGTGCCGGTGGTGCGATCCCACGCGCGGTAGGTGAGGTGGGCGTTGGTGGGGTTTTCGGCGTTGGGGACGAAGCGGATCTTGTCGGTGCTGTTGAGCAGCAGGCCGTTGCTGCCGGTGAGGCCGGTGACGGTGTTCCAGGTGGTGCCGCCGTTGGTGGAGTATTCCCAGTGGCCATTGCCGTTGTCCGCGGCGGTGATGGCGATGCCCGGGAGGGCGCCGCTATCCACGTCGCTGATGGTGCTGCCGAGGAAGCTGGCGACAGTCTGGCCGGCGTTGGCAGTGTCGTCTTCGGTGATCGACGGGAGCGTCGGGGTCGCCGGGGCCAGGACCGGGGCGTCATTGACCGCGCTGACGGCGATGTTCATGCCGTTCTGCCGGGCAGAGAAGGCAGAGGTGGCGCCATTGGTGCTGGTGTCGGCGTAGCCGCCGCTGGTGCCGGCACTGCGGTCCCAGGCGCGGTAGGTGAGCGCCGCGGTGGTGGCGTTCTGGCCGTTGGGCAGGAAGCGGATGCGGTCGGTGTCGGCCAGCAGCAAGGCATGGGTGCCGGTCACGGCGCCGCCCACGTCGGCATTGACCCAGGTGGTGCCGCCGTCGGTGGAGTACTGCCAGGTGCCGTTGCCGCTGGTGAGGCCGGTGATCGCCACGCCTTGCACCGCACCGGAGTCGGCGTCGGTGGTGACGCCGCGCAGGGCGGAGACGAGCTGACCGGCGTTGCTGGTGTCGTCTTCGGTGAGCGGCGTGAGGGTGGTGTCGCCGGCTGCGAGCACCGGCGCGTCATTGACGGCGCTGACCGCGATCGACGCCTGGTTGTTGGTGGGCGAGAAGGCCGAGGTGCTGCCGGTGGCCGCCAGGCTGACCAGGGTGCCGGAGGTGCCGGTGCTCTGGTCCCACGCGTGGTAGGTGAGGGTGGCGGTGGTGGCGTTCTGGCCGTCCGGCACGAAGCGGATCTTGTCGGTGCTCGCGAGCAGCAGGCCGTTGGCGCCGGTGAGCCCGGTGACGGTGTTCCAGGTGCTGCCGCCGTTGGTGGAGTATTCCCAATGGCCGTTGCCGTTGGCGGTGGCGCTGATGGCGATGCCCTGCACCGCACCTGCATCCACGTCGCTGATGGTGCTGCCGATGAAGCTGGCGACAGTCTGGCCGGTGTTGCCGGTGTCGTCTTCGGTGAGCGGCGTGAGGGTCGGCAGCGCAGAGGCGAGCACCGGGGCGTCGTTCACCGCGGTGACGGTGATGTCCATGCCGTTCTGCTGGGCGGAGAAGGCGGAGGTGCCGCCGTTCACGCTGGTGTCGGCGTAGTGGCCGGCGGTGCCGGTGCTGCGGTCCCAGGCGCGGTAGGTGAGGTTGGCCGTGGTGGCGTTCTGGCCGTTGGGCAGGAAACGGATGCGGTCGGTGTCGGCCAGCAGCAGGGCGTGGGTGCCAGTGACAGTGCCGCCGTCGTTGGCGTTGGTCCAGGTGGCGCCGCCGTCGGTGGAGTACTGCCAGGTGCCGTTGCCACTGGTGAGGCCGGTGATCGCGACGCCCTTGACGGCGCCGGTGTCCACGTCGGTGGTGGTGCCACGCAGGGCGGAGATCAGCTGGCCGGCGTTGGTGGTGTCGTCCTCGGTGATGGCGGTGAGGGTGCTGTCGCCAGCGGCGAGCACCGGCGCGTCATTGACCGCGGTGACGGTGATGCTGGCTTCGTCGGAGGCGGACGAGAAATGCGAGGCGTTGCCGGTGGTGCTGGCATCCACGCCGCTGCCGGCGGTGGCGCCGGCGCCGTCCCACGCGCGGTAGGTGAAGCTGGCGGTGGTGGCGTTCTCGCCGTTGGGCACGAAGCGGATCAAGTCGGCGTCGGCCAGGGCGATGGCCGAGGAGGACGAAACCGTGCCGAAGGCCGTCCAGCTGCCGCTGCCGATCTTGAATTCCCAGTGGCCGTTGCCCGGGGTCTGGTCGACGATGACGATGCCGGAAAGGGCGCCGTTATCCACGTCGGTGATGGCACCACGGAAGCTGGCGACGGTCTGGCCGGCGTCGTTGGTGGCGTCTTCGGTGAGGCCGGCAAGGACCGGTGCGGCCGGGGTGAGGACGGGGGCATCATTCACTGCTGTCACGTTGAGGGCGATGGTGCCGGTGGCCGCCGTGGCGCTGTCTTCGCCGCCATCAGCGATCAAGATGCTGATGGTGGTGTTGACGTCGGTGTTGGTGCCCGGAGTGAAGTGCAGCGAGGCCAGCGCGGTGTTCACCGCCGAGACGCTGCCGGTGAAGGTCCACACGCCGGTGCCGGGGTTGTAGGCGGCGCCGGTGGGTACGTTGAGGCTGCCCAGGGTGGGGTCGGCGAGGGTCAGGGTGGCGGTGACGATTTCGTCCGGGTCCGGGTCGGTGACGGTGATCGTCGGCACGGTGACGCTGGCGGCACCTTCGGTGTAGCTGGCGGTGGCGCTGGTGGGCGAGATGGTCGGTGCGTCGTTCAGGTCGCGGATCACCAGATAGCTGGTGCCGGTGGCGCTCTGGGCGCCGAAGGTGCTGTCGGCCACGCCGTTGGCGTCGGTGATCGTCCAGGTGAGCGCGCGGCTGGCGCCGGTGTCGGTGGGCGAGGACGAGCCGTTCTGGTACTGGACGTGCTCGAGCAGGCTCTCGAACTCGGCCTTGGTGACGTTGCCGCTGGCCGTGGTGAGGCTCAGGGTGCCGGTGCCGGCGTTGTAGGTGACATTGATCTGGGCGCCGGAGCCGGTGGTGAGCACGCTGCCGGAGCGGCTCCAGCCGCTGGGCGTGGCCACCGACAGGACGTCGGCGCTGCTGCGGTTGTTGCTGATGACCACGCTGGCGCTGGCCACGTAGGCATCGTCCACGTCGCTGACGGTGGCGCTGCCGACGACGTTGGGGTTGGAGTTGTCGAGCACGTAAACCGGCGCGCCGCCCTGCTCGAAGACCACGGTAGAGGCGTCGAGCGCGGTGTTGTGGTTGAGCGCCAGGGTGGGCGCATCGTTGCGGGCGGTGATCGACAGGCTGCTGGTGCCGGCGTTGGCGGTGACGGTACCGCTGCTGCCATCGTTGCCGCCGGCTGCGTCGGTGAGGCGCGAGCCGAAGCTGCTGGTGGTGGCCCAGGTGAGGCTGCGGCTGGTGGCGGTGCCAGTGGGGTTGTCGCTGGACGTGGAGAAGACGATCGAACGGGCGACGGCCTGGTAGTCGGCCAGGGTGGCGGTGCCGGTGAGGGTGAGCACACCGGTGCCGGCGTTGTACGAGGCGGAGATGCCGGTGCCGGAGAGCGGCGCGGTGACCGCCAGCGTGTCGCCGCTGGTGAAGTTGCCGGAGATGCTGACGCTGATGCCTTCGAGGGTGGTGTCGTCGGCGTCGGCAAGGGTGATCGACGGGGCGATGACGGTAGCCGAGCCCTTTTCCACGTAGCTGGCGCTGCCGAGGCCGCCGACGCTGGTGGCGTTGTCGGTGGCGGTGAGGGCGACGCTGCTGGTGCCGACGCTGCTGTCGAGCAGGTTGGCGCCGCTGGTGGCGGCGTCGGCGTCGGTGACCTGCCAGCTGATGCTGCGGGTGCCGGAGACCGCGGTGGGATCGTCGGCGGTGCTGCTGTAGGTGACGGTGCGCAGGACGCTCTCGAAGGTGGCCTTGGTGGCGCCGGCGTGGGTGAGGGTGAGCACGCCGGTGGCGCTGTTGTAGCTGGCGGTGATGCCGCTGGCGCCCACGGTGGCCGACAGGGTGTCGCCTGCGGTGAAGTCGCCGCTGATCCACACGCGGGCTTCGGTGAGGTTGGCGTCGTCCACGTCGGCGAGGCTGATGGCACCCGCCAGCACGACGGCGCTGCCGCCTTCGGTGTAGCTCGCGGCAGTGCCGGGCAGGCCCGAGAGGGTCGGCGCGTCGTTGGCCGGGGCGACGGTGATGGTGCTGGTGGCGCCGGCACTGGTTTCGGCGGCGGTGCTGCTGTCGTTGGTGGCGGGGTGGTCCGTCAGGCGGCTGCCGAAGCTGTCGGTGACCGTCCAGGTGAGGGTGCGCGAGGTGGAAGTGCCGTCGCTAGTCGGGTTGTCGCTGGACGAGCTGAAGGTGATCTGGCGCAGCACGCTTTCGTAGGTGGCGAGGCTTGCGTTGCCGGTGATGACCAGCGACGTGGCGGTGCTGGAGGGGTCGAGCGCGAGGCCGGCCGCGCTGAGCACCGAGGCGTCGATCGCCAGCAGATCGCCGCTCACGCCACCGGCGGAGATGCTGACGGTGGCGGTGCTGAGGGTGGTGTCGTCCGGGTCGGTGAAGCTGAGGTTGGATATTGCGACGACCGGCGTGGAGCCTTCGGTGTAGCCGATGCTGGCACCGCCGGTGGTGACGACCGGCGCGTCGTTGATGGCTTCGATGCGCACCACGGTGCTCTGGGCGGCGGTGACCTGGCTCTCGACGCCGGCGTTGTCGGTGACGCGCCAGATGAGGGTGCGCAAGGCGTTGCTGGCGGTGGGGTCGTCGCTGGTGCTGCGGAAGCCGATCTTCTGCATCACGGCGGTGTAGTCGGCCTTGCCGGCGGTGCCGGCCGTGGTGGCGAGGACGATCTCGCCGTTGGCGGCATCGTAGGTGTAGCTGATCTCGACCGCGCCGCTGCCGTTAGTGCCGCTGAGGGTGCCGCTGAGGGCGGTGCCGGACTGGGTCCAGCCGGCTGCGCCGAGGGCGCCGGCGTCGAAGTAGCCCAGCTCGTCCTGGGCGTCGAGACCGGTGGTGATGCGGACAATGGCGCCGGTGATGGCGTTGTCGCTGCCGATGGTGCCGGTGTCGTCGAGGACGGTGAGGGCGCCTTCGAGGGTGGCCGGGGCGCCACCTTCGACGTAGTCGAGCGGGGAGGCGCTGGCCGACCCGGTGATGTTGGTGACCTGCGGGATCTCGTTGGCGTTCTTGAGGGTGATGTCGGTGGTGCGGGCGGCCGAGCTGGTGGCGCCGGCGCCGTCGGAGTTGGCGTCGGTGACCTGCCAGGTGACGGTGCGCAGATTGTTCTGGCTGCCGCCGGAGGTGAACAGGTCGACGTTGTCCGGATCGGGCGAGTTGTAGTTGGCGGTGTTGCCGTAGGTGACCGAGCGCAGCACCTTCTGATAGTTGGCGACGCTGTCGGTGCCGGACAGGGTGAGCACGCCGGTGGTGGCGTCGAAGCTGGCGGTGATGCCGGTGCCGGTGGTGATGGCGGCGAGGGTCTCGCGGCCGTCGGTCAGGTAGCCGGTGCCGGTGATGCTGACGGTGGCACCCGCCAACTGGGTGTCGTCCACATCGCTGAGGCTGAGGCTGGGGGCGATGACGCGGGCGCCGTCGTCTTCGGTGTAGTTCCAGGTGGCCGGCTGGCCGGAGAGCACCGGGGCGTCGGCCAGCGGCGTGACGTTGATCGTGCTGGTGCTGTCGGCACTGCTGACGCCAGCGGTGTCGGTGGCCTTCCAGGTGAGCGTGCGTGTGGCGCTGTTGACGGTCGGGTCTTCGGACGCGGTGTTGAAGGTGATCGAGTTGAGCGCGGCCTGATAGGTGGCGACAGACGCCGTACCGGACAGGGTGAGTACGCCGGTCTGGCTGCTGTAGCTGACGGTGAGCCCGCCAGCGGTGCCGACGGCCAGGGTGTCGCCAGCGGTGAAGCCGCTGCTGATGGCGACGGTGGCGCGGCTCAGCTGGCCGCCGTCGTCGGCGATGACGAGGCCGCTACCCACGTTGACGGCGCCAGCGTTCTCGGTGAAGGCGCCAGCGGAGGCGCCGGTGGTGAATTGCGGCGCGTCGTTCACGTTGGTGACGTTGGCGCTGAGGGTGTATTCGCTGCTCGAGAAGGCGTTGATGCCACCATTGGTGGAGACGTCAGCCTCGCCACGGGTCGCGCCGCTGGTGGCGGTGCCGCTGGTCTGATCCCAGCCGCGCAGGCTGAGGGTGGGTGTGCCGCCCTTGAAGCCGTCCGGGTTGAAGCGCACGCGGTCGTTGCTCTTGAGCAGCAGGGCGGTGGTGGCGCTGGGCGTGCCCAGGGATTGCCAGGTGCTGCCGCCGTCGGTGGAGTATTGCCAGCCGCCGGTGGCGCCGCCGTTGGTGGCGCCGGTGATGGCGACGCCCTGGACGGCGCCGCTGTCGGCGTCGGTCATCGCACTGCCGAGGAGGCTGGAGACGGTCTGGCCGGCGTTGTTGGTGGCGTCTTCGCTGATGCTGGCGAAGTTGGCCGGGGTGCCGAGCACCGGTGCGTCATTGACCGCAGTGACGGCGATCGTGGCGGTGTCGGTGGCGGTGGAGTAGGGGCTGCTGCCGCCGCTGGTGGCGGTGCTGGCGTACGTGCCCTGCTGGCCGGCGGTGGCGCCGGTCTGGTCCCACGCCTTGTAGGTGAAGCTGGCGGTGGTGGTGTTCTTGGCGTCGGGCACGAAGCGCAGCTTGTCGGTGCTGCGCAGCAGGAGCGCGTTGGTGGTCGAGACGGCGCCGACGTTGGTCCAGCTGGAGCCGCCGTTGGTGGAGTACTGCCAGGTGCCGTTGCCGCTCACCAGGCTGGTGACGGCGATGCCGGACGCGGCACCGCTGTCCACGTCATTGACCGAGGTGCCGAGCACGCTGGAGACGGTCTGGCCGCTGTTGCTGGTGTCGTCTTCGGTGATGCCGGTGAGGCTGGGCGCGGCGGCGGTGAGCACCGGCGCGTCATTCACGGCGGTGATGGTGAGTGTGGCGGTCTGCTTGGTGGCGGAGAAGGCGGTTTCGTCGCCATTGGCGACGGCCTTGGTGGAGCCATAGCTGGTGGCCGCGGAGAGGTCGGCGGTCAGGCCAGCGGTGCCGCTGGTGCGGTCCCAGGCGCGGTAGGTGATGGTGGCCGTGCCGGCGTAGTCGGCGGCGGGCACGAAGCGGATCTTGTCGGTGCTGCGCAGCAGGCGGGCGGCGGCATCGGAGGTGGTGCCGAAGGCAACCCAGTTGGCGCCGCCGTCGGTCGAGAACTGCCAGTTGCCGTGGCTGTTGTCGTTGGCGGTGACGGCGATCCCGGTCACGGCGCTGGCGTCAACATCGGAGGACGACAGGAAGCTCGACACCAGTGAGCCGGAGTTGTTGACCGCGTCTTCCTGGATGGCAGTCACGGCGGACGGGGCGTTGTTCACCGGGGCGTCGTTCTTGCGGACCGGGGTGATCGCGATGGTCTTGCTGAAGGTGGGCGTGCCGCCGTTGTCGCTGTACTCGACCACATACGGGAGCAGCGCGCTGTTCGGCAGGTCGTTCCATTTGCCAGAGGAGCCACCCGACGAATAGATCTCGCCGTAGTGCTCGGTGCTGCCCGAGTTGTTGGGTTCGCCGGCATTCCAGTAGGCGTAGCCGCCGCTGGCGGTGACGGGGCTGCCATTGCCGGTAGAGATCAGGGTGCCCTTTTCGGGGCCGGTGACCCAGTACCACTTGCCTTCGGCGGCGCTCTGGCTGGCGAAGGTGGTGGTGCCGGTGGCGGCGTTGATATAGGTGTAGTCGTCCGAGGCGCCGATCCAGGCGTCCGCGCCGAGCTTTTGCTTGATGAAGTCGTTTTCTCCCTGGCTGGTGATGGTGGCCAGGTAGCCCGTCATGCCCTGGAAGGTGCGGCCTTCGGCGGCGGTCTTGGCGGCGGTCCAGCTGTAGCTGCCGGAGACGTACTCGTAGTAGTGGGTCTTGCCACCAAAGCTCAGGGCCAGCGCATCACCGATGGTCATGCTGATGGTGCGGGCGGTGGTGGTCGGGTTTTCGCTGAGGTTGTAGTACTTCACCGCGCGCAGGGCGGCCTGGTATTCGGCGATCGTCGCGGTGCCGGTGAGGGTAAGGATGCCGGTGCTGGTGTTGTAGGCGTAGGTGATCTTGCCGCTGACATCGGTGCCCGAGGCGGGCTGCAGGCGGTCTTCGGCGGAGACGAGGTTGGAGGTGATGACCACCCGGGCGCCATTCAGGGTGGTGCTGTCCGCGTCGGTGAGGGTGAGGGCGCTATCGACGTAGAAGCTGCCGTCGTTCTCGTCGTAGCCGCTGCTGCTGCGGCTGAGGGTCAGCACGGCGGGGTCGTCCACCGCGGTGACGTTGATGGTGGCGGTACGGGTGCCCTGGAGGGCGCCGCCGCTGCCGGTGTTGCCGCCGTCGTTCAAGGTGTAGGTGACGGTGCGGCTGGCGGTGGACGGCGTGTCGGACGTGTTGGCGTAACAGATCACCCGGGCCAGTGCCTGGACCGCGGCCTGGGTGGCACTGCTGTTCAGGTTGATGCGCAGGGCGCCGCCATTGGCGCCGGTGTTGCTGGCGTCGATGGTGCCGATGATCGTGCCGCCGTAGGTGACGTTGCTGCCGGAAACGCCGATCTGGCCGGCGCCGGTGCCCTGGTTGAGCACCGAGAGCTGGTCTTCGGCGGCGCCGTTGGTGGTGATCTGGGCCTGCAGCCAGCCGCCGTTGAGGTTGGCGGGGCTGTCGGAATCGGTGACCGTCATCACCGTGTCGATGGGCGTGGCGACGGCGTTTTCGGTGTAGGCAAGGGTCTGGGCGGTGCCACCGAGCACCGGGGCGTCGTTGGTCGGCGTGATGTTGATCAGGCCGGTGTCGGATGCAGTCTCACCGGTGGCGCTCTGGGCGGTGACGGTGAAGACGCGCACCGGCGAGGTGACCGGGCTGTCGGAGGTGGCGTTGAAGGCGACCTGGCGGGCGATGCTGGTGACGACGGCGTCGTTCACCTTCGAGCCATACACCCGCACGTTGTCGATGTACATCGACGCGCCGGCGGCACGGCCACCTGAGAAGTCGTAAGTGCCCGAGACGAACACGAAGCGGTAGGTGCCGGTGGTGCCGATGGTGGCGCTGGCGGTCGCCCAGTTGGTCGAGCCGGCGGTGCTGGTGCCGGTGGCGTCGAGCACCTTGGTGGTGGCGCCGGTGGTGGTGTTGAGGATGTAGCCGAATACGTCGTAGGCGTCGTCGCCAGCATAGGCGCGCCAGTCGAAATAGATCTTGTCGCCAGCGCTGGCCGAGAAGGTGTCGCTGTACACCGCCGGGCCGTGCACGACGTCGTAGCCGGAGGCGGTAGTGATGCCGGAACTCAGCAGGCTGAGGGAACGGGTGCCTTCGGTGTATTGGCTGGTGCTGACGGTGGTGCTGTAGCTGCCGGCGGTGGACGGATAGGGGTCGTCGTTGCCGGCGTTGGCCGGGTAGGTGCCGTCATTGGGCGAGGTGAAGCCGGCGATGCTGGTGGTGCCCAGGTTGATGACCTGGTTCATGGCCGTCCAGCCGGTGAGCGAGCCGGATTCAAAACCCGAGTTCGTGAAGGTGGAGACGAAGTTGATCTTCAGCGCCTTGCCGGCGGTGCCATTTTCGGTGGCGTCGATGCTGCCGATGATGTCGCGACCAGCGCCGTTGCCGAGGTAAACCGAACTGCCCGAATACGAGATCGCGCCCGAGGCGTTCACGTCGGCGGCGTTGGTGAGCGTGAGGATGTCGGTGCTCTGGCCGTTGGTGAGGCTGAAGCGGATGTACTTGCCGTCGTAGGAGCTTCCGCCGGTGATGGTGATGTTGCTGTCCACGACAACCGCGCCGCTGCCTTCCACGTAGGTGGTGTCGTCCACCGAGGTGACGCTGGGGGCGCCCAGGAGGAAGGGATCAACGGCATCGGCGAAGGCGAGGCTGCGGGATTCGATCGCGCCGGTGGTGTATTCGAGCGTCCAGTCGCCGCCTTCCTGGGTGGCGCCGGTGGCGTCGGTGGAGGCGGCCACGTCGGCCTGGGTGATCCGGGCGATCTCGTCCACCAGGGCCTTGCCGTCGGTGCCGGTGCCGACGTCGCAGCCGTAGATCAGGATGTCGCCGTCGGCCGCGAGGCTGGAGCCGATGGCGGCCAGGGCGTCGGTGTGGGCGGCGAGGGTGGCCTGGTTGATGTGCAGGTTGCCGAGGGTGATGTCGCCCTGGTTACCGTGGGACAGGATATGGATGGACTGGATGTCGTTGCGGCCGGCAACGGCGTCCTGAATCTGCTGGAGGGCGTTGCCCGTCGGGTCGAGCACGATGACCCGGGCGCTGCCGTCGATGTTGCTGGCGAGCACGTTGGCGTTCTGCAACTGCCCGTCCACAAAGACGAGGCTGGTGGCTGATGCCGCATCAGGGGCGGAGGCGCCCACCGCAGCCGGCACGAGATCGGCCGAGCTGTCGGTGGTGGCGTCGGCGGTCACCGGATGATCGGCGGCCAGCTGGGCGACGGCTTCGGCACCTGCGGCGCCATCGAAGACGAGTCGCTGTTCAAGGGCCAGCGGGGCCGGCCCCTGGCGGTTGAGGCGGCGTTTGCCAGAGGAGCTGCGGGTCGGGTTCGAGGGCATCGTGGGCCTCCTGCTAATTCTGATGGGCGTTTATTTCGGCGAAGCGGGCGTGGAGGCAGGCGGTGCAAGCTGCACCCGCCCGCTCATGCCGGCGATCAGATCGGGGAACTGGCCGTCGATGACGGCGATGGTCTTGACGGACTGGCTGACCGGGTCAACCTTGGCGCCCAGGCGGATGACCTTGGCCGGGTAGGTGCCGCCGGTCTCGTCGATCTTCACCTGGAAGCGGTAGCCGTCCTTCAGCCACGCCATCCAGCGCGACGGGACGATGAATTCCAGTTCGAGGGCGCTGTCGTCGATGATTTCGAGGATGCCCTGGCCAGGCTGGGCGAACTGCTGCTCGCGCACCTTCTGCTCGGAGACGCGCCCCGAGAAGGGCGCCGAGATCTGGCACTTCGAGAGGGTGGCGTTCATCAGCGACACGTCGGCCTTGGCCTTGGCGACTTCCGACTGGGAGGTTTCCAGCTCCAGCTTGCCCACCGAGTTGAGCTCGGCCAGGCGGTGGTTGGCCGCGTAGGTCTTCTCGGCCGCGCTCAGGGAGGCCTTGGCCTTGTTGAGCTGGGCCGCCTGCAGCGTGCAGTCGAGGACGATCAGCACCTGGCCGGCCTTGAAGCGCTCACCTTCGCGTACCGCAATGCGATTGACCTTGGCGCCCACTTCGGCGGCAAGGGTGGTGAAGCGCCGGGGCGACAGCTGGGCGCGGATGTCCTGGCGATCGAGCGCGGGGGCGGTTGCAGCGCCCGGAGGCGGCGGCGGGGTGACTCGCGGCGGCACCTGGGCCCAGGCGCCGATGACGGTGGCGCCGAGGGCGATGGCAAGCATGGAACGGAACATGGAGAACCTCGTCAGGGAGCGGTCTTGGCCGGGGTGGCGAGGGCCAGGCGCTGCGCCTGCGCCATCGAACGCTCGTGGATGTCGGCGATGGAGAAGGCGGCGTTGGTGACCTTGGGTTGGCCAACGGTCTGTGGCGTCGAGAGCGTCTCCCAGCGGACCTGATTCGCAGCGACTTTCGTTTCTTGTACACCGCCGCCACCGGAACTGCCTTGTGCCTGAGGTGCATCCGTTTCGACGCTCGTCTGCGGCGCGGCCGGGGCCTTCAGGGCTTCACCGCGGTTCCACTGCTCCATGGCGCCCTCGACGTTGCGGCGCAGGTCGGACAGGGAGGTGTCGTTCAGGCTGCCGATCTCGGGTTCGAGGCCGAGGGTGGACTGGATGCGGCTGCTGGCGGCATAGAGCTGGCTGAGGGCCTGGTAGCGGCGCAGCAGGCTGACGATGGCCGAGGTGTTGCTGAAGATCAGGTCGAGGCGGCCCTTGGTGGCGGCGTCTTCGCGGCTCTTGCTGTGCTCGAAGATGCGCTGGTCGACTGTGTAGATGGAGTCGGCACGGTCGAGCAGCTTGTAGGCGTTTTCATACTGCTGGCGAGCCAGGTGAACCTGCGCCAGCACAGCCATCTGGGTGGCCATGCGGCGCTGCTCGGCGAGCTTCTCGTTGGATTCGTTGAACTTGATCGCCGCAGGCGCGGACAGCAGGGTGAAGAGGTTCCAGCTGATCTGGGCGCCGGCTTCCTGCCAGGAGTTGTGGATC
>ERZ650311.613-NODE-613-length-21369-cov-35.078258_pt1 | contig 21369 bp, 21 predicted proteins | sample MGYA00376247_ERZ650311 | MGnify/ENA primary metagenome ERZ650311 (study PRJEB26733, sample SAMN07839324) | wastewater metagenome | biome: small river; feature: stream; material: water | place: USA: North Carolina | collected 2016-07-28 ...
CTACACGACGCTCTTCCGATCTGGTAACGCGCACCCCTTTTTAATTCCACAGAGTTGGCGATTGAATTCCTCCACAACCGTTTTTTGTTGCAGTTTTCAAAATCAGCTTTATTATTTCAAAGACTCTCCTACCTTTTTACTTCTCTAAAAATCCCCATCAATGGAACTCGATAGAATCTCCAATTCCTCCGGGAAGTTTGACTGGCCGACCTTTTTTGCCTGGGTGGTCGGGGTGGTACTGAAATTCTCTTTGGATTTGATGCCCCTGCTGGAGCTGGCCAACAAAGTCATCCAGCTTATAGGTGGTCTGGTTTTGGTGGGGTATACCGCGCACCAGTGGTGGCGGTTCAGCCAGAAAAAAGGGAAACAATAGCCCTTAATCTGCCGTGGATTGGGCTGAATTTACTGGTGATTTCCCCTCGATTCCCTATTGATTCACTCTCGATTCGAAAGGATTTACCCCCCATGTTCAGCGAAAAAATCAGGATTATTGCGGAGAGTTACATCGGCAAAGAAGAGATTCGAGGCAACCGAGGGTTTATTGACCGGAAGATGCAGGCCGATATGGAGGCCCGTGGATGGCAAAAGGGGCAAGCATGGTGTGCCTATTTCGCCGAGATGGTCTGGGCCCAGGCATACATGGGGCAAGCGGCCCAGCTAAAAATCATCGAAAACCTTTTTTCAGGGATGGCAATTGTCACCTTCAAGCAGTTTGCCCAGCATGAATCCGCCCTGAAGCAAATGAAGAAAACGCCATTTTTTAAGACCAGCCAAACCCCGACAGTTGGGGCGGTGGTGATTTGGAAACTGGGGAATGGTCCGAGCGGACATGCCGGGATTGTCGTCAAGGTCAACCCAAATGGGACATTTGAGACGGTCGAAGGGAATACCAACGACGACGGCTCGCGTGAGGGCTACGAGGTGGCCCGCAAAACCCGGCACCTGGTCGAAGGGTTCGGACCCAAAAAACTGAACCTGGTGGGATTCATTTTGCCGTGGGAGCCAGGGCCATGAAGAAAGTCGATTGGTTGAAATTTCTGGGGGCAGTCCTGATCAGCTGGGGGGTCCGGTTCGGCTGTCTCTATCTGTCACACCCGCCAGTTGATGTGTGGATTGCCGTGTATGGCCCGGATCTGTTTATCTCGGCAGGGATGTTCCTGCTAAACCCTCGAAAGGTTATCGCCCAGGCCATTGACCAGGCGGAGCGTTTTGAGGTCGAAAAATCGGAGCAAATAAAATGAGACTGACAACAATTTTTGTTCTTGTTGCGCTGATAGTCCTGCCATTACTGACAGGGGCATGCAGTGAAAGCCAACTTGCCAAGGCTCAAAAGGTGGGACGGGTTTGTACCTCGGCGCTGGCCGACGCCAACAAACTGGTCGGCACCCTGGTGGATGGGGGAGCCCTTAGCCAGTTGGAGGCGACTCCGATCCTGGCCGGGTTGGCCGACGCCCGGCGAGTCACGGATGAATACAGTCTGTTTGTTGCCACCCTGAAGCCTGACGAGACGTTGACAGCCAGCAAGGCCGCGACGCTGGTGGGCCAGATTTGCGAGTCATTAGACCGGCTCCAGGCGGATGGGGTTTTGCGAGTTAAAAGTCTGGTGGTCCGACAGCAACTCACCAAAATCCTGTTTGCGGCCCGAACGGTGGCCGGCGCTCTTTCGGCAGTCCTTGCCGAAAACGGATACGGCCAGCGGATGGACAATTACGCGCTTTGGACCGAGCCTCAATTGAAAGAAAGGCAGGACTCCCATGGAACTCCTGGGGAATTTCAGGCCGGAGGATTTGGCCAAAGTAAAGAACCTCGAAAAGCAAATCCTTTTTGCGCTCGCGGCCAGCCTGACAGCAGCAGCCCAGGCCGGTCAGGCGGCGGCGATTGCGGCGATTCAGCAGACCTTTACGGTACGCACGTCGTGGTTTGAGAAAGGCAACCGGTTCGGGATCAAAGTCCAGCCTGCCAAGCGGGATACCCTGGTGGCGACAATTTCCACCAGGGCCTGGTGGCTGGCGGATCACGAGTCGGGGCAGAATCGGGACCCCCGGCGCAATTTTATCGCGGTGCCGACGGAGGCGGTGAAACGGTCCAAACGGGACCTGATCACCGCCAGCACCAGGCGCAAACTGCTTGACCCAGGAAACCAAAATGTCTTTCGCCTCGAAACACGCAAAGGGCTGGTTTTGGCAACCCGGACCAAACAGGGAAAGGGCTCAAAGTTGCAGGTTCTGTTTGGGCTGGAGCCGGAGGTTCACATCAAAAAACAGAGCACGTTTTTTGATCCCATCCAGAAAACGGTGCAGCAGACGTTCCCGGAAATCTTTCCGCAGAAACTGAAGCAGGCCATTTCAACGGCCAAATCATAATCGTATGGATCCACTTTTCGAGGCGGCATTATCAGGCAGTTCAAATGAAGATTTGCTGGATTTATGGAAGCAGATTTCAGAAAAAGAATTGCCTGATATTGAAACAGAAAAATGCAAGAGCCTGGCCCGCCTCGATTTGATTTCAATCCTGGCTTTGAAAGACGGAAACTATTCTGTGGCACTGGCTTCAGAAAAAGAACGGAATCGGATTCGTGAAAGAAAGCCGGACTCTTCAGGAAATAAAAAGGCAGCAAGAAAACCATTCAGAATTGTTGATTAAAATGTGGCTGAATCAAAGTTTGAACAAGTTTCGATTTCGGAACTGGCCCGGATTCTGGGGGTGGACCGGCGAACAATTGCCAAACGGCTGAAAGCCCTGGGTGAAGAGGCCACCCTCGAAGAGATCATCGGGGCACTCCTCAGCAGTGAAGGGATTGAGGAAGCCCGGCGGCGCAAGGTGATGGCCGAGGCGGAATTCCGGGAATTGAAACTCAAACAGGAACAGGGTGGATTGATTGCCAAAAGCGCAGTGGTGCAGGCGCTGGTGAGGGTTTTGGGCTGGTACCGGATGGAAGTGGCGATTCATTTGCCGGGCCGGATTGCCGGGAAACTGGTAGGGAAAACCGAGCGGGAGATTGCGACGATTTTAACGCAGGAACTGGGCAGGATATTTGATGCAGGACGCGATCACGCAGCTATTTTTGGAAGCAATGCAGGCAGCGTTTCCGCCCGTCGGACTGAGCGTGTCCGAGTGGGCCGACCAAAATCGCGTGCTGTCGGCTGAGAACTGCGCCGAGCCAGGCCCGTGGCGGACAAGCAAAACACCCTATTTGCGAGAGATTATGGACACCTGGCTGGACCCGGCAGTCCATACGATTGTTTTTCAAAAACCCAGCCGGGTGGGTGGGACGGCGGCCATGCTGAATTGCTTTGCCTATGCGGTGGCCTGCGATCCAGGACCGTATTTGTGGCTATGGCCTGACCTGGGGGCAGCGGGCAGATTTTCAGAACTGGAACTGGACCCCATGTTTCGGGATACCCCGGCTCTGGCCGGGAAGCTGGCGACGGACAAGACCAATCAGAAGGGCAACAAGATTTTGCAAAAGGTGCTGCCGGGCGGGTCACTGACGCTGGTGGGGGTAAACAAACCGGCGGGCCTCGCCCAGCTCACGGTGCGGTATTTGTTTTGTGACGAAATCAACCGGTATCCCCAAAGTGCTGGGAAAGAAGGCAGCCCGATAGAACTGGCTCGCAGACGGTTGACGACGTTCCCGAACAAAAAACTGTTTTTGGGCTCCTCGCCGACGAGGCCGGAAGACCACGGGATCGAAACCTACTATCAGGAATCGGACCAGCGGGTGTTTGAAATCCCCTGCCCCCACTGTGATTTTCCGCAGGAATGGCGGATGTCAACGGTGGTCGAGGGCCAGCGGCGACACCACCTCAAATGGGATGGCCCGACCGACCCGACCTATTATGTTTGCGAGCAGTGCGGCGGCGTGATTGAGCATCACGAGAAAACCGAACTGGTAGCGCGCGGGAGATGGCGCGCGACGGCTCCGTTTAACGGGGTGGCGGGCTTTCGGATTTCAGGGTTGATTTCCCCCTGGTGGACCTGGAACGAAATTCGGGATTTGTTTCTGGCAGCCAAGCCGGATGACGAGCGGCTGCGGGTGTTCGTCAATACAGTCCTGGGGGAGACATTTAATGATGACCGTAAGGACATCCCGATTCAGGATTTGAGGGACCGGCAGGATGTCTATCACTGTGAAGCGCCGGACGGTGTGCTGGTGATTACTGCCGGGGTGGACGTGCAGCATGACCGGATTGAAATCCAGATTGTCGGCTGGGGAGTGGGGTGGCAGTGCTGGGTGTTAGGGTATGAGGTGGTGATGGGCGATCCGGTGGAAGCCTCGACTTGGGCTCAGGTCGAGACCATCCTTTTGCGGACCTATCAGGCGACGCATGGGGTTTTGAAAATTGCCTGCGCGTTTGTTGACGCCAAAGACGGGAACCGTTCAAACGAGGTTTATGCCTTTTGCAAGGAACAGAACCTTCGGAAGCGACCTTGGTACGCGAGCGGGGGAGGCTGGAAACTTGGCAAACCGTTGCTTTCGCGTCCCTCGCGGCAGGGGAAAGCCCGGACGATGTATTTTGAGATCAACGTCAATGCGGCCAAGGATACGATTGACGCCATGCTCAAAATTGAAACCCCTGGTCCGAAATATATCAATTTTCCCAGTCAGGATTCCGACCGGTACCAGTGGTTTGGGGATGAATACTTTTTGCAACTGCGGGCCGAGCAACCCGAACGGGAAAACCACAACGGGAAAACCTATCAGCGCTGGAAGAAAGTCAGGAAGCGCAACGAGGCCCTCGACACGTTGGTCTATGCCCTGGCTGCGGCCCACCGGGAAAAACCAAACTTTGAAAAGCTCGAAGCCGAACGCCTGGCCGCCATCACTCCCCAAGTGGAAGGCCAACCGGCACCGGTCCAGGCAGAAAAACCGGCAGCGGTGCCGACGGTGAAAAAAGAAAAACCGGCCCGGCCCCAACAGAAAATTCAACCCCGGAAAGGGTTTTTGAAGAGGTGGTAAATGACGATTCCTATTCTGGATTCAATCCCGAGCAGTCTGGCGGCGGGGACCTCGGCCCGGTGGAAACAGAGTTTACGGGATTATTCCCCAGCGCTCTGGACCCTCACCTACTATTTTCGGGGAAATGGCAGCGGAGCCAGTTTTAATGTGGTGGCCGAGACGGTGGGGAGCCACTTCGAAGCATATTTGTCGGCGGCGACAACAACCGGGATGCCGGCAGGTGATTACTGGTGGCAGGCGATGGTAACGGACGGGACAGATACGGTGCTGGTGGATTCCGGGCGGTTGAAACTGTTGGCCGGTCTGTTGGCCCAGGCCAGCCCCTATGACGGGAGAAGTCCAGCCAGAATCACGCTGGAAGCGATTGATGCACAGTTACAAGGCAGGGCCTCAAAAGAGCAGCAGTCTTTTACGATTGGGGACCGGCAGGTCCAGTTCACCCCGATTCCTGATTTGCTCAAGCTGCGGGATTATTTTGCCCGACTGGTGACAGCGGAGCAGCAGGCCGAGCGGTTACAGCAGGGCGGCAGTTATTTCAAAAATATCAACGTGAGGTTTACGCGTCCGAGGACAAAATGAACAAGAACCTTTTCCCCCCTATGACAACTCGGAATTTTCAGGCGGGTGCAATCAATCGGCTGACAGCGGATTGGAACCCGAACAGTTTGACGAGTTTTGATTATGAGCTTTGGCGGACGCTCAGAACCATGCGACGGCGGAGTCGGGACCTGTGCAAGAACAATGACTACGCCAGAAAGTTTTTGCAGATGTGCGTCTCGAATATTCTCGGCCCCCAGGGAATCCGGTTGCAGGTACGGGCGACGGACAGCAAGGACCGGCCCAACCGGCAGCTCTCGACGAGGGTGGAAAAAGCCTGGACCGAGTGGGGGAAAAAGAAAACCGCCTCCGTCAGCCAGCGCCAGAGCTGGTTTGATTTGCAGCGGTTGTTTGTGGTGATGCTGGCACGGGATGGGGAGGTGCTGGTTCACAAGCGGGTGATGCCGAACAAATTTGGTTTTTCGCTCAAACTGCTTAACGTCGACATGCTCGACGAGAATTACAACCGGCGGTTGGCGAATGGGAACCGGATCATCATGGGGGTTGAATTGGACCCGGATGACCGGCGGGTGGCGTACTGGCTGCGGGAGAATTATGCAGGGCTGCTGCTGCCGACCCCGACGACCTGGACCTACAAGCGAGTGCCGGCGGAGGAAATCCTGCATTGCTTTGTCCAGGAGGATACGGAGCAGACACGGGGGGTGCCGTGGCTTTTTACGGCGATTTTCCGGCTGCGCCAGTTGGGGGCCTACGAGGAAGCGGAAGTCATTGGAGCACGGATTGGAGCCAGCCGGATGGGATTTTACAAGAAACCGGTGGGGACTGAAGTCGAGATGGTCAATCGGGATGCCCCGCCCCCGGTGGATGAAATCGAGCCAGGGCAGTTCGTGGAATTGCCCGACGGCTGGGAAGTCGAGTCCTTTCATTCCGAGCACCCGCATACCAATTATTCAGACTTTGTGAAAAGCGTTTTGCGGGGTGTGGCGTCAGGGTTGGGGGTTTCCTACAACGGCCTGGCCGAGGACCTCGAAGGCGTCAACTTCTCTTCCCTGCGGGCCGGACTGCTGGGTGAGCAGTCAAATTGGCGGGTACTCCAGAAATGGGTAAGTGAAAATTTTCACGAGGATATTTATCCGGTTTGGCTGGAAAGCGCTCTTTTGACGGGAGCTGTGACGGTGCGGCCCAGGGAGCTCCCCCAGATTCAGGACCCGCAATGGCAGCCCCGTGGCTGGCCGGCAGTGGACCCGGTGAAAGAGGCCCAGGCCCAGCAGATGCGGCTGGCGATGGGAATCGAGGCATTATCGGACTTGGCGGCGGAAGCCGGGGACGACTTCGAAGAAAAGCTCCAGCGACGACGGCAGGACCGCGAATTGATGGAGCAGTATGGGGAGAAGCCGCCGAGTTTTGGGGCAGCCAGCGGGATGAGCAATCCGCAGAAAGGGGGGACTGATGGGCAAACCGACAGCGACAGCGCCGACAGTCAGTCGGGCGAGTCGGAATCAGAATCTGAAAATGAAAATATTGCAGAGTGAAAAAAGCGGTGGTACAGTTTCAATTGACCGCGAGGAAGCCTTTCGCGCCTATCGGTTCCACCTCAACCAGGTTCGGATTTTGAGCCGATATTTAGGGTTGAGGAATTCCAAAAATTTTTAGTGGCCAGCGCCCTTAAAAGCCCGCCCGCCTTGATTCCAGCCAGCGCCCTCAAAAGCCCGCCGGAAACCAGGCGGGCTTTTCGTTTTTTATGTCAACTGGAACAAAATTCGATTTTAGAAACCTGGTGGGGAAACGGCAGACATGGGTAATTGTGCCGCAACTGCGCCAGATGGACGAGACGGCCCAGACGGTTGATATTGCTTTTGCTTCGGGCGCGCCCCATGAGCGGTACTGGGGTATTGAAAAGCTCGATATGAAGGGGATGGACCTGTCCTATTTGAGGGAGACGGGGGCCGTTCTGTTCAATCACAACCCGGATTGCCTGATTGGAAATGCCACGAATTGCCGGATTGACAGTGACGAGGTAGCCCGCTGCACTGTCGCCATTTCAAAGGCCGACGACTGTAAAGGTTACTGGCAGAAAATCCAGGAGGGGACGCTCAAGTGTGTCTCGATTGGATACGAAATAACCGAAACCCCGATTTTACTTTCTCAAAAAGACGGAGTTGGGACCTACCTGTGCAAGGCCAAGGTCTATGAAATCAGCTTCGTTTCGATGCCTGCCGACGCGACCGTCGGCGTTGGACGCAACTTAGAACCAAACACGAGGATTGTTATGGCTGGAGAAAATGTCACCCCCGCTACGGAAAATCTTCCGGCAACCACTCCCCCACCGGCACCGCCGGTGCAGGATCAGTTTTCGCGCGAGTGCGAGAGCGTGCTGGCATTTGCCCGCCAGATCAACGCTGTCGAGTCCGCGCAGGAATTTTTATTGCAGCCCGGTCAAGCTGTATCGGTGCAGGAATTCCGAACCTTCGAATTCAACCGCCGGGCGAAAAAGCAGACACCAATTTCAAATTTTGCCACGGACCCCGGCCAGTATTATGCGGACCGGGCTGCCGGGATCCAATCAAAAATCAGTCGCAGCAAGATTTTCCGGAATCCGGAAACAGCCTACCGGTTCGGCCAGTTCTTCCTGGCGGTTTCCAACAGCAAACGGGCCCAGGACTGGTGCCGGGACAACGGGATTCCGCTTTTGGAAAACCGAGCATTGAACGAGTCCGAAACCACGTCGGGCGGGTTCTTGGTGCCGGAGGAGTTTCTGCCCGATTTGATTATCCTCCAAACCCAGTTTGGGGTGGCCCGGCAGCACGCGATGGTGATCCCGTTGGGCAGTGATTTGATGCACGTGCCCCGGCTGGACGGCGAGATGGAGTTTTCGGCCACGGGTGAAGGAGAGGACTATGAGGAGTCGGAACTTGGTTTCGATGAGATTGTCCTCACACCCAAGCTCTTCACGGCGTATACGGAAATCACCAGGCAGGTCAACGAGGACTCGATGATCGCCCTGGGTGATTTGATTTCGATGCAGCTCATCCGGGCTGCCGAAAAGAAAACCGACACCTGCTATTTCAACGGCGATGGGTCGTCTACTTACAACCGGATCAACGGGGTAATCAAACGGCTGCGGAACCCGCTATTGGCGTCGAGTGATCCGACGATTGCCGACGTTGCCGGGCTGACGGTCGGAACCGGGAATGCCTACAGCGAACTGACGTTGGCGGATTTCCACGGGGTGGTGGCCAAGCTGCCGGATTATGCCTACGGAAATGCCAAGTGGTTTGTGAGCCCGCTGTTCAAGGAAAAAGTGATGCACAAGCTGGCCTTGGCAGCCGGTGGCACCCTGCCGATTGAAATCGTCAACGGCGTGCCGGTGATGCGGTTTCTGGGGTATCCGGTGGTGACCTCGAACGTGCTGCCTAAAGTCGAAGCGGATAGCCAGATTTGCGCGGTGTTCGGTGACCTGATGATGGGCAGCTACATCGGGGAACGCACCGGACTCTCGATTGCCGTTTCGGAGCATGCCGCTTTCCGGAAAGGGAAAATCGCCATCCGGGCGGACATCCGGTTTGACGTGAATGTTTACGGGACCGGGAACGTGACCTCCGTGGACAATGACAAGCAGCCAGGCCCGATTTGCGGGCTGATTACGAAAGAAAGCTAACCAATTCCCGCAAGGGGTGAATTCAGAATCAATTGATTCGAAAGGGGATTTTGTATGAAACCGGAAGGGAAATGGTTACCGGCGATTGCACCAACGGCGATCAAAGACAATGCGAGCTGGACCTCGATTGCAATTGACACCCAAGGTTTTTCGTATGCCGAACTGGTGTTCCAGATGGGTGCGACGGACGTGGATATGGTGGCCCTGAAAGTTCAGGAGAGCGATAGTTTCGGCAGTGGTTACGCCGATATTTCAGGGGCTGACATGTCAGTTTCTCCGGCCCAGTTGCCACAGGACGACGAGGACAACGGGTTGTTCGGGTTCCGGGTTGACCTGCGCCAGAACCGGAAACGGTATCTCAAACTGATTGCCACCGCAGGTGATGGCTCCACCGGGAGTTATGGGGTCGGGATTGCCCGGCTGTCACAAGGCGAAATTACGCCGCATAACGCGAGCACCAGGGGATTTGTCCGCTTCCTGGAAGTCTAACCTCCTGAGAGTGGTTCCTTAATCGAGGACCACTCTCCTCTGCTTTAACCGGAGATTCTAATATGGCAAACGAGATACAGGCTGCGGCCTACCTGAAAGCGACCAAGGGAGGGGTGACGGAAACAGCCGGGAGTGTCACCCCGACCAATTTCAATATGACAGGCTCGAACATGCAAAAACGAACGCAGGTTTTGAGCACAACGCCGGAGGTGATTGACACCGGTGATTGCGGGGCGGCGGGATGGATTCGAGTAACAAACCTGGATGCTTCCATCAACGTCTCGCTTTGCGCGACTGACGGCGCGAATACGGTTTTTGCAACCCTCAAACCGGGTGAATTCGCCATGTTTCGGCAGGGAGCGGCCAATCTGGCCAAGAGCGCCAGTGGCACTCCAAAAATCGAAGTGATGTCAATTGAAACCTAATGGCAAACCTCGACGACGACCTGAACCGATTGACCTATGACGAGTCGGTCACCAAAGCCGGGGTGATTGCCCTGGCTGGTGGCGGAACCAAAGAGGTGCGGGTCGTCTTTGACATTTACCGGGCGGACAACGCGCCGGGGTACGGGATGAACGTGGCAGACCAGACGTTTGCAGCGCGAGTCCGGACGGCGGAGGTGGCCGGGGTGGCCCCCAAGGACATTGTGACCATTGAAGGGGCCGCTTACACCATCCAGGTCATGCAGGCTGACGCGCACGGCGAAACTTTTCTGAGACTCAAACGGGTAAACCAATGACGACGACCGCCGAGAAAATCCGAGCTGATATAGCGGACCTGATCACCACTGTCTTGACCGGCACGGATCCGGCTCCGGTGGTGTACGGCTACGAGTTTCAAGGGCTGGATTTGGAGCGGCTGGAAGTGGGATTCACCTCGCCGGACAATTCGAATTTTGTGAATGTCTGGACCCTTGGATTCAAAGGGTTTTTACAGCGGAAGCGAAGCCGGGAGGTAGGGAGTGATCGGGGTATCCGGTATGAACTGGAGCATTATTACAGTTTCAATCCAACCTCGGAAAACCTGACCCAGTTCGAAGCCGACACGTTGGCTGTGGCCAAGGTGTTATTCGAGCACCGTTGGAAAGACCCGAACCAACGACCGATTGCAATCAATTCCGGTCAGAATGTGGAATTTGTTTGCTCGATTGAACCAATCAACGGGGCGATTGTACGGAAGGCGGTCGCTCAACTCATTTTTGATACACCGACTTTGTAAGGAGAATTATGAGCTCACCAACAGACCCACGAGATCGCGTTTTACTGGGGACTGAAATCCGGATTTGGGCAATTGCTTACTCGGAATTTGCGGCAGCGGTTGGCCAGCCCAAAATCACGTTCACCACTGGTGACGTAACTCCGGATGCCACGACCTATCCGAGCGCCACAGAAGTCGCCAAACTGCTGACGGAAAACTATGAGTCGGAGTTCGGCGGCGAGACCATTAAAAAACTGACGCATTCGCGTGGCCCGCTCAAATTTGCCGGGAAAGAAATGGCAAAAATGACGATGCGGACGCTGGATGTCCTCGATCCGAACTTCCTTGATTTCTTCCCCGGTTTGACCGTAACAGAAGACGCCAGCGGGATTGAAATCAAACCCAGCCGTAAAGTCGGCAACACCTCGAATATCCTGTTGGCGGTTTGGCCGCAATCAACTGAGCTGTATTACGAAATTATTTTCAAGCCTTCAGGTGAAGGAAAATGGAAAACCTCGGCAGCAGCCGACGGGAATTCGGTCCAGATGCTGGAATTGATTGTGGACGGCGAGTTTGTGACCGACCGGGTGCGGGGCGACCAGGTTGGCTATATTTACCGGCCCTGGTAACGAGGTGTAACCGGTGACGACGACGATTCAGGATTTTTATCCGGCGGTATCGGGTTCGGCTACGGTCGGCAAGAAGGCGGAGTTTCGTCCGCGTTTTGCCGGACGGGTAGTGTCGGCCCGGTTGCACGTTTCGACCGTCGGCACCGGGACACTTTCCTGGGATGTGCGGATCAACGGGGTTTCGGTTTTTTCCTCGACCCCGACGCTTTCGGCAGCCGCATCGAGTTCGAGCACGTTCAACACGAGCGGCAGTGCGGATGACTTCGCTGCAAACGATTTGATTTCGGTGCATGTGGTTTCGGCAGCGGGAACGCCTCCGCAGGACCTCGCCTTCCAGATCAAAATGGAATGGGACAGCGCGGATACGTTTGTGGCCCAGGCTGCCAATCGGGTGCTTGCCGGGCCGAGCACGGGAACGGACGCGGTGCCGACGTTTCGGGCGCTGGTGGATGCCGACCTGCCGACCGGAATCAATGCCGCCAAAGTGGCGGACGGTTCGGTCTCGAATACCGAGTTTCAGTATCTGAACGGGGTGACGAGTGCGGTTCAGACCCAGCTTGACGGGAAGGCGGCAACGTCGCACACCCATGCAGCGAGCGACATCACGAGCGGGACGCTGGATGTGGCGCGGTTGCCGTACACCGAAATTGACGGGACGCTGGACGGGAGCGGCGAGCTTTCAATTGCGGTGTCGAACGCGGACACCAAAAAGATTTACGGGCTGGCGTTTTCGGATGAGCCGAGCGCAGCCGGGTCGGTGTACCGGATTGATGAAGGGAACACGACCCATTTGAAATTCCGCAGCTCGAACGGGGCCGGTGACAGCGGGGTCCGAATCAACGGGCTGTACAGGTAAGATACAGGAGCGATATGGGCAGAGATCAATTTGACGTAAGATGTGAAGAACTGATTTTGCAAAAAAAAGGCAAGCCGAGCCCTCCCAAGCTGGGGAGAGTAAAAGTTTATGTCAACCCGGCGGGGAAGATTTGCACGATTGATGGTGAAGGGACCGAGGTCAATTACACGCCCCCTGTTGCGGCTGGCGACATGGAGAAATCCATCTACGACCCAAATGACGATGGGGTAGTTGATTTTGCCAGTGCAATTACAAACGGGTCGGGTGGTCTCGGAGTGGACGGGGATAATTCGCTTATCCCTCTGTCCGGATCGGAAACGTTGGGGTCGGGCACCACTGCGTGGCCCGGAGTGTTTACCAAGCACTTGAATACCGGCGGAGCCAAACCCTCGGTTTCGGCTGGGTCGTCAGCTACGGCCAGCGGGACGGCTGAACTCAGCGCAAACAGCACGGACGGGTCAGGGACGTTGACGGTGACAACCGGCGTAGACGACCCAGTAGCTGCCGGATTGATTGCGGCGATTACGTTTATCCAAAGTTTTATTGATGGGCCACGCCCGACGTTTACCCCGAAAAATGCAGCGGCAGCCGACATCAAGATTTACGCTGACACCACTGCAAACGCAGTCAGCCTGTTTAATTCGAGCAGTAGCCTGCTATCGGCCAATACCACCTATATTTGGGATTACACGGTGGTCGGACCAGCCACGGCCAATCCTGGCGCGTAAAATGAATGCAAACCCTTATTTTGGCTGCCGGTTCCCAGGCTGGCAGCCCGCCGCCATCGCCCACCCTCGAAGACTTCGCTGCCGTGATGCAGGGTGGCCCGGTCCGGGTCTGGTTTGGGCCGCAGCTCACGCGGCGACTGACCTCGGCTGATTTCACAAGCGGCAGTCCGGACCCCGCCCTGGGGTTTCAGGAACTGGCGGAAATCAGCGGCAAACCGCACGTCAGATACAAGCAGGAACAACAAAAAAGAAAGAGCCAGGGCCGGACGTTCAAAAGCCGGACCGACATCACGGGCGAGGAATTCGGTTTTTCGGTCGAGTTGCTTTCACTTCATGGGGCAGCCGGGTCCCAAATCCGGCTGTATCTGTCGGGGGGCGCAGTGGTGGACGGGGTAGGCGGTTCAGGCGGTTCGGGAGAATTCGAGCCGTTTGGATTGATTTTCCGGGCCGAGAATTTCACCCGCCATGCTGCCGGTGCGGATTACCTGGTGGGGGTGATTGCGGCGGCCACGGCGGACGGATGGGAATTTGACCTGGCGGATGATGACTTTTCGGTCATTTCCGCCAGCTTTGAAGCGCAGGAGCCCGAAACTGATGGAATCGGAGTTTTCCAGGTCTTCAGTCTGGCCGCGTGAGTACCGCTTGCAGGACGGCACCATGGTCTGGCTCAGAGAGCCCCCCGCCGGGGTGCTCTGGCTGATAGGACTGCCTCCGCTCGACCTGGTGCCGGGTGGCCAGCCGGAACTGCCGGAATACGACACCCGGCCCGACGGCTGGTCGGATGACAAGTGGCTCCGGTATCAGGCGTATCGCAAGCGGGAGTGGCTGGCGCGAAAAAAGCGCTGGAGGGACGCAGGCGAGCGGCTGGCCGAACTGCTGGTGGTAGGCCGGACGACGGCAGACGGCGAGCGGGAATATTACAGCTACAGCCGGGAGCCGCGACCCGGCCAGGGCGACGCGAGATTGCTCGATGATACAGACCTTGATTCCTGGCTGGGGCTGGTGCGGCCCGATTTGCGCGAGTGGGAAGCCCTCTTTGAATCGAAGCAGTGGGAATATGCCGCAGTGACGGCGCAGCAGTTCGGCGGGTATCCGGCGGATGTGATTTTGGGTGACCCGGTGCGTTCGGCACTCAACATTGGAATCGGGCAACGGTGGCTGGTGAGCGAGCGGGAGCGGGCCGAGCGGGAACGGAAAAAAGGGGGGCGGTGATGTCTGACCTGATTCAAAATTTACTCTTTCAATTGAAATCCATTGTTGACCTGACCGGGGTGGATCAGCTTAACAAAAAGATAGCGGAAACCGGGGTTGTCTCGCAGAAAAGCGGGGCGCAGCAGGTCAAGTCAATTGCGGATGTCAAAAAGGAACTGAAGAGCCTTCAGGATTCATACGAAAAAGCCTCGCACCCGGCGACGAGGCGGGATTATGCCGACGCCATAAAAAGCACCAAAAAGGAACTGGAGGGACTCCAGAAAATCGAACAGGACGGGGCCGGGGGGCTGGGGGAAATCGCTGGTTCGGCCAAGGCGGCAGGGGCGGCGCTGTTGGGTGTGGGTGCCTCGATTGCGGCAGGGATTGCAGTGGCCAAGGAGTTCGCTGACCAGGCGGCGGAAATGGCCAAGGAGCAGAATGAACTGGTCCGGATTGGAGGGCTGTACCGGGAGCAGGCGGCGGCGGTACAACTTGCCTCAAAGCAGGTCGGGCTTTCGTTTGAACAGCAGCTCCAGATTGCCAATAAACTCAACGTGGCGGTCACCCAGGGGAGTGAGGAGCAGAAAGCCGCGTTTCAGTCCCTCAAGATTGACCTGGACAAGATTCCGCCGTCGGGCCGGAATGCAGCGGGTATTTTTGACCAGCTTGTAAAAAACACAAACGGGCTGGGGGATGCCGCCACCCGGACGAATGCCCTGACGAAAATCCTGGGTGACGATTTACAAGTCAAATTCCAGCAGGTAGCTGGAAAAATTGACAATGCGCGAGCGAAAGCAAAAGAACTGGGACTCATCTTTGACGATGAAAAACAGGCGCAACTGGCCCAATACCGGGAAAGCCTGGCCCAGGCAACGACCGAGTTTGAAGCCCTCGGCATCAAGGTGGGAACGGTAGTGGCTCCGGCTTTTACGTCGTTTCTGGAAGCCGCCAAGGGTTTTGACTGGGCCAAGCTGGCCTATGGGTTTTCGAACCCGATTGCCGGTGCCGCCAACTTTGGCAAAACCCTGGGGGAACTCTGGGGGGCCTATGAACGGGTCAACGAGCAGGCCGCCTTTGACGCACGGGTGAAGGCCAAACAAGCCCAGGAAGCCAAGAACCTGAAAGCCATTCAGGACGCGTTGACCAAAAGCTACAACGAACAGACCCAGGCATTGCAGTTGCAGCAGCAGCAAATCAACACCCGCCAAGGGGCCCGGCTGGCTGGTATCAAGGCGACATCTTCAGACGATGAACTGGTGATTGCCCAGCGGAAGGGTGATGCAATTCGGGAATTGGAAAAAAAATTCTATTTGGAAAGAGGCATTAGCCAGAAGGATTTCGAAGAAGGAAAGCTTAAAATCGAGCAAAAAGCCCAGGACGACCTGTTAAAATCGCAGCTTTCAGCCGCCAAACGGACGGCAGCGAGCGATAAAAAAGCAAATGACGAGTTGGTGGCAAACGCGGAAGAAAGAGTTCGGGCAATTCAGATTGCCCATCAAAAAGCAAGATTCGAAGGTGGAGTTGACCAGGAGGGTTTAAAAAAACTCAAATCCGATCTGGATCAAGCCTATATCGCCCTTGAAAATGCAAAAACCAAAGCAACCGAGCAAGGTGCCAGTGATAGAAAAGCGGTTTCCGACCTGGAGGAACAGCAAAAACAGCAGTCCCACCAACGGGAATTGGACCGGATTGTACGCGAAGAGGAAGCCAAGAAAAAGGCAGTTGATGACACCATAAAGGACAATGCCCGGAAAAAATCCTCTGATGATCTAATTTACGAAACCAAAAAACAGCAGTTGATTCAATCCGGCCTGGACGAAAAACAGGCTGAAAACGAACTCGCCTACCTCAAACGCAATAACCTCAAATCAGAAATCGAAGGTATTGACGCACTCATCCGCGCCAAATCCGGCGACCGTGAGGCAGAAACAGAAATATTCGACCTCAAACGCCAGCGCCTGGCTTTGGTGGCTCAGGTCACAGCCGCCGAAATTCAGTCATCCGGACAGATAGTTGACGCCAAAAAATCCGAAATCGAGGCGGAAAAGGAAGCACAGGCAGCCCGCCAAGCAGGCTTGCAGAATTTGGCCGCAGCATTTTCCCGCTTTGCCAACCTGGTCAACGAAGCCAGGTCACTGAATGAGGAGAATATCAGTCTCGGAATTGCCCAACTCACCAAAGAAATCAAGGACATCAATGGAGTTTGGCCCGCGCAAATCACCAGTGCGCTGCTGTACTTCCGGGACCAGCTTTACGCAGCTCAACAGGAAGCATTCAAAAAGAGCCTGGAACTGTTTGACAAACAGGTGGCGGATGAATTGGCTCGCATCGAAAAAGAACAGGAAGAGGGGCGGAAGCTTTGGGAAACCTACAGCACCGACCTGAAAAACCTGGAATCAGGCATTGCAGAAACCCGCGACAAATCACGCCAGGAACAACGTAAATCAGACCAGAAATTAAGGGAAGACACCTTTGCCAAAGAAGGTGAACTGTCGCAGGCCCTCATTGACCTGGAAACCAAAACAAATGAACAAAAACAGCGTGCTGCAGAAACGGCAGCCCGTGAACGCATCCGACTGGAACAGGATACCCAGGCCGCCCTGGCCCGTGCCGCCAATGAGGCACAGTTCACTGCTTTGGGCAACCAGGCGTCCCTTTTGGATGAACAAGTCAAGCTGGAATCAGACCTCAAAAACGCCAAAACCCCGGAGGAAAAGGCTGCTCTTGAAAAGCAGTTGTCTGAATTGGGTGAACGTAAAAAACGACAGGCCGAGCATGACGCCCAGGTTTTGGAAGCCATCCGAAAAGGTCAATCTGATGCAGAAATTGCAGCCCTGGAAACGGATTTCAAAGCGAACGAGGACTACCTGCGACGGAAATCCGAATATGAAGCCGCGGGCAATACCAAGGCACTGGTTGAACTGGAACGGCTCAATTCCGAACGCCTTCGCTTGATTTCAGAACGTGACAAACTGGAAAAGGAAGCTGCTGAACTAAAGGCCAGTCGTGAAAAAGAGGACCGTGAACGGGCAGCCGCCGAGGAAGAATCCGAATACAACCGGCAGCAACAAGCCATCCGCGACCGGTACGCAAAAGAAATATCAGACCTCGAAAAACGGCATGCTGATGAGAAAGCCTCGCGGGATAAAGCCCTAAAAGAGGCAGAAATTGCACACTCAAAAGCCCTGGATGAACTCGAAAAGCGCAATGCGGAAGCCTTTGCCAAAATGAGTAAAACCGCCCAGGACTACTACAGTAAACTGGCAGGTGGTGCGCCCGCTTCAGGAGGCAGTTCCGGAAATGGTCCAGCCGGAACGACCGCAGGGGACGGTGGTAACAGCCGGACAACTCCGCCCGCCAACACCCCACCGCCAGGCCAGCCTGCACCGAGTCCGGCACCTGCACCGGCCCAAAGTCCGACGCCAAAAGACAAAGACAAAAGCAGTAGCAATCCGGGCGGGTTGACAGCGACAAACCCGACTCAAGACCAAGCTGCACAGGCTTTGGCCCGCGATCTGGAAAACACGCTGAAACAGGATACAATCACAGCTTCCAGCCTTTTTTTGAGCCAACAGACTGACCAAGCTGCCACTTTTATCAAAGACGGAATTGGCGGACTTCAACGCAATATTGCCTTCTACAAAAAGCAAAAAGGACAGGAAAGTCTAGTCAAGGTCTTTGAAGATTTCATCAAACGCTACACGGACCTGCTTCAGCAAATCGAATCGGGTAGTTTCAAACCCGACACTGGCAAACCCAAAAACACCGATACCACGGTTGGCCCCGACAAAACCGCGGCCACTGACACGCCCGGCGTGACCGGTGGCAAGCCCAAAGTCAAAGACACCGGGGTCGGGCCGGACAAGACTGCCGCAGCCGGACCGGTGACGGTTTCGGACGGGAGCAAGAAAAAAGAACGGGACCCCCTCAAAGCGCAACAGTTCAGGGACCGGGCCGACTCGGCAAAAAGCCCGGCTGACGCCAAAAAGATTTATGACGAGGCCAAAGCGGCCCGCGACAGCGGAGAAATTGACCCGGACGATTTCAACTCGGTCAAAGCGCGGCTGGATTACGCGGCGTTTCAGGGCGGGTTCATCAATCAATTCAACACGACGGCAGCCGGTTCAGGCGGTGGCGGGGCCAAAAGCCCGGCCCCAGGCAGTCCGGCACCAGCGCCTGGCGCTCCAGCCCTTCCTGCCCTGCCCTCGGTTCCGACCGGGCCGCCCGCCAAGCCTCCGGTAAATGGTATCAATAGCCCTCTGGTTCAGATTGGAGAAATCAAGGGTGACAGTCGGGAAAAGATTTCAGGCATTTTTAACTCCGCGCTTGACCAGGCAGGTATCCAATGACGGCACCAGACATCGGCTTACTCAACGGAATCGAAACCGAATTCGAGTCATGCAGTTTTTCCCTGAATGCCGGGATTGACGGCTCGACCTGTAATTTCACCTTTATCGCGGGGCTGCATCTGAAACCGCGCAAAACCGACAAGATTGAACTGGCGCTGGACGGCTTCAATTTCCGGGGCATTGTGGACGAGGTGACGACGAGCTATGAGGGACGGTCCAAAAAATATTCCGTCAGTGTCATTGGGCCCCAGCAAAACCTCGACCAGCCCGTGACCATCAATCAAACCGGGACGGCCCAGGAGTTGATGGAAACCGCCCTCGACGGCAAAGGGTTTAATGCTTCGGTTCTGGGGGACACGGAGGAAGCATCGTTCAAACTCCCTTACACGGGGGATGTGCGGGGCTTTCTCGAAACCATCCAGACGGCAGCCGGGGGCTTTATTGCCTACCTGGACTCGTCGGGGACCTGTTACCTGATTAACCGGAACGGGGGCCACAGCCTGCATCCCCATAAATGGATTCCGGGCAACCGGGGCTATCAGTTGAATAATTGCAAGTACCCTGGGGGGCTGCCCAAAACGCAGTTTCGCTGCACCGGGAAAAATGCAAAGCCCGACGGCGGCGGGCCTGATTCCGAGCCGACCGAATACAAGGAAGCGGGTGACGGGACAAAAATCGAGTTCAGTTACGCCGATACCTGGACCGAAGTCTCGCGGGTGGACGTGGACGGCACCAGGGTTGAGTTTATCGAAAAAGGCGTTTCCGGCTGGGATACGGCAGCGTGTTACCATGACCCCGAAGCCCACAAGGTGGTTTTCAAAGTGGCCCCCGGTGCCGGCCTCGAAGTCAAATTGACCGGGATCAAGCACTACTCGGACCACACGGAAACCGATGAGGCCCTCGCGGCGGAACTGGCGGCAGCGTTCGGCGGAACAGGGATCCACCCGGTCAACGAGTCCCATCCGGAGTTTCGGACCCAACAGGAATCCCAGAAGTTTGCCGAGGGGATGAAAGCCCGCTACGGCGGAATCAAAATGGAAGCGACGGCCACCGTCTGGGCACCGGTGCCGATTTATCTGCCCATTCATGAGGTTGAAGTGGACGACGGGGATGGATTTGCCGCCACCCTGCCGGTCCAGTCCAATTCCGGCACCCGTGAGGCAGGGCGCTGGATTCAGTCTGTCACCGTCGGCAACGGACGCGAGGGCGGCAGCGCCCCAGGGGGAGCCAGTGCGTTCAATGCCGTGGTATCGCGGATTCGAAGGGCCACCACTCCGGCCCAGGCCCCAGCCCCCACCACAACCGTTCCCTATAGTCCGGTAGGTCCACCGCTTTTGGATTATCCGCTCTGCCTGGCGTTGGACCCCGACGGCAATCTTTTTATTTCGGATTCGAGTAATTACCGGATTCGCCGAGTGGATGCCGGAACCGGCATCATCACCACGTATGCCGGGACGGGAACGCCAGGCCATTCCGGCGACGGCGGGCCAGCCTCGGCGGCAGCAGTCTATGGGAGTTTTCTGCTGACGGACCTCAAAGTGGAATCAGGGTACCTTTATCTTTGTGGCCTCGAAGATGGCACTTCAGACCCCAGTCTCTGGCATACAGCAGTCCGTCGGATCAATCTATCAACCGGGAACATTGAACTCTTTGCCGGGAATTATACGGCAGGCGACGACGGCGACGGCGGGGCGGCCACCAGTGCCAAGCTCGACTATCCCCGTGGCATGGCGTTTGTCGGTGGCGATTTGTACCTGCCCACTGGCAGCGCATTTTTCGATTCGCCGGGGAATATCCGTAAAATTTCCGGAGGAACCATCACCCGGATTCTTGATTCCGATACGCTGTACAATGGGATCACGGTCAATACGGACCTGGTGGGGTTTGCCGACGGCAGTGCCGGTACCCTGCGGGCCTATGCAACGGATGGGACCGGGCCGACCGACACGGCGACTGACCTGACGGCAGCCATCTGGCCGGTGTATGATCCGGACGGGGACCGCTATTTTGCCGCCGGATACAACGGCACCACCTATCAGATTTTCACGATTGACCCGGCGACCGGTGACACCACCCTCTTTGCCGGAGATGGGACCCAAGGGTATTCCGGGGATGGCGGCCCAGCCGTTGACGCCCAGTTCCGTTTCCCGTCCAATGTGCCGTTCGGTATGACAATTTTTGACGGCTATCTTTATTTGAGCGATGCCGGGAATCACTGTGTCCGACGAGTCAACCTCGGCACCGGGATTGTCTCGCTGGTGGCAGGAACTCCGGAAACGAGCGGTTTTGACGGGGATGGCGGACCGGCGATGTAAGGCGAAACTTGACGGGTTAACCTCATGGCAATAAAAAGCCCGGCACATGTCCGGGCTTTTTGTGCGATTTAAGAATCAACCTTATACCGCTGGATGCATGTCAAAAATAAAGTTTCGCCGTTTTAAATCACTATCTTCATAAGCGAGTCTAAAAATTTCACCTGGCTGTAGCTCAAGTGCGTATAACATTAAACCAATCGCTTTCCCATCAAATCGAACCGTTTTCCCTCTTACAAAAGAATGTACCGTGTTGTAGGCAAGCCCTGTTTTTTCAGCAAGGGTTTGCATGGTCCAGCCTTTTTTTTCCAATGCTTGTTCAATGATTTTGGAATCAACGGTCAAGATTACAATTTCGGGAAATTCTTTCATAACCCACCTTAGATATAAGATTTTCTACCATAGGTCTATTTTTTCTCTTGACCTTGTTCGACCAATGGTC
>ERZ650311.614-NODE-614-length-21360-cov-10.130908_pt1 | contig 21360 bp, 27 predicted proteins | sample MGYA00376247_ERZ650311 | MGnify/ENA primary metagenome ERZ650311 (study PRJEB26733, sample SAMN07839324) | wastewater metagenome | biome: small river; feature: stream; material: water | place: USA: North Carolina | collected 2016-07-28 ...
GTTGTCGCTTCCCGCTTTCATGATGAGTCGGAAGATGCCCACAGTGCTTGGCTTGATAGAAGTGGAAAAAACGCTACCTACCAATCCGGTTTGTCTCTGAGGTTTGTATGCGTCAATTGGGTCTTTGACTGTGCTTAGTAGAGCGCCAATTGTCAATGTTATGTGCCAATCATTTTGCGTAGTTTGATTAAGATCTGGTCCATCAATCCTCAATTCCACCCTGTCACCAGTCGGAATTGACAGATTATCCTGCCCGCTAAGTATCAACGAGAGAGGATCTACACCATTTTTGAAGTGTTTTTGGACCGAAGCCGCAATCCAACGAATCCAGTTCTCGTTCATTCGATACTCCAACTTACTGAATGTGACAAGTTGATCGTATCGGAAATTTGATTAGGAGTTGGTTCTTCATCCACCAGTGCTGTCAGGTAGAGTAAATACCCTACCCGGCCGTCCAACTCTTCAAACTTCCCGATCGAGAACCTTAATCCATCTGCTTCGATATGGTCCTCTAGCTTAGGCCGAGAACCCATCAAATCAGACGGATCAACGATACAAAGGACATCAGCTTTATCATAATCGCCCAAAGTTGTCTTGCCGAACACACTAATCGTCTGACGAAACACCTTTTTAGGCAGTTTTACAGCCTTTTTTATGGGTATTTTTGTGTCATTTCGGCTAGTAATTCCGGTTTCGACGTTGATTGTGGCACCATTATTGACAAGGTAAGTCACACGCCAACCAAATTGTTGCTTCAGCGTGTAGACTATCCGCCGGAGCGTTGCAAATTGATTGTACATGTTATTTTCCCTTTTCTAATTGCTCCACCCTAACCTTCAACGCCTCAAGGACCTTAACATTGTCAAGGACAGTTTGATGCTGTGAAATCAGAGCCGCATCAAGCCGGAGGCTAACTGCGGTGACACTATTCTCAATCCTTGGGATCTGTTCCAATTTTGCATTTAGAGTAGCTATTTGGCTACTCAAATTTATTCCCCAAGGGATTGCAGCAGTCAAAATCAGCGGCACAAATAAGTTTGTCAACCAAACAAACCATTTCGGTAGAGTTGTATCGGTTGCTTCCATTTGTTTTCTCCCGGTTAAAGGGGCGGCGGGACCGAAGTCCCGCCGCCACGGTTAATTAGCCGAGGAGAATGGCTCCACGCAGGTAATCGAGAACGGCGACGCCAAAGAGAACGTCGAACGTAATCAAGTGACCCTGCTTGTTACCGTCGTAAGTGATTACAACGCGCATGGACAAACCGTTGTAGTTCACAACAGCTGACCGTGCACCAGTACCAGCCAACGGAGCCGACAGAGGACGTACAACCAAAGCGATCGCATTCTTCTCGAACGCCAAGTTGTATTCACCCGGAGGGCCGAGGTTGATTGCATCATCATTGGAGATGGCTGCGGCCAAGGGGCGATCCAAGAGGATCGTCTTGCCCGAAGTATCGACAGCAATGATGGTGTACAGAGCGTTAGACGCACTGGTACCAAACGAAACCATCTGACCAACCTGAGGATCAACCGTGAAGGTATCATAGATGATTTCCTTCGCGTAACCCGCAGCGTACCCGCCACTCAAATTCACGGCACCAGGAGTGTAGACCGTGACCACAGCGTTATTAACGACAGCCTTGTTGAGGCCAGGAGCCGCAACAGTAATCGACGTGACCGTCGAACCACCAACGGTGCTAACAATACGCAACGGAGTATAGTCGCCATCGACAACACAGAAACTGTTGTTGCCGAGAGCAACCGCACCGGTGTCAACCGCGAAGGTCGTAGTACCCTTCGCGTAACCGCTGGCGTTGTTAATCAGGTAAGTGTGAACTTCGGTGTTACCCGTCGCCACGCTACCCATGTTCTGAGCCATGTAATTGTAGAAGTTCAGCTTGTTGCCAAGCAGAGCCTTCCGCAACGCCGTACCATCGTCACCGACAGTGTTGGCCTGAGTGAACAGATCCAACTTCAAGGCTTCCGTTTCAGCGTTCGGAGTCCAAATCAGGTTCCGATCACCGTCAGTCGCCTTGTTGATGTTCATCACCTTACGAGTGTCGAGCATGTAGCCCTTCACGTTCGTTGAGGAGATCTGACCCAGCGAACCAGCCACGTTACGGATGAACTGAGGATACTGGCCGAGGACAACCCGGTCGATACCACCAGCCATACCGCTCATAGCCGGACGAATGAACTCTTCGGCCAGATTCTTGAACGACTTGCTCTCTTCACCGTCACGAATCAGGATCGACACGTGAGCAAGCTGATCCAGCGGAACGGGCACGTTGGTCAAGATCGCGTCTTGGACCGTGACGTTATCCGAAACCGCCTTACGCTTGAAAGCCAAAGCGCTCGGCTTACGGGTGTTGACCACATCACCATACTTGGCGATGATCGGCTCGAAATCCCGGTGAACAAGGTTAGCAGCAACCATGTTCTCTTCCAGAATCATGAGCGACTCGTTTGCCCAGTGCTCAGGCACCAAGGCATCGACACTGTTGTCGAACAGCGGAGCGAAGATTTCAACATCATTGAAAAGCATCACTTGGGTTCCTTACCTTTCTTACGGAGTTCGCGGTACTTCGCAGGGTCGTTCACAAGACCGGCCCAATCAGGATCTTTACTTTGTGAAGTACCACCCAATCCCAACCCGCCAGAAGCGGTAGACTTGAAGAGGTTACCGTATTTATCCGGCTTACCCTTCATCAACTTAACAGCCTCTGGGACAGAAAGGTCCAGAGTAGTAGGCTTGCCGTCAGCAGTCACATCAGCGAGCTTGACTCGCGGATTATATTCCCCTGTCGGCTTACCTTCGTCGTCAAGTGTTTCGACGACAGACGTTTTCGGAAAGAGCAACGCAAGAATTTGTTCCGAATCAAAAGCTCCGTTGGATGACGCAGCGGAATTGATTTCCTGAACAATCTTCTGGTTAACGAATCGTTCTTTCCAGACTTGCGTTTCTTTTCTCGAACTTTCCAGTTGCTCGTTAAGTTCCGTCTTGATCTTTTCCTTTTCTTTCTGGAGCAACTGCTCTTTGGTCAGTCCTTCAGATTGCAACGCTTTGATGCGATCTTCGAGACTGGCCTTTTCTTGATCCGTCAGACCTTTCGCCTGCTTCAGAGCTTGAAGCTCTTTCACAGTTTTGTCATTTTGTTCCTGTTGTTTGCGTTTTTCAGCAGCCAGGAATCGATTGACTTCTTCTTGCGTAAAGGTTTTCGGAGGTGTACCTGCCGCGGAAGCAGCACCGGCATCACCGGCACCACCGTCGCCACCGTCACCGGTATCACCGGCTTCACCTTCGAACAACGGGAAAAAGACATCATTCAGCCAATACTTAATCGTCATGCTAACTCTTTCAATTGACGCGCTCTAGCGTGATCTCATATGGATCACGTAGATAAGGTTTTAAGTAAGCCCAAGCCCTGGGGCTTGGTACACCAGCCAAAACGTAGTCAGGGGCGAAATTTCGATTGTATTGTGTTTGAACGGAGCCGTACATAGCTTGAGTCATTTGCAGGTTTTGGAGTTCGTAATCAGGATCAATGCCATCTAGTAGCTTCAATGCTATTTCAAAGTTTGCAAATCTGATGTCTTGTGGGACAGAATCATCAATGAGGTCATCACCGTCAGGAACTACACATCGTCTAGGGAATTGAAGGTTTTGGTCGCTATCAGCCTTTTCCCCAGCGAAATTGAGCCTGTCGATAATTTGCGTCGCAGTTGTTAGGGCTGCAACTTTTGTCGCATCGGATGATTCTGTCCACGGTGAAGAATTGAGTCTTGTTGAAAAGTAGGTGTTTGCTTCATCAATACTACCGTAGTAGGTCAACGAATCCGTGTAGGAACCCGATCCTGCGGCACCTACTGTTTGAAACACAAGGTTAAAGTTTTGACTTATCGCTCCAGAAGCTGCGAACAGGAAGCCAGCCGTGTCTGTGTTCGTATCATCTTGAGAGAAGGTAAATTTGTACTGGCCATTAGCCTGTTCGTCGATTGTGCCTGTTGCTTCTGCCTGATCGCCACCTTCCGGTGTCCGATACACCGTTACAGTAGCTCCTGTTACAGGTTGTCCATCTATATCAAGTAACAGGACCGTTATCTCTTGGTCGGGCTGATTTTTGTAGTATGGCATTAGGCACCCACTATGTAATTAATCATCCTCGCCCACCACGGCGATGTGCCGCTTGTCGAACTTCCGACAGGCTTGGGATGAAAATCATCTTCCATCAGTAACAAGAATGTTCTACGCACTAGCGTCCCTCCCCGTTACAAGTGTCCACTCACGTTGTGCCGCGTCGATGGTAGCTTTAACGAGAATGATTGCTGCTTCACCTGCTCCGAGTTGTGTACTTGAATCAAACTTGTAGATAGCTAAGCTACCAATCTGAGTCATAGCACTTTCAGCAATCAGGTCAGTACCATCTGAACGTCTGATGACTTGAATCTTCGGGAGTGTTACACCACTCGTTACGCGATTTCCATTCTTGAACCAAACAACAGTATATTCATCATTTGCACCATCGACAGTATAGTCGATCTTGGCGGTGTAGATGTCAGACAATTGAGCATAAGCATCACCACTCTGTGGCGTGTTATCTGTGTAATTATCGACAGTGTCGATATGTCCATCATCAGTGATGATTAGGATACTACTGTTCTCCGGAAAGTTTGCCTCAATCTCAGCTAGCAGATTGTCGAGATCAGTAGAGCTAAGGTCGTTGAAGCCAGTGACTCCAGTGTCCTTGGCAAGCACGATATTAGCACCTGATGTAAGTGTTCTAGTACCAGCGGACCAAACATCTGTAGCGGCAATATCATTGAATCCAGTGACCCCCGTACCCTTGGCAAGAGCGATGTTGGTACCTGATGTGAGTACGCGTGTTACATAGCTCCAAACATCAGCCGCAGTTATGTCATTCAGATTAGTGTTAGCTGTTAGTGTACGGACAGCAGCAGCCCAGATCGAAGCTACAGTTATGTCATTGAAGCCAGTAATTCCTGTACCTTTGGCCAGAGTGATATTGTCTCCGGCCGTTAGGGTTCGAGTACCAGCAGACCAAACATCAGCGGCAGCGAGCAAATTCGTATTTGCTGTTAAGGTTCTGGCCACACTCGACCATACCTTATCGGCTGCTGTTTGAGTGATTCCTACATCATTTGTGACGTTCGTCACCGTTGTTACAGCACCGCCTGACGTGTTGATTGCTCCACCCGATACGATGGCGGTCGCAGCAATGTCATTGAAGCCTGTAACGCCTGTACCCTTGGCTAGGGCGATATTTGCACCCGATGTTAATGTACGAGTACCGACAGCCCATACATCAGCAGCAGCAATATTATTAAGTCCAAGAACAGCTGAATCAGGATCGAATGGAACAACTTGGTAATTGATGCGATCAGCGATGTCAGCACTTGCATGGGACGCATGAACAATCAATTCGCCAAGCGTGTTTGAATCCGTGGAGTTACCCGCAACAGCATACCATCCGCTACCGACCTCTGAAATTGAACCGCTCGGTGTAGCAAAGCTGCCACCATTCTTGCTGATTGTTACTGTTATCCCTGTCAAACCAGTAGCTGGTGTCAAATGGTCCGATGTTTGCACCATCAGAAACAAGAGCGGCCTATTACTTGAGTTCTGCTTTATTAGCATGAAACTGCCCTTGTTTGCGAGAGTGTAACCATATCTAGACTAGGCAACAAAAGGCCACTACCGTCTGTGTACATAGGGATATTTCGGTGAAATCCCCTTGAACCTTTTCTAAGTCTGTTCAATCGGAACAGCGTTGCAGCAGCAGCTGTGTAGTAGACCGTGATTCTAACCGTATCGACGAATCCTTGCTCAGTACCATCAAGTCTGTTACCAACGCAAGTAAGACGTAATCCGAAGCTACTACTATTGACTTGGGTGCTTGTGAATGTCAATCCCCACAAATCATTAGTACCAGAAGAAGGGTACGTCTTATAAGCAACAGATGCTAAGAGCGGCCAACGATTTGCTGTGCTTGTAAAAGCTTTACTTTCTGGTGTTCCCGTACCATTAAGTAAGATTACGGCATCGTCAACTATTCTCCCACCACCTCCGCTACTGCTACTGATATTAGCATAGCGTTTGATTTCTGCAACTATGCCTGATGGTGTACCGACAATGGAAAAGAGAAAATTCGTGAAACTTATCGTCGGGCTTACAATAGTTAATAGTGGACTACTTGCGTATGATCCGTTGTCCGTCAATGCGTTGGACACGTTCGACCACGACCCATCAGCCGTGGCCGAACCGCCCGTTACCGTTGAGGGGTATGTTGCTGACGTGTTTGGCATTTTAACCCCTAAAGAACTTATTTCCCGTCGCCGCGTACCCCTTTACCTTTGCCGGATTGTGCGGCCTTTTCACGACTTGCGGCTTTTTCCGCTTTGGCGTCTTGAGTAGGATTGGCGCTAGCTTCATTGACACCTCGTGCTCCACCGTTGAAGGTCCCTGAACGCTGCTTAGCTTGATTCTCAGCAATGACGGCAAGTTTTTCAGCGTGCTCTTCCTTGGCCTTCTTGGCCGTTCCGGGCGGATACCCGCGGGCGACGGCAGCAGTTTCGTAATCACAGTATCCAGCTTGAACGTCACCTTGGATCGACTTGGGATCAGATGAGATCGCGATACACTTGTCGATCTCGTCGTAGATCGTTTCAAGTTTCTCTCTACTTACTCGGTGCTTGAGCATAACCTCAGAGATGTTTTTAGCCAATTCCCTTTGGAACGTCTTTGAGGGCACTTTCGGCATCAAGTCTGCAAGCTCATTTGATTCTCGGCGACGATCGTCGTTGGTTCTGAGGTTATAATTGGCAGGGTAAGAGATGGTCGCTCGCTTGGCATCAGGATTATTTTCATAGTCGAACCAGATCTCTTCGATTTGCCGTTCAGCAGTTTCAAGTCTCGCACCGATGTTACTGAGACCTGATTCCAGGCCCTTCGAATCTTCCTTCTTCGATTCAGCTGATGTGGAAGTAGGCTTGATTGAAGATATTGCTAGGTTCAAAAGCTGACGAATCTCTAGCTTCAACTGTTCCTGCTTCTTCATCGACACCTCAAGCGGTTCCGCTGAGGGGTTAATGAACTGAGGAGCCTCGGCACCTATCGGGTATCGTCGGCCCGTCAAAGATCCGATACGAATCTCTTTAGCCTTCGCGGCCGCTGCGCTTGCTGCCGTACCATCGTTACTCGGATTGGACGCTGTATGAATGGCTTCTGAGCGTGGATCGAACTGCTCGACGTAGAATGTCAGGTTACTCTTGATAGCGTACATCATATCCGCAGAAGCGAGATTGAGTAAGGCTATCTGGTAATCAGCAATGTCAGCCATAAGACTGACACCAATGTCTACGATAACAAAGGGAATTCGTCGGAGTCTAAGGGCAGTCGGTCCATCTCCTGTCTCTGTTCCATTTTCATTGTAAAGCTGGGCATATACAACGCCATCTTGTATCCAGAGTCTCCTATATCGCGTTGTATAACCAGTTGGGAATCCGGTCTGTTCGTCGTGCGCCAGTATATAGTCTTTAAGGAGAACGGAGCGGTATTCATTTTGTTCGTCACAGACCCAATTTTGGATGTTTTCTACCGGATACAGGTACAGATATGGCCTTTTCGGTGTGCTGAGTAATTCACCAGGTTCAACTTTAGGCATGTCCACGAAGATTCCGACTTTACCCATCGGAAGCAACTCGTTCAGCACCGTATCGCACATGAAGCGATTCATAGTGCTGCCAGCCATATCTACGCCGCCATCTTCACCCTTCACCGCTCGTTGGTAGGAATCAGTTCCGTAGGTTCTAGTGATATCAACTGCCCGTTCTCCAATTGTATTCTTGAATTCAATCAAGGCAGACTTGGAAAACGATGGTGAGTATGTCAGGTCTTTGCGAAACGCAAAATCCGGATCGCTTTCACGTGCCGAATATTTCTTAAGGTACTCACGGATGAAGTCTGCACCACCAGCATAAGCTAAGCGCCACTTCTCCCACTCTTCAGTCATCACGTCACAGGTCGGATGACACAACTTGTCGATTCCAAGAATCGGCATTTACAACTCCTATTCAGTGATATTACTCGAACTCATGTGGGACATAGCGAACTGCAAGGCTATTTCACTATAGTTCCTTGCATGTGCGTAGTGGTCATCCTTGTTTGATTCCTTCTCGTAACGGCCCGTTTGGTTACCGTTAGCGTCCTTAGCGTAGACTCTGATTAAAGACTTGATGTGATTGCGATACTCAAGATCAGTGTCGATCGGTAGGCGAATTTTTCCCGTTTTGAATCGACCCAAGGTCATATCCAGCCAAGCAGTACGATCAGCAGAGACTTTAGGTTCGCCATCGTCACTATTGATGTTAACCAAACGACCGCTTAGGCCGTTAGGATAGTAGCACAATCTGACACGGCCCCAAAACCGCATCGCAAATTCGAATGCTTTGCGTTTCTCAGGGTGAGCATCAATCACACAAAACTGGATATTGTATTTGCGCATCAACTCGTCAAGATCCTCAAAGTCTTTAACTTTGCAGAATCTATGAACTGTCGGAACGCAATCAGCATTAAGGTCAGAAGGATTGGCGAAAGGTGGCACATACCACCTGTCGATATTACAGTGTAACCAAGGTTGGCCAACGTCAACACCCATCGTGTAGAGTCCATCTGGGTGAGGACTTTTACCGTTGGCATCACCGGCCTTCATCGCTTCGCTGATTTCGTCGTCTGTTACCTGTGCACCTGGAGCAACATAGGTCAACCCCAGCTTGGAGTTATAGAACTCCGACATATCAGATATTGAGGATAGCCCTCTGAAGTAGAGGCTGGCTAAAGCGGGTGGGGCACTAGCGTCAGCGGTTGAATACAACTGACCTAACGTAAAGCCCCGGTCGTTCTTGCCGGGGAACATCGGAACATATTTGCCAGGAGCCAGCCAATCACATTTCGTTTCGTGAGGTAGCTTAGCTTTGCACTCGGTGCAGATCAGGTGGGTTTCTTTGATTCTAGGATCAGTATGATCGTCGCCACAAATGACCAATGAATCAGGGAAAACCAATTCGATCTGGCGATTACAACAGGGGCACGGAAAGAAGAAGTGTTCTTGTGTTGTGTTGAGAAAGTACTTATTGATTCCGAGTGTAGGGACATGAGGCGTAGAGACCATCCAGGCTCTACGCTCATCTTGTCCCGCCGTTCGCTCCAGTGCAAGCGTGACGTTTTCTTCTAGCATTTCCTCGACTTCATCAAGGATGACAAGTCCAACAGGTATGGACTTGAGGCCGCTCCGCGACTGGCTTCCCCTGATGTAGAGATTGTTCACACCCCCTCTCTTGTGACCTTGGTTGTTACTGGAGAACAACTTTGACAGGTACGGTGACAATTCGAGGGCTGGGTTGAACCGAGCCGTCGAGAAGTCACCTGCATCCGGCGTCTTATTTGGTAGCACATAGAGTACGTCGGTCCCTTTCACATCGACAGTGTAAAGACTGACATTCAAGAGTAACTCCGTGAAGCCTAGTTGTGCTCCTTTCTGCACCACGTGCAACTCACACTGAGAATCATGGGGTTCAAGTAACCACGGATGATACTTGAACGACCACGGACCATCTTTGAGTACACGATACAACTTTGCCCACTGTGAACACGAGGTTATCGACTTACGTTGCAGACCTGCCGCCATTCGTTCTAGGAACGCTGAGCGGAGATTATTGATTGTCATAAAGAACTTCTAGGTGCTCAGCACCAATTGGCGAAGCCTTTCGCACATATGTAAGTTGGGCGGGCAGGATTCGAACCTGCGACCTTCGGCTTATGAGGCCGACGAGCTACCAGACTGCTCCACCGTCCAATGTCTGTGGTCCGAAGGACCACAGTCGCTTGTCAAACTTTGTGAGTCCCTTCAATGTTCCGTTGTTCCCTATCCCTTGTTCGATGTTGTAGCCAATGCAAAGCCTCATCCAGCTTCGTAATGGCAAGAGCATTTTCACGGCAAGAGAACTTGCTGTTCTGGTAGAATTCAATTCTACCCTTAGCGGCTGCAATCACAGTCTCAACAAAGCAACCATTCGGCTCAACTCTTACTCCATCAACTGCAAGTGGTCCATTCTGCCAGTTGATTTCTAAGCCAACAGCAGTCGTCTTGCCGCCTGTAGGGTTACCTTCTTCGTTGATCTTGTGATCTTGATTGATAACTTGCTGCATTACTTCCCCTCAGGCCGCTTGTCGAGGCCATTCTGTGCTAGGATCTCTGCAAGATCGTCGATATGCAAGCAATCACACATGCAAGCATAATCGTTTGCAGATTGGATAACAGCAATGTTACCATTACAGTAATCATTGCCCGGCTTGGCGCTGTGAAGTACACCGAAGGAGACAACTTTACCACCCTCCAACTTCACAATCTTATCACCATTCTTTGCTTCACGTCCGTTACGGTAGTGCATTTCAGAAAGCCCTTTCGCCGATATTCGTTTTGGGGTCCAAGGCCTTGGTCTCGATGACCAGTGTGGCAATTTGTTCGTTGATCGTGTTCATGAGCATTTTGTCAGTGATGTGTTGGTCAATCACATTGATGATCTGTGACGCAAGGTGCATGATCGTCGGCTTGTCAAGTACGAAGCCCGTTCGCTCTTCGAGGCGATGGCAACTCACTACTAATTTCTCAATGTTCAGAACCAACTGGCTGATCTGGTTGCTCCGCATAATCAGATCAGTGTCTGTCCGACACTTTGACAAGACGCTTTCAAGTGTCATCCTGAGCACAGCTACTTCTTCGCGGAGAGACTTGATTTGGTCTGATCCCGCGAAGTGTTCAAGGGATGCCCTATGTTGGGCAACTCTGTAGTTGTAGACCGCCTTTTGTTCCAGTTTCTTCACGCTGCCCATGTGCAGCTTGCAACGCTCTTGGCCTGGCTCTGCTCGGAATTGACACTGATTCTGACCGGCTTGTCCTTGGCACCGATTAGGATCGTTCATTTCGACCCTGACTAGATCTGTAACATCCATTGATTCAGAGTCCTTTCTTATCGGGAGCAGGCGCTGAGGGCGTAGCCTTCACCTCAGGAGCCTTCACCTCAGGTGCTTTGGGCGTAGCCTTGGGCACCTCCGGTGCTTTGGCTTCGTCCATGATGGCGAGCGTTTTCGGAACATCAACCCGCTCATAGTCGAAGTGGTCGAAGGCACCACTGTCAACTACAACTTCATAGCCCGTCTTATCGACATCAATCAGGTCGATCTTCTCAGCACCTAGGATACTGAGACTAATATCGGGCTGATTAACAGGCATACCGGAAACGACCTCACGGCCGTCCACGGTAATTTTTCTGTACACGATGTCCCTGCGGACACTCGGTGGCAACTTGATACGAACAATCATGAAGGGACACTTTCAATAAGAGTAACACTTACCATTGACACACCTTTTCGGTTGACCAAATCTACGCACCTGCGGTACTGTGGGTGTAACCACATGTACTTGAGGTGCTACGGATTTTTGAACCGGCTGCTCAGGCTTAATCACGAACTTAGGACGCTCAGGACAGATGCTGAACACCTGTCCGACGAGAACAAAAATCACGAAGAAAAGTGTAGCCATTACACTTACCTCCCTAAAGTCACGCAGCAGTAGCCCTGAAGGGAGCAATTGCGTCGTCGGGGAACATCTGACTACCTTGAAGAATCGCCATACCGCCATCACCGTACTCGGCACCCCAGCTATTGTAGAACCGGAAGCCCCATCGGTTGTTCTTCCTCACTAAGTCGAGGAGCGTTACTTGGTGGCCCCACCAATTATACCCAACACTTACTGGGATATTGGCCAGCAGGCAGGCAACGACTTCCTCGATGGACCTGATCTGAAGCTCATACCAATCAGTGAATCGGTAATTGAGAGCAATGGCCTTGTTGTCTGCTGTGTAGTACTTCTTGTCGATAGCATTGGCAGGCCAATATTTGGTCGGCACGAAGCCGTGTTCAGCTACCCACCTCAGACCCTGTGACCCGTAGCCACCTACGTTCTGGAACCCGGTTATAGGGCCACCAGCTGACGCCGGTGAGAAGTCAACATACTCTTCACCAGCAAGTTCGCGAATGATTTCTTGACAACACGCAGCAGCATTGATCCAGCAGTAGTTCGTCTGCTGCTGATTCTTGGGTGGCGGTCCGTTCTTCTTGATGATCTGGCTGGTGAGGGTTCCGTTTTCCTCTTTGAATTGCAATTCTTTGAGCCACTCTGACTCCGGAACAATCAGTTCTTTGGGCAACGGTTTGAGTGTATACCCTCCACCGCTACTGTAGCCAGCCGGACCCAAGCGACCTTTACCGTAGCCCTTCGGAGGTTCAGCGTAATGCAACGTGTCGTCCGTGATGATGATTTCGTCAGCGTAAAGTTTGCTCTCGAAGTGAGCCATTATTTCACCGCCTTTTTAGGGAGCTTTGTTTCCAAAAGCTTGACGAAAGAATCAATATCACTGGGCAAACTGAACCACTCGCCACCCTGATCGTTGGCAATCAGGATCTGCGGCTTGAACGGACTAGCAGCTTTGACCTTTGCTTGATTGAATAGCTCGACCATCGTCGGTGACTCCTTACCTAGGATGATCGTGTTCGGTGTCCACACGCGCCACTCAGGCGTCCCGTCAGTGCCTTTGGCGCAATTCGCGTCAAGGAAGGCTCTCACCTTCTCCGACATGTAGATATTACTGAGTTTTCGGTCAGGCTGGTCAGGGACGTAGATGATTACACGGAAACCCTTCGGGCTTGGGATCGGCTTGGGATCAACCGGATCAGGATCAACATCAGGCGCCTCTCCACTTCCAACCACAATCACACAATCAGCAGCAACGCTGGGTTTGTCACCCAAGGCCGTATAAGCCATCAAGCGATACTTGCCCGGCTTAGCAGCACTGACTACCGTGGATCTTGAATCAATAAGCATCTCGGACGGAAAGACTTGAAGCCCCTTGGTTACCGCGTACCATTGGACCCGCTTACCGTTGGTCGTAGCCCTAACAGCAATATATTGCGATTCCTCGCCGGTGAGATTCTGCGGTAAGGATATCTGGGGTTCAACTTGTGGAGTAGGTTCAGGGTCCTCGGCCGCTTCGTCCTTACCTACGCTACGAATCAATTGCTCTAGGCTCTTGATGTTCTCGCTGAGGATCTTCTGGTCAGCTAGGTAGCGCTTCTCAGCGTCCTTAGCAGCTTTGTCTGCTTTGGTTTGCTCGATACGAATCAGGTCTTGGATCTCTTTTGAATCACGTTGGTCTTTTTCTTTTTGCTCTTGTCTGGCTTTAGCCTGAGCTTCTAGCTTGGCCTGGATGTCGGACACTGGATCAGCATAGCCGGTGGAGCATATGAGACCGAGAATGGAACCAAAAATTAGTAGAATCCTAATCACCATTGCATCTCCCCGAAGGCTTTGATTTCGTCCTCGTTGCCCAACCTTGCTTCGTCAAGGATAGCGTCCGCCACGAGTAGACGCTGTGCGGCTGTGAGCTTGGGGTTAGAAACCCAAGCGAGGACCCCGATACGGCGCAACATGCGCTTGTCGTATTTGTCGTTGTGTTTGTTGTAAGCATTGTGGGCTAGGGCTTTCAATCTGCCCCGATCACCCTCGCTCAAGCATTTGAGCACCATCGGCAAAAGCTGAATCACTAACGGCAAAATCTCAATGCCTTCCATCTCCGATTCAGCACTTAGGGCCATGACTACATTTTGTACAACAGGATGTGATTCCGTCAGCATATTATCTCCCGAATCAACTAAGACCCAAAGCGCCTGTGGGCCTTTTCACGTGATTAGGCCCACAGGCGCTATGGGTCTCCGTCCACTATCTCCTCTATATATATTACCGCAGAATCTGTATTTCATACTTTTGAATTTTTTGAATCAAAAGATTCAAAGTACAATTTCGTTTGAGGTCTCCAAAATTATGGAAATTTTATTTTTTGGAATCATGGTTGCCAAACCTCAGCTTCTAGTCATCATTTCTGATTTTGACCCTCCCCGTACCTGCTCCTCTGCTCCCGATTATCTAGGCCGTGTGGTCGCATAATCTTTGCCGTATGGAGTAATGGGCGTAGCCACTCGCTCATACGGGCCTACTCTGCAACCCATTCTATGAAAATCATGCAGTATCCAGAGACGGTGGGGCGTAGCCTGGTCCTAGATCTAGGCTCCTGCATCCTAGTCCTAGATTGACCCCTACCCTAGTGACTAGGGTAGGACTAGGCTAGTAGTATGCTAGGCTAGTGCTAGGCTAGTGCTAGGCTAGTGCTAGCTCTAGGCTAGTTATACAACTAGGCTATATGGAAGCTAGTTCCTAGGCCGGGACGTTTGTACAGTATGTCGCTTGGCGGATCGCTGCGAGGCCCTTGGCGGATCGCTCCCAGCGATCGCTCCTGGACGCTCCCAGCGATCGCTCCCCGATCGCTCCTGGACGCTCCCCGATCGCTCCTGGACGCTCCCCGATCGCTCCTGGACGCTCCCAGCGATCGCTCCTGGACGCTCCCAGCGATCGCTCCGGTCGCTGGGAGCGATCGCTCCGATCGCTCCCAGCGACCGCTCTACGGTTTCCGCTCTTTTGAGCATTTGTTTTCCGCCGTAACTTCTTATGTCATAATGCTTTGCCGATTTGGGTACTTTGTGCTCGTTAATTCCTTAACTTGACGGTTTTCGTCCAGCTGGGAAGCCTATCTTATGCAATGCCGCTTATGCGTTGGACTGTAAGACTGTTCACCATCGCCGCAAGTTATTATGTAGCAATAGCTTAGAACCATCCACAGCTACTTATCTGTGGATATTATTGCTTCCCAAGTGTCTAGCTCGAATTCCGGGAATTCCCCTATGCCGCTAAGCTATTGTGGCGTAATGACTTAGCGAATTTTGAAAAAACTCTGTGGATCTTTCGCCTATCGTGCCGATGATGTTTGTGCGGTCGGTTTCAAAGTGAAGCCCGCCGTGAGGAAAAACCGGCAGTTTCAGATTACGTACAGATGTTCAATGTGAACATCCGTCCAGTGCTGAGGCTGTGGTCGGCTCCTCTACATAGCGTGTACTCGCGAATCATAGATTCTTGTAATCGCGATTCCCTGGGAGTACCTGAACGCAAGCCTTAGGTGTAGCACCTAGTCCTAAGGTAGTGTGTCGAGAGACCACACAGGCTAGATCCTTAGCGGAAGCGGGATAGGCTTAACTGTGTGAGTCAGCCGACCGGACTTTGTGGGATGAAATGGCCCACAGATCATTCCGGCGGGGCACCAAAGACCAACTGGCAGGTAAGCAAATGCAACGTGCATCCCAGTTGGCGGCCTACGGTGAAAAGCCGTGTGTGATTCTCGCGACGTTTCCAAGTCCTAGGGAGAACACACAGAAGGGGTCAACGGGTAGCTCGGTAGCGAGGACGTTGATTGCTGGACGGTAGCTGTAGGCCATAGTGCGTCGGGATCATGCTCCCTAGAAACTAGGTGACGCATGGCTCGTTTCCCGCGTTCATTGCAACGACAAGCTCGCATTGCACAAGAGAACGCAAGAATCCATAACGGACGTTACGTTTGGATTCCTGAATGGACTGACCCCGTAACTGGGGCAAAAGTCCCTGCTCCTGTTATGCAAAGCGTTAAGCCAGTCTGGACGATCTTCGCCGGTCAGCTAGATTGCGTCAGTTCCAACGGCAAGCCTTACAAGCAAACTGTTGTGTGTCTGACCAACGGCAAGACCACGGAAGGATGGGTCAAGAAACGCTACGGATGGAAGCAAGGTATCGGTGACGTTAAGCGTACCGCTGCCGTTACCAAATTCGGAGCGATCACGAGAATCATCCGGCTGAAGAATTACAGCTACTCCACGACAGGTCGGGTCCGTCATATGGACAAGCGACCGCGTGTGATGCGGATGGAAGGTCTGAGTGATTACGAATTCGCTCGGTACTGCTTCGAGCGGACCCATCGCGAAAATGCTCTGGAAGTTGTTCTGCGAACTATCCCCAAAAAGAAGTAACCTCAACTGGGAGCATGATCCCGACGCACTAGCCGATTCGCAAAACTTGGCCAAGTGTAGAGACGCCTAGCGACTGTATCCTCTGACCACCGTTAATTCTGCCAACAATTCGCAGAGTGGGACAATTCCCGCCGATGCTGTTGGACGGCCGGTCTGTTACCTAGCGAACGCCAGATTACGTGTGCCGAAGAGACGATTGCGACGTGTCCGCGTGAATCGGCTAGTGTTTCGCTTCCGACGCACTAGCCGACTAGAGAGCGGTGCTACATGATCGTGATCGTACTCGAAGAACAAGAGCCGTGTGATTGCGTGAATTGCAAGCTGGTCAAAGCGGGATTCCCAAGGAAACCCCTGCTGAAGATCCGCGAAATGCAAGAATTGGTCGATGCGTTCGGGCAGGCCCACATCAAGGGACTGTTCCGCGAAGCGAACGGTGCTGATGGTCAACGGTGGGCACGAACGGGAATTGAGGTCTGTACAGATCTGATTGCCACGGTGCCGATCGACCTGCATCCCGAAGTTGTCGAAATTCGCGAGTTTCTCTACAAGTTCTGCTAAGATTCCCCTTACCGTCGGCTAGTGGTCAGTCCCGACGCACTAGCCGACTCGGTAGAAAAGCGAGGGAATCATGATGAACGAACAACAGCGTCGCGAATTGAGACGACTGGAACGGAGATTTCCCGGACAAGGCCGCAAGACACTGGCTGCGTTCGTACCGCCGCGAAGTCAACCCAAGTCCCAAACGACCATCGTCAAGCGTTAACTCCAATTCTGAGTCGGCTAGTGGTCAGTCCCGACGCACTAGCCGCGATAGATTGGAGCTAACATGGTCGTAAAAGATGGATTCGTTGTCTACCATCAGGCGGACAATGAGGTTCTACGATTCAAGATCGGCGGTTACCACGTTCGCATCATCGACGAAGATGGCAAGACTATCTTCCAACGTGGTGATTATCCACGTACTGATGCGGACCCGATGGGAACCGGAGAGAATTGGCTAGATAAGCCGCACAGGCGGATTACCGATGCTATCAAGGAATTGGAAGAGGCTTTACTTGAAGCTGCTCGCCCCTCATAACATTCGCGGCTAGTGGTCAGTCCCGACGCACTAGCCGACTAGATTGGATGGTTCTATGCTGAACAGAATCAAAGGTTTCCTTAGAAACCGATCAGACGAGAAGCAACGGAAACTGGTTAATCAGTTGATCCGGGACTTCGTTGTCCCGACGCTGAACAACCCTAGCATCGCAGAAACGCTGTTGCAGATGACATGCGCAGCGCATCTCGCGTTGCTCGACGGCAAATTGAAAGAAGCGAAAGAGACACTCGGACGTATCGAACGCCTGTTGTGCGGTGCGATTAACGAAGTTGGGTAACTCCTTTGTCGGCTAGTGGTCAGTCCCGACGCACTAGCCGACTAGAAGGAGTTCGTATGAAGGGTTGGAAACCGAGATTCCCAAAAATCAAGGTTCCGCCGCACTTGTGGATCAGACTTGGATACTATGAAGATGGAGTGTCCGAGTACAAGTGTCTCCATTGTAAGGACACGTTCCTTGCGACCGGAGATCCTGGCTACGAGTGGCAAGGGAAGTACCATCCGACGTGGAAGTATTGCCCGATGTGCGGAATCAAATGGGCTGGCGAGGGACCAACGCAAACAGAACGGCCGCGTTGGGAATTCCTCGCCAAAGCCAGGCAGAATCAGAAACCGTTCCATGCTGGATTCTGGTGGATCATCGAAGTCCAAACGCAATGGGGCGATAACCCGCCTCACGATTGGAAGATAGAAGATCGCTTTGATCCAGTGAAGTACTCTGCTCACGACGTGTATCGTCGGATGCAAGAGTATCGTCTGCAAGCCGATGGCGACGACTACTTCACAATCAAGTACCGAGCACGCGTTGTGCATCCGGGTTACAAGCAAGATGGTTATCACTTCTAACCTGTCGGCTAGTGCGATGAGCACACCGCCTAGGGGTCTAAGGCCTACGGCCTGAGACCCTGAGGCGCTATGCTCATAGCTCCCGACGACTAGATTCGTGGCCTAGAAAAGAGGTCACATGTCGAACGAAACGTCTTTTACACCTATGGAACCAGCAGAATTGGATTCCCGAATCAGGTACATCAAGGAATTGATGTCAGCCTACGATAAGGGCTTCCGATTCACTCGAAGTCTCGAAAATCTGATGATTCAGGCCAATGATGTTCGGGAGAAAATGTCCGAAGTCGGAAAAGATCTTGAAAACCAACGTCGTGAGATGGCGGTTCAGATTACGAAGCAATTCGCCGACGATCCTCACAAACTGTTCCACTACTTCCACCAAATCCTCCGCTGACAATCAAACAGGCCACGAATCTAGTCACCGTGACTATCCCGACGCACAACGCAGGTATATGGCACTCGCTCTAACGCCGCTTTCACAAAAGAAAGAGGTGTTACCTATGAGCGAGAAAGTAACTTTCGTTTTCAAGATGATCGAGTTCGTGTTGATTCACTGGTCCCATGCTTGGAACGTCCGGCTGGACCCGTACAACACGGACAAAGCAACGTCGATGAAACGACTGTTCAAGACGCGTGCGGGCTGGGACCCGGCATATCCCGCGTCGGCGGAGCTTCTCACGGAAGAAGAAGTCGCACAAGCGCTAAAGGAGCGCGAGGCGACTTGGCAAACCTTGATTGGCAAAGCCGCCGCGTCCGGGTCTACGGCCTTCGACCAGATGGCCTTGCGTAAGTTCAAGGAAATCTTCCTGACGAAAGAGGAGACCCTTCGCAAACCGAAGTATCGTGGTGGCGACGGGAATCGACGTTCGGAAGTGTTCTGGATTGCTTACGTCGAGAACTGCGTCGCTCTCGAAGCCTACAAGCCAGAGACCGACGAGGAACTCGAATCGGGCGTCAACAAGCCTGCCGACATCTCGCTTGAGATTCCGGTCTTTCTTGTCACGTCCAACGGTGGCCGATACCCCGACGACGACACCCGCCGTTCCGATCTTGTGTTTCGGAACAACGGTAAGTTGGAAGGGAATCAAACGATGTCGGATAAGAGCAACTTCGCTCACATCCTTCAGTGCGTGCGCAACGGCAAGTCGCAGGTCTACTGCCGCCGGGATGCCGGTGTCAAAGACACGATTGGCGTGAAGTACTTCTTCATGCCGATCGTCGAGAACTTCATTCGCGAGAGTGAAGATCCTCGGTTCGACCTCTGCTCCCACGCGCTCACGAATCCGGTCGGCTGGAATCCCGATGACCCCAAGAAGGGAGACCCGCTGCACATCGTGCTGTCCAAGATCAAGCATACGGATATGCAAGACATGGGCAAGCGCTGCGTCGACGATGCCGGCTTGGCCAAGCTCAATCAGATGCTGGCCCGCAAGGGCAAGCCTTCTGTGTCGAAGTTGACCAAGAAGGAAGTCGTGGACTTCTTCTGGGGATCGACCCAAGACCCGCCCAAATACATGGGGGCGGCGCCTGGGGAGAAGAAGATGATTGCCAAACCGGTCCTGGAGCAATTCGCGAAGGGTGCCGAGGCGATCGCCGTCCGCAAGATGGCAAAGTCCATGTTGACCGGAGCGACCGGCGCGGAGCATTTCCCCGCCGGTTCTGGTCCGGTCATCGACGTGATTACGGAGAACCCCGGAAAGTTCGGGGACTACGTGCCGCTCCTCACGTTCTTGGAGAACGTGGTGATTGACCCGGATCTGCTCCAGGTCGTCATCGAGGAGCACAAGCTGGAGCGCGTCACAACCAACGAGGAAGTGTCGCCCGAAGGGTCCGAAGAGTCCGACGAGGAGGAGTCGGGGAACGATTCCGAAGCGACCGAAACCAATGCGGCTAGCTAGCCGCTGACGTTTGCCAGGGCCAGGGCTGCTGGCCCAACAACCCATGATTAGTTTCCCAACAACAACATGGCGGCGTTAGAGCGAGTGCCATTACCCGTAACTTCTCCGGCTGGAAAGGAGAATGCTTATGGATATTTCGATTGTTCTCGGAGTTCACGAGCAACCGATTGGTAATACGTTCTGCAAGGAGCAAGGCTAATTGGTGCCCTCGTGATGCTGCTTCTGTTGATCGTGATCGTCACGTTCATCGACTTGGCAATCAACAACCGCAAATGATGTAGGCCGGAGAGGTTACGCGGATTCCTGCGTTAGTGAGGGGAACTATTCCGGGGCAGCAAGGTGCCCAGGCTAGTTACCCAAGCACCGCGACTAGATAGGCTGCTGATTGCAAGACGAGAGTAACTAACTCTGAGCAATTAGGTTCGTCAGCCTAACTGGCTGCCCCGGAATAGTTCCCCTCACCCGGACCTTTGAATCTGGGCAGCTAGAGAGGAGAGCACATGGGCTTCGCCTACTTCTGCTTCAGATTCGGTATGGATTACGGATTGTCTCCGGCGCAGCATGGGCCGTGGAACTTCGTCCGAGTCGAAATGATTGGTGATTCGGTGACGTTCACGGGCTACGCGCAACCGCCACACAATAAGAAATGGTTCTGGGTTCCCTGCTGGCATAAGCAGGAGCTTGAGGCTATCACAAAATTGTGGAAGCGTTTGATTAAGTGGCCGACCGTTACCGGAACGTACACCTATGATGGGTCGTGGTATTACTGCGACGAGGGAGAGGTCATCGACAGCAATCGGCGGATTATCCGTCACGATGAACCGTACTTCCGGCACAATGTACAATTCGAGCGACGATCTTAACACGTGCTGCCCAGATTCAAGGGTCCGGGACTCTGGAAAGGAGAGGTGGCTATGTTGGTGTTCGACAGCAGCTACTCATCTGTGCTTATGGCAGCAGTCTGGGAGACCGGGCGATACTATGAGCGCTACAACGGATCGTATGGGTATCTGATTTTCTGTCCCAAAGCTGGCGGCCAATTCGAGGTGACGTGTCACCACGACAGACAAGGCCAACGCTATTGGTACGAAGTCAGACCATCCAAAATTGAGTCAGCCATTGATTGTGTGCAACGCTTTTGGCGGAACTACATTCACTGGCCTACCGCTGACGGATTCTACACGTTGGATGATGCTGGCCGTCACGAATTCAAGTCGGGGCGATTTTTATCGCATCTATCGAGCGATCCGACCAGTTATTCGCTACAGTCACACTTTCGACGATGTTTTTGACCATTTTTGAGTCCCGGACCTGATTCAAATGGCATCTGGACCCATCAAAATGGCATTTGGACCCATCAGGTGAGGCCAAATTCACAAATTGGCGTAGCCGTAAGGTGATTTGGGCGTCCGCTGATGCGATTCAATACAATTTAATTTGGTCGTGGCTTAAACGCCGACGATTATGAGTCCCAAATTCGCGCAAAAAATTTTTTTAGC
>ERZ650311.615-NODE-615-length-21321-cov-5.826860_pt1 | contig 21321 bp, 17 predicted proteins | sample MGYA00376247_ERZ650311 | MGnify/ENA primary metagenome ERZ650311 (study PRJEB26733, sample SAMN07839324) | wastewater metagenome | biome: small river; feature: stream; material: water | place: USA: North Carolina | collected 2016-07-28 ...
CGACGCTCTTCCGATCTGCCGTGCGTTGCCGTTGCTTCAGCGCATTTCAGAAACCAACGGCAACCTTGACGACAATGATCGCCTGCAGGCTAGGTTGCTCGAATCTGAACTGCGCGACGAGATTCGCGGGCGCAATCTGATCAACGACCGAACGCGATTCGCAATTCGCGACGCTCGTTTGCGCGGCATCGAAGTTGTGGTTTTTGATGAGGGTGGCCTTGACTCGGTCAGCGCAGCCGATCGCGACGAGTTGTTGACGCAAGCGGCGGCAGCGCTTGACGAGTGCCAGGGCGGGCGAGTGACACTAAGGGCACCTAACCACGATGAATGGGTGCTAACCATGGTTTGCATGCGTCCAGGAGCTTCAGCACCCGATCGTTGGCTTCGTTTGCCAGCGCCATCTAGCAATCTGACGACTTCTAAAAACTGAACTAAACCCTGTTAAAAATGAAATCAGCGACCCTTGCGAGCCGCTGAAAACATTCCCCCGAAACATTAGGGGCCGAGATTATCGACCACTAACTCCCCAAGTTCTGAACTTCAACCCCCTGTTGATTTAGTTCACAACTTATGGTTCAAGTATGCCCAGAGGCCAGTGTTTTATTGGCAAAAAGCTAAAAATAGGGTGTCCCATCTTCGGGGGACAAAAGGTTACGAAACGGTGTTTAGTTGAGTCCGTCGCGAATAATCGCGCGCCACTGACCAGCACCGGGTGCGATTTCTGAACGCAAATTTCCGACGTTTCGAGACCAGGTCGATCGAGTTTTTCGCACCCCAACCGACGCTGCAGCTTGCTCTTCAGGCACTGCAGCTTCAAGCACGGCTAAAACCGCAGCTAGTTCTTCAGGCGTTGGGTTGCCGCGAACCAATTGGGTTGCGGCAATCACGCCATCGTGAATTTGTTCGCTCATTACAGTGGAATGTTTCCGTGCTTCTTAGGCGGCATTGTGGCTCGCTTGGTGCGAAGTGCACGCAGGGCTTTGATGACTGAAATACGAGTTGCTGATGGCTCAATAATGCCGTCTAGCTCACCGCGCTCTGCAGCCAAGAATGGGCTCGCCACGTTGTAGGTGTATTCAGCGGCAAGTCGAGCTCGAACCGCGGTGACATCTTCGCCAGCGGCTTCGGCCTGCTTGATTTGGTCGCGGAACAAGATGTTAATCGCACCCTGACCACCCATAACTGCGATTTCTGCAGTTGGCCAAGCCAGGTTGATGTCGGCGCCGAGTTGCTTTGAGCCCATCACGATGTATGCACCGCCGTAGGCCTTGCGAGTAATCACGGTGACTAGCGGAACGGTTGCCTCGGCGTAGGCGTAGAGCAACTTGGCACCGCGGCGAATAACGCCCGCCCACTCCTGGTCGGTGCCAGGCAAATAACCAGGAACGTCAACCAGGGTCAAAATTGGAATCGAGAAAGCGTCACAGAATCGAACAAAACGAGCTGCTTTTTCGCCGGCGTCGATGTTTAGGGTTCCGGCCATTGCGCTCGGCTGGTTAGCCACAATGCCCACGCTGCGGCCATCAACGCGTGCGAAGCCAATAACGATGTTCGGGGCAAAAAGTGCCTGAACCTCTAGGAATTCACCGTCGTCAACAATGCCCTCAATAACGGTGTGCATGTCATAAGGCTGGTTTGGCGAATCGGGAATCAAAGTGTCTAGTTTGCGGTCTGCATCGGTGACCTCTAGTTCACCCTCAGCGTCATAGACCACGGTCTCGCTCAAGTTATTTTCAGGCAAATAGCTGAGCAGGTTGCGGGCATAGTCAATCGCGTCATCTTCGTCAGATGCCAGATAGTGGGCGACACCCGAGCGTTCGTTGTGAGCTCGCGCGCCACCGAGTTCTTCCATGCCGACGTCTTCCCCGGTGACGGTCTTGATCACGTCTGGGCCGGTCACAAACATGTTTGAGGTCTTGTCGACCATGATCACAAAGTCGGTCAGCGCTGGTGAATAAACCGCACCGCCGGCCGCTGGGCCCATCACGATTGAGATCTGCGGAATCACTCCCGAGGCCATGGTGTTGCGCTTGAAAATCTCACCGTATTTTCCGAGAGCGATAACGCCTTCTTGAATGCGAGCGCCACCTGAATCCAAAATGCCGATAAACGGCACGCCGGTTGCAATTGCAAGATCCATAACCTTGATGATTTTGTTTCCGGCTGCCTCACCAAGTGAGCCACCAAAAATTGTGAAGTCCTGTGAGAACAGAGCAACCTGACGACCGTTGATGGTTCCGACGCCGGTGACTACAGCGTCACCATAGGGGCGGTTTTTATCCATGCCGAATGCAGTGCTGCGGTGACGAACATATTCGTCAAGCTCAACAAATGAACCCGGGTCAAGCAGCATTTCGATGCGCTCACGCGCAGTTTTTTTGCCCTTTGCGTGCTGTTTGGCGATTGCAGCCTCACCCGAAGCATTGACTGCCTGGTTATAGCGATCACGCAGGTCGGCCAAGCGGCCGGCGGTGGTGAGAATGTCTGGGTTCAACCGAATAGCAGTGGTGAAGGTCTGTTCCTGGGTCATGAGGTTCACTCTACTGACACCAAAGCGCCATTCGCTTGAAGGTTTGCTACTGCGATTTTGAAAAATCAATGGATGAAACCTACAGCTGCCGGTCATCCAGCTCGGCGGTTAGTCTGAAGGCATGGAGATGAACCAAAACAATCCGCAGTGGGAGACACCTCAGGCCAATCTCATTGGGTTGATTAGCCAAATCAAGATTGTCGAATCGACTGGCTCAACGAATACCGATTTGATTCAGCAAGGTGCCGAATTGCCCGATTTGTCTGTGTTAGTCACAGATTTTCAAAGCGCCGGCAAGGGTCGCTCGGGTCGCCAGTGGCAAGCTCCGTCAAAAAGCTCTCTGTTTGCCTCGGTGCTCTTGAAACCGGCAGCTTTTGGCCCAACCGCATTTTCGTGGTTGCCGCTAATGGCAGGGCTGGCTATTTGCCAGACCGCCCGAGGTTTTGGGGTTGTTGATGCCGCCGTGAAATGGCCTAATGATGTTTTGGTCAACGGGAACAAACTGTCGGGTGTGCTTAGCGAACTATTGCCAGACTTGACCGGCGTGGTGATTGGTTCGGGTGTGAATTTGAGTCAATCGAAGGCTGACTTGCCAATCGACGCAGCCACCTCGATGGCAATCGAGGGCGCTAATCAGGTGAGTCGCGATGATTTTCTTGAGGCATATTTGGGACACCTCACCAACCTTTATAAAAGCTTTGGCGCAGCCAACGGCAACCCAAATGCAAGCGGATTGCGGGCAGCAGTGATTGCTAACTGCGCAACCATCGGCCGCGAGGTTCGAGTAATTTTGCCTGGCGACAAAGAAGAATTTGGCCGCGCGATGGACATTGATGAAACCGGGCGATTGATTGTTGAAAAGGCCGATAAATCTGAAACGTTTGCAGTTGCCGCCGGCGATGTCGTGCACCTAAGGCACAATTCTTTGTAATGAGTTTTCAAGCCGAACTGCAATTAGCCCGAATCAGACCGTCGCGGGCAAGCCTGGTTTTGCCATACTTTGCGCTTTTTTTGAGCGCCGCATTGGTTGGTTTTTATGCGGGGCGACTGACTGAGCAGTGGCAAAACATTTTGGTCTGGTCGCTCGCCGGTTTGATCGCTGTTGTTTTTTGGCTGGTGCCGATGGTTAACTTTTTAACCCATTGGTCAACGGTCACAACCAGTCGAGTGAGCACTCGTTCGGGGCTATTCGGGCAGCGTCACCGCGAGGTTTCGCTGACCAAAATCAGCGGTGCGCAAGCCGGCCCAAAACGCACCGTGATTCTCACGGTCATTGGCGAAGAACCCTTTGTGCTCAGCAAGGTGCCGCGACCTAAATTGCTAGCCAGCGAAATCAACTCGCTGATTGCGTCAAAATAGAACCACATATTTTCTAAGGATGAACCTGTGACCACACCTCGCGTTGGCGTTATCGGCGGCGGTCAGCTGGCCCGAATGATGATTGTTCCGGCAATCAACCTTGGCCTTGAGATTAAAGTCTTTGCTGAATCAGAAGGTTCATCGGCAGCCCAGGCAACCACTCAGGTCGGTGACTACACGCACCTTGCTGAGGTGCTCGAATTTGCGCAGACCGTAGACGTGATCACTTTTGACCACGAACATGTTCCGCTTGAGGTGCTTGAAGCGCTCGAGGCTCAAGACATCAGTGTTCAGCCGCCATCAAAAGCACTTAAGTTTGCACAGAACAAATTGCACATGCGCCAGCGATTAGGTGCGCTGGGTTTGCCAATGCCAGCTTGGGCTGAAATCAAAACTGCGGCCGAACTTGAGGCATTCGTAGCCGACAACGGCGGCGTTGCAATTTTGAAAACTCCAATCGGCGGCTATGACGGCAAAGGCGTGCGTGTTGTGCGCAGTGCTGAAGATGCCAGTGACTGGTTGAGCGCCGAGGGCTTGGCAAAAGTCGGCGGCAGTCTGCTCGCTGAAGAAAAAGTTGATTTCGTTCGAGAGCTCGCGCAGTTGAGTGCACGACGCCCAAGCGGTGAGTTCAAGGCTTGGCCGTTGGTTCAGACCATACAGGCCGATGGCGTTTGCAGCGTGGTTCAATCGCCAGCCCCAAATGCGAGTGCCGAACTGCTTGCCACAACCGCCAAAATCGCAGCCGACGTTGCCAATGGTCTTGGTGTCACCGGTGTGATGGCGGTCGAGATGTTTGAGGCGCGCGACGGGCGCATTTTGATTAATGAGCTGGCCATGCGACCTCACAACTCGGGGCACTTCAGCATCGAGGGTTCAGTCACCAGCCAGTTTGAACAACATCTGCGTGCAGTTCTAGATTTGCCGCTTGGCTCAACCGACGTTCGTGCACCGCACGCCGTGATGGTAAACCTGCTGGGCACCAATGACATCAATGATTTCGTCATGAACTATGACAAAGCGCTCGCCGAATTTGCCGAGGCAAAGGTTCACACCTATGGCAAGTCGGCGCGTGCTGGGCGCAAAATGGGCCACGTCACTGTGCTCGGCACCGATGCCGAGGCAACCCTTGCCTACGCCCAGGCAGCGGCTGAACTGCTTCGTTCTTAGGGCGCTAAATCCCCAGCATTGGCGGCCTCAAAGATAAAATTTAGGGGTTCACGGCGATGAATTGAGGAGCCACCATGACTGAAAACAACTCGCAAAACGGGGCTATCCAGGTTGGCGTTGTCATGGGTTCAGATTCTGACTGGTCAGTAATGTCAGACGCCGCCCAGGCCCTAAAAGATTTCGGCATCAGCTACGAGGTCGAGGTGCTTTCGGCACACCGCACTCCAGAGCGAATGATCGAGTGGGGCAAAGCTGCCGCAGGTCGTGGTCTCAAAGTGATAATCGCCGGCGCTGGCGGTGCAGCCCACCTGCCAGGCATGCTGGCCTCAGTCACCACTTTGCCGGTTATCGGTGTGCCGGTTCCGCTAGCCAAACTCGATGGCATGGATTCACTGCTTTCTATCGTGCAGATGCCAGCCGGAATTCCGGTTGCGACCGTTTCAATCGGCGGTGCAAAAAATGCCGGGCTGCTCGCGGCTCGAATTTTGGGCGCTTTTGATGCCGGCACCTCGCAAAAAATGGCAGATTATTTGGTCGAGCTAGCCAATCAAGTTGCCGACAAGAATGCGAAACTAAAATCTCAAATTTGAACTACCGCGGCAACAGCCCATTTCGAAGCCTAGATAGAGCCACCCCAGAGCAGATTCATCGCCGGGCGTGGTGGCTAATCGCACTCACAATTTTTGTTCCGGGTTCAGCACAGCTGGTTGCCGGCAATCGCAAACTAGCCCGAGTGGGCATCGTCGCCACCATGGTTATTTGGTCGGCGTTGATCTTGGCCGCACTGCTCGCGCTAATCAATCGCACCTGGCTGTTCTCGCTCGCAACCGCGCCGTTCATTGTTGGTGTGGCTTCCGTCATCCTGTTTGTTTTTGCCGCGCTCTACTTAGTGCTTGTGGTTGACACGCTTCGCTTGATTCAGCCGGCTCGAATGTATTCTCGCGAACGTTGGATCACCACTATTGCAATCGCACTCGTGGGCGCGATTGGCGTTGGTTCTTTCGGATACGTTGGCAACATCGCTAGCGTTCAGGCTGGTTTGATCAACACAATCTTTAACCAGTCTGGCGGCACTACCGCGTCAAATGGCCGCTACAACATTTTGCTTCTGGGTGCCGACTCGGGCAAAAATCGCTTCGGCATTCGCCCCGATTCAATCTCAGTTTTGAGCATCGATGCCACCACAGGTCATGCGGTCAACATCGGAATCCCTAGAAATCTGCAGCATGTCGGTTTTTCAGAGGGTTCGCCAATGCTGACGGTTTATCCGAATGGCTGGAACTGCGGGCTCGAGTGCCTGATCAATGCAATTTATAAAGATGTGACCGACAACCACGAAGACCTGTATCCAGACGCTCGCAAAAACGGTTCAACCCCGGGCGTAGAAGCAACGCGCGAGGCGGTTGAATATGTCACCGGGCTCGAGATTCAGTCCTATGTCATGGTCGACATGGCGGCATTTGAGAGCCTGGTCGACGCCCTCGGTGGGGTCGACATTAATGTGAAACAGCGTCTGCCTATTGGTGGCCAGGCCGACGACCTGTCTGATGTGCAGGGTTGGATCGAACCGGGCAAACAGCACATGGATGGCCGCACCACACTCTGGTATGCCCGATCGAGGCACAACACCAGCGACTATGACCGCATGGCCCGCCAGCGCGAAGTTCAGAACGCAATTCTTCAGCAGGTCGACCCGGCGAATGTGCTCACTCGTTTTCGCGAAATCGCCAGCGCCGGCGAAAAGCTGGTCAAGACCGACATTCCTTCGGGAATGCTTTCGACCTATGTCGATCTAGCCATCAAAGCTAAAGAGTTCGGCATCAAGCCGCTCGAGCTGGTTCCGCCGACCGTCAATGTCATGTGGCCGAACTATAAAGAAATTCACAGCTTAATCGCAAAGACTTTGAAGAGTTCATCGAAAGGAAACTAATGAAACGCCTAGCGTTTAGTGCCATATCGATTTCTGCAGCAGTGCTTTTGGCTGGCTGCAGCTTGCTGTATCCGAACTGGGGCACAACCCAGAAGCCGAGCGACCCTGAAATCACAACTTCAACACCAACCAGCACGCCATCTGAGACCCCGACCGAGACTCCGACAGAGACCACAACTCCGAAAATCGTTCAAAAAGCAACTTTGAACATCATTCAGTCGGGCGTCGACACTGCAAATGGCGAGCTTTATGCGGTCGCCGAGGTCACCAATGTGGTCGAAGATGGCGGCACCTGCACCCTTGATTATTCGAGCGGTTCATTCACAAAATCGGTCACCGTTAAAGCCGAATCAAATGTGCACACAACTCAGTGCTTTCCGATTAATTTGCCGCTAAAGTCGCTGCCAAAAGGCGCCGGCACTTTCACAATCACCTATCAATCCGAGGGTTACAAAGGCACCTCGGCACCAAACGCGGTGGCAATTCCCTAAATGAAATCATTCGCGAAGCGCTTTCTCGGCATGGCAGTGGCAGCACTGCTAGCCGTAGTTGGCGTGGTTGCGCTAGAGGCAAAACCTCAATCGGCAAACGCAGCTGATGCCTCGAGATTTGATCCGGGTTTGATCATCAGCGACAGCGTTTTCTATGATTTTGCGACACTCACTGTCGATGAAATTCAACGATTTTTAGACAGCAAGGTTTCAAACTGCATCGCTAAACCAACCGCGCCTCCGTGCCTGAAGAACTATGTCATGGACACCCCGGCGGTGACCGGTGAAGACGGTCGCTGTGAATCACTGCCCGCAAAGACCGGTCAAAAATCTGCACAGGTGATTTATGACGTGGCTCGTGCCTGCAAAATCAACCCAAAGGTTTTGCTGGTTACTCTGCAAAAAGAACAGGGTCTAATCACCTCACCGAATCCGACTGAATATAAATATCGCGCAGCACTGGGAATGAGTTGCCCAGACAGCAATCTTGCTCAGTGCGGCAAGGTTGATGCAGGTTTCTTCATGCAGCTCTACAAGGGTGCCGGCCAGTTGCAGTGGTACAACGATCCTCGCGGTTCATACACATATCACAAGGTCGGTCGTGTCTCGAATGTGCGCTATTCACCGACTGCAAGCTGCGGAACCAAGCCAGTTCTTATCAAGAGCCTGGCGACTGCGGCACTCTATTACTACACGCCATACACACCGAATGCGGCAGCGCTGGCAAACCTATATTCAACAGGCGACAGCTGCAGCGCCTACGGAAACCGCAATTTTTGGCGCTATTACACCGACTGGTTCGGCAGCACACTCGGCGGTGGCTTCTTGCTCAAGGGTTCAACCTCAGACGTTTACTTGATTGTCGACAACAATCGCTATCGCATCACCGACCAAACCATGATTGCCGCGCTTGACCCACTCGGCCCACTTGGCACGGTTTCAGATGACTATCTGAACACCTTCACTCTTGGTCAAGACCTAACTCGCGTGGTTCGGTCGGCTGACAACACCTATTACCTTTTTGATGCCGGCAAGAAATTCACTTTTACCGGTTGCGACCAGGTTAAGAGCTTTGGCTTTGACTGCGACACCGCGGTTCAACTCACGTCTTCGCAGCTTGCAGCTCTCGCCAACGGCGGGGCCGTCAATCCATTCAACAGCGCTGAGGGCGCAACCTATCTGATCGAAAACGGCAAGCGTCGCGAAATTCTTGACACTGCTTCGGCCACTGAGGCCGGCTATTCGCTCGCGAAACCTTCGACAGTGAGTGCCGCCGCATTCAAGCACTTGCCTTGGGGCAACCCCATCGTTGGCAACAACGTGATGTTCAAAAACCGCACAACTAACCAAATCCAAATTTCGTCAGCATCAAAGATTTTTGATTTAGACCCGGCGACGGCAACAGATGTCGACCTGGCCAAGTGGTTGCGCGCCTCGACCGGAACGCTCTCGTCCGATGGTGTCAAGGCCACACTGGCCTCGACACCGATTCAAACGGTGGTCAAAGACCTTGCTGGCCAGCACTACCTTTTAACTACTTATGGCAAGCGAGTTGTTAATAACGGCAGCGAATTGTTTGACGCAGCCACCGAGGTTCCCGATGCTTTCTTGGCGATGCTGCCGACAATTTCGAAGCCGATCACGGCCCCTGCTTTTGTGAAAACTACCTCGGGCAAAACTGTCTATTTGGCCAGGGGTTCGCAATTGCGGGCCACGGCTTCGGCAACCCAGAGGGCTAAGCTCACCGCGGTTGTGGCTGAACCGACCATTCAGGCTCTGCCAAAATCAGCGGTCGCTCAAATCGGCGTTGGTCAGCCAATCGTGACCCCGATGAGCACAGTAAAGATTGCAACTTCAAAGCAGCTTTATGGCGCCGACGGTGTCGAGCGCATGATCAAGCTGAACTCGATTGAGCAAGCGGTCTCCCTCGGTTTTAGCGCCACCGTCACTGAAATTCCGGTCGAGCAGCTTCGTGCCTACAACCGCGGGTTCACCTTCGCTTTTGCCAAGGTCGCCTGCGGTGACCAAATCTATTTGGCTACAAAGGGCAAATATCACCCAATAACCCCTGAATTGGCAGCTCACTATCCAGGTGATATTTTGACTCTGAGCGATGTCAGCTGCTCATTGGTCACCAAGTCAAAGACCAAAATCGGTCGATTTATTAAGGCTCCAGATGCATCGCTTTGGCTAATCGACATGGGCAAGCGTCGCTTGATTTCGACCATTGCCAAATATCAAGGGTTGCTCGGCGACCAATTGCCATATGTTGCCGTTGATCAGGCTTTCTTTGATTCAATCGTCAAGGGCAAGGCTGCCGGAACTGTGATGCCAAAAACACAGCCTGCAGAAATCGCCACACCTGGGCCATATTCCACATCGGTGCCAAAGCCAACGCCGACTGAGTCAACCACGCCAGCGCCTACAGAGACTCCGAGTGCGACACCAAGCCCGACTGCTAGCACTAACGCTGCAGCTTTGAATCCGGGCTCGCTGGTTGCCTATGGTGCTGGGCTATATCTAGTCAACGGAACATCGAAGCTTGCTCAATTTGATGCGGTGAAACGCGCTGAACTATTTGGCTTGAAGAACGCAAAGACAATCGAAACGGCAATATTTGAGAGCTATGACTCAACGACCACAATTGACAGCGCCAAGGTCAAGTGCGCAAACCAGGTCTATCTGGTCTTGCTAGGAACTCACTATCCGATTGCCACAATTGACGCGTCGCACTATCCGGGCAAGAGTCTCGTGTTGTCAGCTGAAAATTGTGCCCTAATCAAGAAATCGACAATCTCAGCCGGGCGATTTGTTCTAAGCCAAACCGACAACCGCATTTATTACATCGACAAATTCAAGCGCCGCCCGGTGCTTGATGAGGCGACCTATCAGGCGCTCAAAGGCACTCAACCCGATTATCTGAAGATCGGTCCGTATCTGACCTCGACCATTGCACTCGGAGCTGAGATGACTTTGCCAACGGCAACGCCATCGCCTTCGTCTAGCAGCTCTAGTGCGACACCAAGCCCCTCGCCGACCCCTAGCGCCTAGCGCCCAGCTAGCGTCAACAACCCTTTCAGGCTGGCAAAAAACCGGGCTCGCTTTGAAGATCGGCCGCGAGGTTCAAGCACATCATCTGGCTCATTTGCCTTCGCAGCAAAAATAACCAGCATCACCCAGCCGATTTCAATCAGCATGCGACTCTCGACCAGCGCCTGCACCAGCAATCCGATGAAAAGCAAAATTGGCCAAAGATAAAGCGAGCTGGTGTGGCGCACGGCCAAGCGCCAAAGCGGAATAAAAGTAAACAAAATTAGAAGTCCAAAAATGAGCAGGCCGATGACTCCGAGCTGAAGCCAGACATCTAAGAACGCGTTGTGCGCCTGGTAATACGGCACGTTGTTGATGACCACAAGACCCTCGTATGGCTTGACGCCAGGAACCCAGTGACTGATCCAGCCCCAACCTAAAAGTGGTCGATCTTCGATCAGCGCGAGCACGAGTTTCCAGATTCCGGTGCGGCCGGTCATGTCGGGGCTCTTGCCGAGCAAATCAAAAACTTCACGGCGAAACAGCAAAATCACGGCCGCTGTTGCCGCTGCGGCAGACCATGCAAAACGATAGTAGCGATGTCTAATCTCTTTAGGTTTGCCCTCGGCTGCAATCGAAACAACTGCCGACACTGCCACTGCGGCTAGCGCGAAATCTATGCCCGAAGAGCGAGCCAACGCCACAGCACCCAGCGCCAAACCAAGGCTCACAATGCTGATCCATCTAGGTGCACCGATGATTGCGTATTCCACCGCGAACACAACAAGACCAATCATCGCCACATAGGCCAAAAGGTTCGAGTTGCCGACGATTCCTTGAATGCGCTGACCATCAAATAGGTGCCCTTGTGTCCAGAGAAAAGCTGATGCCGGGGGAGTGTCGCCCGAATAATTTTTGAAGATTGGCTCGATGGGCCCGCGAACAACAAGTGCGGCATACAGTTCAAATATCAGTGAACCGCCGAGTATGAACCTCACCACATCGGCAAAAACTTTGAGCAGGTGACGCCAGCTAAATAGGCCCGCAAAAAATAAACCTGCAATGGTGGTCGCCAATTGAACAAAGCTCGCGCCAACAGTCAGTGCTTGATAGAAAGACCAAATCGAACTCAGCAGCATCCAGCCGAGCAAAACCCAAAGCGTTGTTGGTGCTAGGCCAAAAACCCGAGCGGGCTCATTTTTGATGATTAGCGTCAAGGCGCCGGCAAACAGCACTGCCAAAATCGCGATCCAGCCGCCCCAGCCAACGCTATAGCGCACAGCATCGCCAGCCATAAGAACAAAAAGCATCGCATAGCCCAAATAGGTTTTGGTGCGATAACCAGGCTCGCGAGTGTTGAACACAACACGGATGGGCTGGGTCAGCGGATGCATGAATACCTTTATCTGACGGTTTGAGCCTTTAGTCTATTTAGGAACTTGCCGATGTTTTTCAACCGCAGATTGGGTGGCGTTTTGCTTTTCAAAATCACAAACGTTGCTCGTGATTATGCCTGGGGATCAAAGACTCTCATCGCCGACTATTTCAAAATTGCCCCAACCGGCAGGCCAATGGCCGAAATCTGGTTCGGCACGCACGCAGGCTCTCCGGCAAAAATCGATTCAGGAGCCACCCTGCGTGAGGCAATCGGCCACGACCTGAGTTTCTTGCTAAAGATTTTGGCGGCTGAAACTCCACTGTCGATTCAAGCCCACCCAAACTCACAGCAGGCATTCGAGGGTTTTGCCCGCGAGAACGCGGCAGGCATCGATCTGCACTCGCCAATTCGCAACTATAAAGATGCTCATCACAAGCCAGAGATGCTGGTTGCACTGACTGAATTTCAGGCACTGTGCGGTTTCAAATCGGCAGCCGCAATCGATGCGATGCTCGCCGATTTCGCCGAAATTCCTAGTTTGTCTGAGACCTTCAAATCAACCGCTTCGTCTTGGCGCGAACTGCTTGCCGAAAGCGGGCTGGCTGCTTTGGTGGCCGATGTTTTGTCGCGCCGCGACAACTTTTTGGGGTTCACAACTGAGCTGGCTGGATTGGCTGAATTCGAAGGCCAGTATGAACTTGCTGCCAAGCTCAATCAGCTTTATGCCGGCGACCCCGGTGTGTTTATCGCCATGCTGATGAATCACGTTTGGCTTGAGCCTGGGCAGGCAATCTTCTTGGGCGCTGGTGAAATTCACGCCTATCTTTCGGGCCTTGGCGTTGAGATTATGGCTGCCTCTGACAACGTGCTGCGCGGTGGCCTGACCGAAAAACACATCGATGTCGACGAGTTGGTGTCGATTTTGAAATTCGAACCAACCGCCGCAGCGGTTGTTGAGCCGGTTCAGGTTTTGCAAGGGGTTTATAAATACAGTGCGCCGGTTGATGACTTTGCGCTGTTGCGAGTCGATGTCGACGGTGAAATTAATTTGCCACTCGACCAGCTGCCTGCCGAATCGATCGCACTAGTCACCGAAGGATCGATTTCAATGTCGGCTGATGACGGAGGCAAATTGACTCTGAGTTCAGGCCAGGCTGCCTATCTAAACAATTCTGGCGAACTCAAATTAGCCGGGTCAGGCACCGTTTTTATCGGTGTCGGATCTAGGGTTAGTTAGCAGCCCGCCAAGCAGACTCAACAATCTCGTCAAGGTTGTGTTTGGCCACCCATCCGAAGCTCTGCTGAATGCGCTCAACCTTGGCACAAAGGCTCGGTGGGTCACCCGCGCGGCGAGGCTCGACCACGTGCTCAAAATCAATTCCGCTAGCCTTGCGAATCGCGTCTAGAACTTCGAAAACCGATGAACCGCTTCCGGTTCCGACATTGAATGTTGAGTGTTTTTGGTCTGTGCTGTTCAGATATTCAAGGGCACTGATGTGGGCCTCAGCCAAATCGAGCACGTGAACATAGTCTCGAATGCAACTGCCGTCTGCTGTCGGATAATCGTCGCCAAAAACCACAGGTTTTTTGTCAGCTTTGATGGCGTTGATCACAATCGGAACCAGGTTGGCCACCGCAGTGTCAGCCAGGTCGTTCCAGCCGGTGCCAGCAACGTTGAAGTAGCGCAGATTGACTGACTTCAACCCCCAAGCCGTCTTGGCATTTGCCGCCATCCACTCGCCGATGAGCTTGGTTTCACCATAAGGATTGATTGGCTTGCAGTCGTAGTCCTCGTCAACCGCGTCAACGTTCGGAATACCGTAGGTGGCTGCACTAGATGAAAAGACCAGATTTGTAACATTTTGCAAACGCATGGCAGACAAAAGGTTGGCCATTCCACCAATGTTTTGCTCGTAGTACCACTCTGGGCGCTCAACTGATTCGCCAACTTTTTTGCGGGCAGCGAGGTGGATCACCGCAGTGACGCCGTGTTCTCGAATCGAATTTGAAAGCGTTTCGACCGCATTTGGCGCCGCGAGGTCAAGATTTATAAGGGCTGCAGAGCCGACTCTTTCGATGAAGCCGGTCGACAAATCATCGACAATCAAAACGTTTTGGTTGGCTTGCTGAAGAAGTCGAACAACGTGTGAGCCGATGTAGCCGGCACCGCCGGTAACCATGATTGTCATGCGGTCAGTTTACTGTCGCCGATAAGGCTCAATTTGCGCTTGAGGGTTGGTCAAAATCCAACTTGACAGAACCTGAAGAACACCGATGTAATTACAACCACGGAATTCATTCGTTGAAGGTCAGCGAATGTTCGAATCTCTTATGGGGCGGATTAGGAATTAGTTATGGAAAGTCGCAATCGAGTGCCAGACAACTGGTTTGTCGACCCAATTCGACTGGGAGTAGCGGGGGCATACTCTGATTCTGAAAACGAGCCACTGTCATGGCAGGCCGATGCTCTTTGTGCACAGACTGACCCAGAGGCATTTTTTCCTGAAAAAGGCGGCTCGACCCGCGATGCAAAGCGCATTTGCACCGGCTGCGAAGTCAAGGCTCAGTGCCTCGACTATGCACTAAAGAATGACGAGCGCTTTGGCATTTGGGGTGGCCTTTCAGAGCGTGAGCGTCGCAAGCTCAAAAAGCGTGCCTAAGCTGCGGCTAAAGCCGTAATCATGAAGCCTCAAATTGCCGCAGTCGTTCTGGCGCACGATCAGCCTGACTACTTATCGGTCACCCTGCAGGCTCTAGCAAATCAAACGCTTCAACCAGACACTGTTTTGGTTATTGACAGCTCGACCGGTTTTGAATGTCGCACCATTGCCGAAGGTCATCCAGATTTCAACTATTTGCAAATTGACCCATCATCAAATCTCAAGGCAGCGATTGAGATTGCGATCGCTCACCTTGATGAAGCCGTCAAATGGGCATGGCTTCTGCACGACGATTCTGCTCCTGAAAAATCTGCGCTCGCTGAACTAGTAATCACCGCTGAAAAATCGCCGTCGGTGGCTCTGGTTGGCCCCAAGCTTTTGAGTTGGCAAAACCCTCGAGAAATTCTTCAAATTGGCCTGACTCTTGCGCCAAACGGCGACATCTTCTCGCCAATCACTGGCCAGTTAGACCAAGCGCAACACGACGACATCGACGACGTATTGGCAATTTCAACGGCCGGCGCTTTAGTTCGACTCGATGCCTATGGGGCCATCGGTGGCTTGGCAAAAAATGCGCCCGCCTTGGCTGCAGATTTGGATTTGTCAATTCGCGCCCGCCTGGCTGGGCATCGAGTGCTGGTTTCGCCAAAGGCAAAGGTTGTTCACGCAGCGCTTTCACTGAGCGGTCAGCGACCAAAGCGCTGGCTTCGAGCTCAACCACGAACCGCTGTCAGGCGCGCTGAGATTCATTTAAAACTGACCCACGCAGCGCCAATTAGCGCTTTTTTCTACTGGTTCTTTTTGCCCCTGATTGGCCTTGGTCGATCAATCACCGCAATTGCCACAAAGCAACCGCAGAGAATTCTTGCTGAAGTCTCGGCATCAATTTGGGGCTGGTTCACCATTTTTGCCCGAGTTTCAGGCCGCGCCAACATCAAGCAAATTCGCAAAGTTGGCTTTGGCAAACTTGCGCCTTTGCGTGCCACTTGGCCTCAGGTCAAAGAGAGCCGGCTTGGTCGCTATGACTATGAGTCGGTCGTTGATCAAGCGCAACTTGGTGCACACTCGAGCCACTCAAATTCTGCCGGCCAACAACGCGGATTCACTGCGTCGGGTGGCATCTGGCTTGCGGTGGCGATGCTGCTGCTCAACTTGACCTGGTGGCCGAATGGCATTGCTGCGAATGGCGGCGGAGTGCTGCCGCTGGCCGAAAACTGGCTTGATTTGTTCAACCGTGCAGGCGCGAGTTTTCAAGACATCGGCTTGGGCTACTTTGCACCAAGCGATCCGTTTGTTTGGGTTTTAGCAACTCTTGGGCTGCTCACGTTTTGGACCCCTTCGCTGTCTGTTGCCCTGCTGCTTTTTGCTTTCAAAGCGCTGGCGTTTGTTGCCGCTTGGCGATTGGCGGCCGATCTCACTCGGTCAACCTGGGCGCGCAATGTCGCTGCGTTGGCCTATGCGGTTTATCCATACGCCTTGATCTATCAGAGCGAAGCCAGACTGCCGGCCCTGATCGCATTTTTGTTGCTGCCGGTTTTTGTTCTTGCCACGCTTAGGGTTGCCGGGCTAACCGCTAGTTCGTCATCAGCCTCGCCACAGCAGCGAGTCACCTGGTTGGCCGTTGCCGGCCTGGCGCTTGCAGCAATCACCGCATCTTTGCCAATTGCGGGCCTAGCCGCCGTCGTCGCCTTGGCCATTTTGGCTTTGGCGCGAATCAAGCGACTCGGTTATTTGCTCTGGATTCCGCTGCCAACTGCAGCCATTTTCGGCCCAACCGTGCTGTTCTATGTATTGAGCATCAAGCAACCACTCGGTCTTTTGGCTGACCCGGGTTTGCCTCAGGCAACTAGTCGTTTGCCGTTGGTCGATTTGAACTCATTTGGCTTGGCCGGCTGGCCATCAATCACGGCCGCCCAAACCGCACTATTGCTCTTTGTGATTTCACTAGGGGCCATGTTGTTCAGGCGAATCGCAAGCGCAGCAATTCTGGCAATCTCAGCAATTGCCCTTTTGGCAGTTTCGACTCTTGCCGATCAGGTTCAAATTTCTGCCGTTGGTGTCGGTTCAACAACACAGTCTGAGCAGTCAATCGACCTTGGTTCGGCCGGCCTAATGGCTGCAGTGGCAGTCATCACAAGCATTCTTATCGGCTGGCTGATTGATGGCATTAAGCGCAAACCGCTGCAAAATTCTGTGTCAGCAGCTCTTGTTGCAGTCTTGGCAACCTCGGCAATCGCATTTGCCTGGGCAAATCCGAGCCAGCTTCACTATTCAGATGGCCGCGCGGTGCCATCGATTGTCGCAGCTGAAGCCAAAGCCGGCAGCAACCTGAAGCTGCTGTCTATTCGGCCTTCATTGAACGAAAATTCAGATCTAGTTTTTGCCGCCGAATTAGTCAACGGAGATGGCGTGCAGCTCGAAGATGTGAGTTTGAGCTATCGATTTGCAGTTTCAGACATCTCGGCTGAGTCTGAATCATTCAGCCAGGTTGCTCAACTTGTCGCAGACTTAGCCTCGGGTACTGATGGGCAAATTAAGTCGACTCTTCAGCAGCTCAACCTCGGATACGTGCTTATTTCAAACTCTGATTTGCCTCAAGCCGCTGACTTGGCATTTTCACTAGATTCAATTGCCGAGCTCGAGTCGGTGGGCAAGACTGAATTTGGTCAACTTTGGCGAGTTCGCGAGCCGGCCAAGTCAACCAACAATCAGGCTGATTCTGACCAACCTGCCTGGTCAATAACCAAGGGTGTGCAGCTGGCCATCATTCTGAGTTTTGCGCTGATGGCTTTGCCGAGTCGAGGTCGTCGACGCACAGAACACGAGAGTGAAATTTTTGTCGATGAAAACGAGGATGCAAATGCTTAAGCGCATCTCACTTTTGCTGTTGGTTGCAGCCATCGCCGCCGGCACATTATTTGTTGCCGATTTGCCGGTTCTAAAAAATTGGCAGTTATCAATTGGTGAAATTCCAAAAGCCACCGAAATCGCGGTCAAGCCCCGAGATTTGAACCTTGTCTGCCCAGGAGCATTGAACTTAAGTGGCGGCAAAGGCGGCAACAAGCTTGGGGTCTTCAGCCAACTGAACACTGCCCTTGTTTCAACGAATCAAAACCGCCTCGATGGCGTGATTTTTGAAACCCGCGGTCTTGCAGTTGACTCGATGCCAGGTTCGACCCCAGAGCGCATTGTCGAACCAATTTCGATTTCTGCAGTTGACGCAACTGGCCAAACCCCGCAGGGCTCTTCACTGCTGAGTGCAAATCAGATTCAACTCGCTAGCGAGACAACGATGGCCGGCCTTGCCGGAACCCAATGTCAGAAGCCAGATCACGAACAATGGATCATCGGTGGCGACACAACAGTTGGTCGCGAAGCTGTTTTGGTTCTAGCTAACCCGAGTGCTGTCTCGGCAAATCTCGACATCCAGATTTTTAATCAGGCGGGCGCTGTCGATTCGACTGGCCTCAACGGTTTCTCGGTTGCAGCCGGAAAAACTCAGTTGGTTCAGTTGTCTTCAATCGTGCCGCGCACCAAGACATTTGCAATTCACATCACCGGCCGCGGTGGGGCAGTGGCAGCCTGGGTTCAGCAAAAGACCGTGCGTGGTTTGAGTGCCGCCGGTGTTGACTTTATTTCGCCAAACCCAGAGTTTGCAAAGACCCAGTTTGTGCCCGGTGTTCTGATTCGCGGCTCGAAAACCGCCAAAAAGCTAATTGGCAAAAACACCGATTATTCTGACTTGATTCCGAGCATTCGCGTGTTTGTTCCAGGTGAAAAATCAGCCAAAGTGACCATTCAGGTTTTGGGTTCTAATGCCAAATCGTTCGGCACTGTCGTTCAACAAGACGTAGTCGCGGGTCGCGTGGCCGATGTTCCGATCAGCGGTCTTGCCGATGGCGACTATGTTGCAATCGTTTCGGCCAATGTCGAAATTGCAGCCTCGATGAACATCTCACGCGTGGTTGCTGGCAATAATCCGCCTTCAGATTTTGCACTTTTGACCGCCGCCGAACCAGCCACAAGTGAGCGTGCCATTCGGGTTCCAACTTCAGGAATCTCAAAACTGAGTTTCGTGAATGCTGATAGCAAGTCAAACACTGTCTCGCTTAGAGTCGACGAAAAGACCCTGACTTTTGAACTTTCAGATGCCGATTCAAAAGTCATTGAAGTCAAGCCAGGTGCTCTGGTTAGCTTTAGTTCAACCAGGCCAGTCGCTGCCGCCATGGTTATTGATCTCGACGGTGCATTCACTAGCCTGCCGATAACCGACTATAAAAACCTGGCCGAAAAAGTCCTAGTCAGCGTTCGCTAGCGATAGCGCTCCGGAACAAGCTCCCATGGGTCTTTTCCGAGAAGTTCGCCCACAGCAGCAAAAACGTATTCTTCGATGTGCATGCGCTCATGCAAGGCGTCTGTGCGGCGATGGTGCCCCAAGCGTTCAATCGGAATTCTAAAAATGACAATGGTCATGGTGTTCTTGCGAACTGACCAGCGGCGAACCTGATTGTCATCAGGGCCCAAAAGCGGAGCATCGGCGACTCGCCAATTCAACAACTCAAGTTCATCAGGCCAAGATGCTCGAAGATAGTCGCAAGTTGCCGAGACGACCTGTTCGAAACCGCCAGGTTGAGATAGCTGATTGCGAATGAAGCTGCCAAAAACCGGGCGGCGAATTGAACGACCGTGTCGATTTCTTGAGATTCCGCGGGCTTTGCCAGGCATGCTCTCATTTTAGGCAGCAGCCAGCGCTGGCGGCCCAAATTGCTAAACTCGTGGTGTTCAACGAGCACAAGCCCAAGGGTCTTTCGGTGCCAAATTTTAGGATCAAAAAATGGACCTCAATTCACTGGTCAAAACTTATGATGTTCGCGGCCTAGTCGGTTCGCAGCTAACCACTGAAGTGGTTTCGGCTCTTGCTGCAGGGTTCGTCGATGAGCTCGGTGCGGCCGGCCAAGATGTGATTGTCGGCCATGACATGCGCGATTCTTCGCCAGAGTTTGCCGATGCCTTTGCGGCAGGCGCTCAGGCCCGCGGTGCCAACGTTGTTTCAATCGGCCTTTGCTCAACCGATGAGTCTTATTTTGCCTCTGGCTTGCTCGATGCCCCAGCTGTTATGTTCACCGCTAGTCACAATCCTGCTACCTACAACGGAATCAAGTTTTCACGCGCCGGCGCTCGTGGCATCAGTCTCGACACCGGCCTAGCCGCAATTCGAGACCGCGCGATTGCATATCTAGCTAATGGCATAGATGCGGTTGAACAACCCGGCTCATATCGCGAAGAACACATCTTGACTCGCTACGCGGCATATTTGCGCGAACTCGTTGATCTGCGCTCAATTCGCAAACTGCGCGTTGTGGTTGATGCCGGCAACGGCATGGGCGGAATGACCGTGCCAGCCGTGCTCGGCCACGCGACCGACCTTGAGGCACTGCCAATCGAGATCATCCCGATGTATTTCGAACTTGACGGCAGTTTTCCTAACCACGAAGCAAACCCGCTAGACCCTAAAAACTTGGTTGACCTTCAGGCTGCTGTGGTTGAGCACAAGGCTGACCTCGGATTGGCATTCGATGGTGACGCAGACCGTTGCTTCGTTGTCGATGAAAACGGCGATGCAGTGACGCCATCGGCTGTTGCAGCCATCGTTGCTCGCCGCGAAATCGCGCGCGAAAAGGCTCAGAACCCTGGCGCACCAATCACGATCTTGCACAACCTGTTAACCTCAAAAGTTGTTGAGGAAATAATTGCCGCCGACGGCGCCAAGCCAGTGCGCACCAAGGTCGGTCACTCGCTAATCAAAGACCAAATGGCTGCCACCAATGCCGTTTTTGGCGGCGAACACTCTGCGCACTACTACTTCAGAGACTTCTGGGGTGCCGACAACGGAATGCTCGCAGCGATGCACGTTCTTGCCGAGTTTGGTGCGCAAGAGCAAGCCATGTCTGAATTCGCCAAGAAGTTCAACCCGTATTTCATGAGTGGCGAAATCAATTCAACCGTTGCCGATGTAACTGCCGCTCAAGCTCGAATCCACGATGCATTTGCTGATCGAGCAAACTTTGAAAACTTCGACGGCGCAACCGCCACGGCAAAAGACTGGTCAAAAGAGGCTTGGTGGTGGTTTAATGTTCGTGCATCAAACACAGAACCGCTATTGCGCCTTAACGTCGAAGCCTCGGACGATATCACTATGCAGCGCATTCGGGATGAAGTACTTCAACTTATCCGAAAGTGATCCGAGCACATGTCAAAGACCTTGACCTCAATTGATTTCAAAGTAGCAAACCTCGACCTGGCCGAAGCCGGCCGTCACCAGATTCGACTCGCCGAAAACGAGATGCCTGGCTTAATGTCGATTCGCGCCGAATTCTCAAAGAGCAAGCCTTTAGCTGGCGCTCGCATCGCGGGTTCACTGCACATGACCGTGCAGACCGCAGTGCTGATTGAAACTTTGGTCGAGCTGGGTGCTCAGGTGCGCTGGGCTTCATGCAACATTTTTTCAACCCAAGACGAAGCAGCAGCAGCAGTAGTAGTTGGTCGTGACGGCACTCTCGACGCGCCAAAGGGCACCCCGGTCTTTGCCTGGAAGGGCGAGACCCTCGAAGAATATTGGTGGTGCACCAACCGCATTTTTGACTGGTCGGCAGAAGCTGCCGAAGCCGGCGAAGACTATCTCGGCCCAAACATGATTCTTGACGATGGCGGCGACGCAACTCTCTTGGTTCACAAGGGTCGCGAGTTTGAGCTAGCCGGTTCGGTTCCGGCAACCG
>ERZ650311.616-NODE-616-length-21313-cov-4.706981_pt1 | contig 21313 bp, 26 predicted proteins | sample MGYA00376247_ERZ650311 | MGnify/ENA primary metagenome ERZ650311 (study PRJEB26733, sample SAMN07839324) | wastewater metagenome | biome: small river; feature: stream; material: water | place: USA: North Carolina | collected 2016-07-28 ...
TCGATGGCGTGCTGCGCCCGGTGGTCGAGCAGACCTTCCCGCCGTCCATCGTTCCCGCACCGTCGCCGCTGTGCAAGATGTGATCGCGTGATCTGATGGCAACCCAGCCGCCTGCGCCCTGTGCCAGGCGGCTTTTTTGATGGAGTTCAAGGATGCATGTATTGGTGACGGGTGCCACGGGCGGTATTGGCCGTGGCATTTGTGAGGTGCTGGCCAGCCGCGAGCCGGGGCTGACGCTGAGCGTTGCGAGTTCGCAGGCCGGAGAAAAGCTTGACGGTCTTTTGCTGGCGCTGCGTGGCATGGGTGTGCGGGCGCACGGGGTGATGGGAGATGTGACAAAACCCGACGAAGCGCGTGGCATCGTGCAGCAGGCCATTGCGGCGGGTGGCGATCTCGATGCGTTGCTCGCGGGCCTCGTTCTTATCCATCGTACCTGTGTGATCCCTTCACGAATAGGATGAACGCAGCGCCGAGAATGAACCCCACCACCAGCCCCACCCAGCCCCAAGAGCGCACCCTTTTGACAGGTGGGCAAGGGTCCGTGTTGAGCGTGCGCACCGACGTGGTGACGGCCGTATCGAGTTGTTCCGCGTGCTTCACTGCGATCAACTGAAGTGCGCCGTCCTCTGTCCACACCATGATGTCCAAGGGCTCACGATAGAACCTCGCGGTATCGAAGTGGCAGACATTGGTGGTGAATCGCTCGCGGATGATCTTCACCTTGTTCTCATCCCTTGCGTCCTGCACCAGATCCGCGCAGATCGCACGCAGGCTGTCCACCGAGGCCTGGCTGTATCCGATGCGATCGGTGATCACTACGGGTGGGGAAACAACATGGATGGTATCTACCTTGACCACCGGCTGGATGATGTCGGGGTATAGCTCGATCGCCTTCTTGATATAGCTCTCGGCCACCTCCTGCTTTGAGCGGCAGGATCCGAACAGCAGCGCCAGCACGGCGAACAGGGCCGCGAGCTTGAGGTAGTCGATGGGCGATGGCCTGTTGGGTAGGGAGTGGGTCATACCGGAAGCACGTATGATGGTTTCGGCGCTCGGATCGACTGCCTTTTACGGATGCGCTTGTCGATGATGCGCAGGATGTTCCGTTCGGCGAACGAGGCCTTGCCATTCTTGGCCCGCTCACGCATGCCCTTGATCACTTCGTAGGAAGCCTTTTCCATCGGGGTTCGGTTTAATCGCGAACCAACACCATTCTGGCCAGCAGCGTTTCACACCCTTTCCGGGAGGGCTACAAACCGGCGTACTCCGCCTTGGCGTTGAAGCTCGGACAGGCCTTGGCGACCCTAGGGAAATCCCGATGGCCGAGGATCACCGCCTTTGGGTACCGCTTCTTGAGTTTCTTGAGCAACACCAGTAGAGCGGCCTTCTGCGCATCGGTGCGCGTGTCCTTCGGCTGGAGCTTCACCTTGTCCACCCCGCCGATGTACACCACCCCTATGGAGTGCGAGTTGTAGCCCGCAACGTGTGAGCCGATCTGTAGCTCATCGCGCCCAGCCTCTACCGTGCCGTCGAGCCGGACAACCCAATGGTATCCGATGTCGGCCCATCCCTGCGCCTTGTGCCAGCCGCGTATGTCCGCCGCCGTGTGTGGCCTGCCTTCGGGCGTGGCGCTGCAATGCACGACGATATGTTTGATGTCGCGCATCACTTGTCTTCTAGCGTCTTCACCCGTGCGATCAACTCATCTAGGGTCTTGCGCAGGAACTCGTTGGACTTCGCCAGCTCGACCAAGTGGTTACGATCCCGTGTGCGCTCCCTTTCCATCGCTTCGATCTTGCGGGATAGGTCAAGGCGCTCCATTGAACCTTTCAGTAGTTCGTCCTGCTGTTCCTTCACGCGCTTCTTCAGTTCGGCGACCTGCTGGGAAAGGACTTCACGCTCCCCGCGCTCGAACTTCAGTTCCTCCTTTAGCCTCTTGATCACCGTGACCTGTGCGACGATCACCACGATGGATGCGGCGAATAGCCCCCACCCGATCACGGCAAACCAACCACCGCTTGTCATCATTGAAAGACCGAGCACCCCGGCCACTATCGTTGTCGCTTTCATCAGAACTGCTTTGTGTCGATCTTGAGTTTCTTGGCTATGGCCTCCATCAATGCCCTATCGCGCTCCCGCTGTTCGCGGTCACGGCGTTCGGCGTCCGACTTGGCCCGTTCCTCCGCTGAGGCCTGACGGTTCATCTGCGCTAGGAGCTGTACAGTGCCCTGCTGGCCCTGTCGCTTCTGCTCTTCGATGGCCAATCGGGTCTCCACCTGACCACTCTCCAAGCGGCTCATTCGGCGCTGTAGGTCCACGATAGCCAGTAGGCCGGGGGCGATAAGTGTGGTGTCGAGATGCGAGCGCAGACGACCAAGGCTGTCTTGGTACATGGTCAGCGCCGCCGATACTTCAGAGAGGTCGTCCTTGGTGGCCATGCGGCCGATGATCTCCACGGTCTGGTCGCGCATGTCTTCCTTGGTGGGCAGCACGCCGAAGCGACGGTATACCTCACCGGTGGACCAGAAGAGGTATCCGAACAGCACGATCAAGATCACCGCAGCAATGCCGACGATGCGCAGGGTCCAGGCCTTGAGCCTCGGCCCCATCAGCGCCCACACTTCGGATAGAAATGCGGGCGTCACCATGTCACCAGCCGGGTTTGTGATACCTGTGGAATAGGTATGCCGTAAGGGCCAGGGCGGCGAGTGCCACGTACTCCACTTGATCGAACAGATCGTTGTAGGTCCAGAAGTTGCCCATGGTGGCCTCGTCGATCGCCTGGCTGAGGAACCACAGGGCCGCGCAGTACCCGTAGACATTGCGCACGAAGTACAGGGCGACGACGGCCTTCATCACCTCGCACAAGGTCAGGTAGACCGCGTAGGAGACCTCCATCTGGTCGGCCCACGCCTTGTGTATTTCCGGTACCGTAGCCCATAGCAACAGCAGGATGCCTACTTGGGTTTGCGACGGGGCGGAGGTCCGGGCGGGTGGTTGAAGTCCGCCAGCAGGTCCATCTTGTCCAGGACGTATTGATCGAACAACTGGTCCAGTTGCTCCTGGGTCTGCCCCTCCCTGTTGCTGGCCTCCGCGTAAGTAGCCCATAGGTTTGCGTCTCGTTCCTCAAATGTTGGCATTTTCTAGGCTGTGTATCGGTTTCCGAACTGGATGAACTTGTTGGCCTCGAGCTTGTCCACCCGTGCCTTCAGTGCTACGTTCTCCTGCTCCAAGGCAGTGATCCTGCGCCGTGCCTTGCGTCCGGCCAAGAACACCACGATCAGGCACTCTATCGCGCAGGTGATGATCAGTAGTGTGGTGTCCATGGCTCATCACCAGCGGCTCTTGTGTAGGCGGTGCTGTGGCTGGTCGAACTTGCTCTGACTGGCTGGGCGGCGAGATGCGCAGGCCTGCAAGCCGTGGGCGATCACCAGCAAGGCGATGATCCAGAGGGCTATGCGGGCGAGGTTTCTCATGCCCATGACCATGTGCCATCAGCGTTGGCGGTGGGTACGTCCCCGGCAGAGGCTGCACCCGTGTCGAGTTGCATATCCCCGCGAACGGTCACATCTGACCCTGCGGGAACAGTTATGCGGCTTCCGATCGCTATGATCTCCGCAGGCTCCGAGGCTGTAATGCTATTGCCCCCGTCTAGGTCGCAAGCGACGATCTTTCCTCCGTCGAAATCGTACCCCGTGGATAGCGGCTCTAGGCGAAGCGCGGTCGAGGCATTGCGGATGCTTGTTTCACGAACCACGACCCCCGAGCAGATACCGGTGATCCCGATACCTCCACCGGCATCGTAATCGCCCATGCAGATATCGAGGCTTACTTCGCCTCCGTTCGTAGCTTGGAAGATCGATGGGCCGAACATCACTGAACGACCGATCTTGATGGATGCCTTGATCGTATCGCCGTTGGCGGCCACCACGTTGATGCCGTTACCGCGAGCGAATCCGATCTCGATCACCGAATCATCACATCCGGTTATCTCAACAGGATTATCAGCGGAATCGACTTCGGCTATGCGTAGATGGGCTTTTGCTGCGGGGGTAGCAAGCCATACTCCGTCGTATCCTGTAGTCGTGATCCGGTTGATGGTCCCATACACATACCCAGCATCGACCTGCACACCGGGATCGAGGTCTCCGGTGTTTCCTTCGATATGGCCTAGTTCGACGTACACGGAACTTCCGGCATTGCGGAGAAAGAAGCAACGGTTGGCCGACCATGTACCACCGATGCCCGAGAGCTTGGGCCTTCCGATAACGGAGCATACCACGGGCTGGTTATTATCACCCATGACATAGGCGCCTGTCGCGTTCGCTGTTACGCTAACCACGCAGCTAGGACCGAACTTCAGATCAACCCCGTTCTTCAGCGCAATAGGGCCGGTGTATTCTCCACTCGCTATTTCCACCCCATCACCCATCACTGAGGTGTTGATCGCTGCTTGGATAGTCTGATAGGGCTTATCCTTCCTCCCCTTCACCGCCGTATCGTCGTCCCCATTCTCCGCATCCACATACAGCGTTCTACTCGTAACGGCCCCAACTCCTGTTGCGATCGCTTCCAACACCTCCTGCACACTACCGCTATAAGGCTCGAACGTCGGCGTTGGCGCTACCCCATCACTGACATTCCACGATGTCACCTGTAGTACGGTAGGAACATCATCCGATGAACGATACCAGATATCCCCGCTACCGCTATCGGTGATCTGCCATTCCTCAGCGCCGGTATTCCACCGGGCTTGGACCAGCGAGGATCCGCTGTCGTACTCCCAGGCTTCTTTGCCCCCGAAATCCGCGACCTTGCGCAAGGGCTGAACGCCTTGGCCGGAGCGCATGACCAGGAAGTCGGTGACCTCCAGATCGCTCATGTCGATTGGGCTATTGACCTTCTCGTCGAGTGCGGCTTGAAGACCGGTCACGTCACTGATCGCAATAGGACTGCCGGGCGCGCCGCCTTCACTCTCCAACCGCAGATCATCTTCGTAGTTCTCATCAGCCTTCACCACGTCGATCTGCGGTTCATAGCTCAGGCTGTTGTAAGCACCCGGACCCACCTTCCCCTTCTTGGTATCGGCCTCAAGGCCGAGTTGACCAGCCTCCAATACGGGGTTGGTCGCCTTCATCTGGGCGGCGTTCTTCCGTACCTGTTTGATGGACCAGTTGATCGTTGCCATTAGCCTCGGAAGGTGTCTTGATGTTTGGAGCGGCGGAACGATACCCCGCTGATCCCGCCAGTGTTGCCCTTGTCGATCCGCTCTTCACCGGTAACATTCTCGGTGAACCAGGTGAACACGGTCTTGTTCTCTTCCAAATGGACCAGCAGTCGATCGCGGTATTCGTCAGCCCGTGATGCGTAGGTAGATTCTAGGCCGCCCATTTCGGAGCTACGAACGGCCCGATATTCTTGGCCTTCCTTCACGTAGATGCCTGCCTTGTCCGGCTCGGCGTACATATCCCATACCCCGCGTTGACGCGCGCGCCATGCCATGAACGGCTTGATGTAGTCGGTCAGAAGGGTGACATATGCGGCGCTGTTCGGAGCTTGCGCGGTGAACGCTGGAGCGTTGGCGTAGACCAAGGCGTATCCGGTGCGACCAAGGATCTTCTCGACTTCCAAATGGGCATCCTGGATGCAAGAGGCGGTCTTGCGCTCTTCAACCAAGCTGTTGAGCTTGGTCAAGGAAACCAGATCACTATGGACGATCAGATCAGGCATTGTTATCCTGATTGGTTTGCTGATCGGCTGCTTGGTCCGCGTTCTGTCCTTTCATCCCCACTTCGATCAGCGGTTTCTTCATCCACTCATCCCAGTTCGACATATCATCGGCCGGGTCGTTTCCATCGGTGGTGAGCACAGGCATTCCGGCCTGAATGCGATCCTCTCCTACATTCACCCGGCGTAGGTAGGTCTGGCGAACGAGCGCTGGATCCTGGGCCGGTTTGAATGGCACAAGGGTCTTCACGCGAACGATCGGCACATCAATTCCGCAGGCCTTCAGAATGGTCTTCGCGCTTTCGGCGATATGCTTTTGGTCGGGCTTCACCTTGGCGTTGGTGAAGAGTTCCAGTTCCTCGGTTATGGCCAGGCCCTTTCCGCTCAAACCCGTGTTGACATTCACCCCCATGAGGATCGGCGGGATCCCGTAGCTGTGGAAGATCTCCTCTTTGGATACGGCTCGGGTCTTGTCCAATTCCCCGGCGTGGTCGCCTCGTTCGATCTTGGTGAACTCCAGCTTCTCACCGGTTGACAGCGCACTTAGGATCCAGCTCTTGCCAGTATCGCCGGTGAAGGCCAACTCGAAGTTCTCGTCGAGCTCTTCCAGGTTCGCATCGTCCGTTGTCGTGGTCAGCGCTGCATGAACAGCAGGCCGGAAGCCGGTATCGAGTTGGGTGCGGTTGAACACCGGAACTCGAACAAGAACCTCTGCATCCACCATCACAGCTATCCATCGCGGCTCCCCGTAGTAGTCGCGCTGTTGCTTGTAGCTCTTGCGGTAGATGATGACCTTCCCGTCGTTCTGTTGATCCCATGCGGGGATCAGAACGGGCTTGTACTTCGGGTCTCGGGCCTGTGCCCAGTTGGATGAAAAATAGTAGCCCGGAACTACACCCTTCGCATCCTTCTTCGCCGAACGAATACGGGTCACGTCGATATGATGCACCGAAGCCGGGCCAGCTTGGGAGTAGATGACCTCCCAGCTCATCGTGTTCATCAGCGCGATGTCCAACGCCGTCGCTTCGAGCAGCGCGGTTTCTTCTCCTACCAGTTCCAACCACTTCGCACGTGCGCTATCGATCGGCTTCTCGTTCTCATCCAGGAACTCTAGTCCGTTGCCAGCGATGTATTGCGCTTTGGTCTCAACGCAAGCGTTTAGGGGCGAGCAGTTGTCCGCTAGGCCACGGCAGAACTCGGGGAATAGGTTGTGTCTTCCGAAGCGCACCCACTCTTCCCCACCTCCGGGCTTGTCGCTACCTATCAGCGGGGCGTTGCCGATCTGCGCCGAGTTCATCACTCGGAACAACCGGCTCTTTCCTACCCTGCTATTGGTTCCCTCGCTCATTCCATTTTACACTGAAGGCGGCTACTGAAAGTCTCAGCGCCGCCTTCAGCGTCTTTGTGGTTACACGCTATGGCTTACAGGCCATGGCGGTTTGTTACTTGGTCTCTTCGACCAGTTTCTCGAACAGGTCAGCGTGCTTCTTCTTCATCGCCCGTACGATCATTTCGCCGTGCTCACCGTTCAGGTGCAGGTCAGTGTACTCAACCCCTGGGAATGCCGGAAGGGTGAGGATGCCCGTAGAGGCTTTGATCTTGTACTTCGGCGCTTTGGCAGGAGCAGCGCTCTTTGCCGGTGTTGCTTCGTTGCTCATGGTTACGGTGTTTCAGCATCGATCAGTGCGGCGAGGGTCGTGGCTGCGTCGGTGATGAGCAGCTCGAAATACTTGGCGCTTTCCGGGTTGTCTTCCGTTGTGGAGAGGGTCAACACTTCGCCCAGATTCTCCGCTTGCGAACCGGCTTCGTTCGTGTCGAGGGTCAAGCCAGCCGTACGGCCGTTCACGATGAACTTGCCCGCTTTGGTGCGAACGATGCTCACCACGTTGATCCCCTTGAGCACCTCCACCTTCGCACGGTTAGCGCCGCTCAGGCCGATCATGCGGCCGTTGATAACGGGCTTGTGTGTGATGGCTCCGGTGTTCGGATCGGTGGTCATGGTCTCGGTGAACGAGAAGCCACGTGCATCGAAGTTCCAAGGCAGTAAGGCAGAACCGAACGTTGCCGTTGAGGAAATACCCGTGCTTGCACTGATCGCTCCGAACGTTGCGCTCGAACGATCGATCAGCCAGTGATTCAACTGGTCAAGACCAGCTTGCGTAGCGCCGCAACCCGTTACAGGACTGAGGCTCGCTGTGAGAGGACATGCCATGTTCTTGTAGTGTTGCTGGGGTTAGTAGGCTGCGACGAACAGTTTCTCGTGGGCGAACTGAGTACCCGCCTTGTATTCCACGCGGAACACGTTGTTCTGCGTCACCTGATCGTAGAAGAGTTCCACGTTGGTGTCATCGCTGGAACCATCCGTTCCGATCCACAGGTTCTCCGGGATGGTCAACAGCGCACGGTGCGGGCGGATGCCGCCATAGTCGTTGGCGATCCGCACATCCCAGTCCTGACGGATATTGATGGGTATGCCTCGGAAGTTGAGTTGGCGCTGACCGTTCACCAAGTTAGCGTAGGCCACCTCTGAGCCGTTCAGGGCTTCGAGGGTCTTCATGAAGTTGTCGCCAACCGATGTGGTAACGTAGAACTGAAGACCCTTGCCCACGTACTCACGCAGTTCAGGGGTCATCTTGTCCCACATCGCTTGGAAGATGGCGTTGGCCCCTCCGCTCACAAGTGTGGTGTTCTTCACCGCTGCGGTGGTCGTCGCTACGCTACCGGCCAAGTTGCCCGATGCGTTCACAGGAGCGCTGACCGTAACGTTCATGCCAGGTACGCCAGCCTCCACGATCACTGTAGCACCAGAAGAGGTAACCACACACTTGCCCATTCGGGCTGCGATCGTCGCGGCGTGTGTCGTTACGAAGTTGGCCGCCGTGGTGGTCAGATCGGTGTCGAAGGTGGCGAGGTACGATACCCCGTTGATGGTGATGTTCGCCGTACCGCTGGATCCTGTGATCGTTGCGGTCTTCTTACCCTTCACCGCTGCCGTGGTCTGGTAGGTCGTCACCACGTTGATGTCCAGCAGTTGTGCGCTACTGATCAACGAGCTGTCGTAGGCATCGATGATGCGCGGCCAGAAGCCCTGGTACACGTTATAGCGTGTGTCAGCCGTTCCGCTGGGGCTGTAGAGACCACCCGTGTTGGTCAGGGTTTCAGCGGTCTGATCGCCGAAGAACATCTGACGCACCAAGTCGTTCTTGATGCCCTTCATGAAGAGCTCCATCACGATCTGCTCGAAGATGGTTCCGCTGATGTTGTTCTCATCAACGCCCTTCTTCAGCAGTTCCTGCTTCACCCAGTTCAGGAACGCTTTACCGTTCTGCTGAACTTCAGCCTTCAGGCCGTAGACCGTCAAGGTCTTCTGTGTCACCGTTACTCCGGTGCTCGGCGTGAACGATGTGCCTTGTGCGTAAGCCTTGGTGATGTACTCCAGGTTGCCGACGAAATCGATCTTCTCGCTGGACTTGATATCCGTGCGCACAGATACGATCTGTCGTACATCGCTGTCGCTGAACAGCGGCTTGATGAAGTATTCGGTAACGCTCTCCTTAGAGAATGTCAACGAGTGTGTCAGCAGGTTTGCCATTTGTTACACCCTTCCGGGTCTGAGTTGGTAAGCCTTGCGGCTGATTGTTACTTGTTCTTTTTGGGCTTTTCTTCAGCAGTGGTCCATCCGTTGTCGAGGAACCATTGCAGGTCTGCTTCGGGGATCTCGTGCTCCTTGCCAGGATTTTCAGAACCCTCCGGCTCGAACACTTTCACAGTCTTCATGCTTCGGCTTGTTTGGATACCACCTTCGCAACCGTGCTGGTACCTTTCAATTCCTTCTGAAGAGCAAGCACATTGGGATCTACCGGGTCAGAAACTCCAGGCATTGCCGCCACCGCAGCGGCCTGGTTATCCGCCACCGTCTTCTCAGCGAGCGGCTTCTTCAATGCCTCGATCACGGCGGCGTGTTCGGCCTTCAATTCCGTGATCTTCTTCTCATGCTCGGTCTTTGCGGATGCGAGGTCGGCCTTCGCAGTGACAGCCTCTTGGGTCGCGTTGGTGAGGGCTTCCTGGTTAGCCGCCTCGTCCGCTGTCTTGGCTTTCGCTTCGGCCAACTCGGTTTCGAGCTGCGCGATTCGAGTGTCCTTTTCGGCGATCAGATCAGCAGTGGCCTTGTCGATATCGACTTCGACTTCAGTCCCGTTGGCGCTGAGGGATGCCCATGCTTCTTTCAGGTTCAGTTTCACTGGAACCTTCGTCTTGCTCTCTGCCATGGCAGTAGGTTGTTCGTTGATGCTTGTGCGTACACGGGCGGCGACCTTTGCGCCTTCCATGATCTCAGAGGTCACACCGATCTTCTTGGCCTCATCTGCGGTCCAGAGAATGCCTTGACCATCCTCCGCCTCCATGTACTTCTTCGCTTCGCCCTTGCTCCATCCGTAGGCGCTCACGTAGAGGTCCACTAGGAAGGCTACTGCGTTGTCTATGGCTTTCTCATCACCCCCGTAAGGCATGTGAACGAGGAACATGGAACCCGGAGCGATGGCCGTATTCTTGGGACCAGCCAAGGCAGCGAAAACCGTGGCCGCACTTGCGCACAGGCCGTAGATCTCCGCGAAGCATTGGATACCCTGCTCGCGGATGTAACCCGCTACGGCGATCGCGTCATAAACAGCGCCGCCGGGGGAATAGATGATGAACTTGACCGTTTCGGGCTTGATCGCGCGGAGTTCGCGGATCAGGTCTTCGCCATTGGTTCCGAAGAAGCCGATGTCGCCAAGGATGGGGATCTCCCATGCACCGTCCGGCGCTCGTTTTCCGATGGTCTTCTTCACGTCCACGGTCCAAATGGAAACCGTGGCTGTGCCATAGTTGGGCGGCTTTAGCGCCCTTTTCTGCGCGATGAACTCTGCACGTATTCGATTCGGATGTTCTTCACCTGGTCGCGGGTCAACTCGAACCGAACAGCAAGCTCTTCCTCGATGTCGCGGGCTGTGCGCTTGGAGTTCGTGTACTCTTTGAAGAAGAGCTTTCCGATCAAGGCGCGCCGTGCTGATATGCGTGTAATGCCCGTGTGTTCGCATAGGAAGGCGATGGTATTGCGCACGGCTTCACCATCCCCAAGCTCTTGAACAGCAAGAGCGGTCAGCTTCTCGATGATCAATTCGTCTTTCATATCGTGCGGGCTGATTCAACTACTGACACACGGTTCTGAACATCGTTCACCTCGGTGATCACCGTGTAGATCGGTCGCTGCGCCACGTCATCGAAACGGGATACGAGTTGCGATTGCACCAACGTTTGCGGCGAGGGGCGCGGGGTCACGATACCCACCGTTCCACCATCGGCGTATCCCATGGCTAGGTAATGCTGGCCCATGGTCTTACCTCCGTAGTGACCGGGAAGGTTGAGTGCGGCCCATACTCCGGGGCCGAATATCCGCTCTGCTCTGTCCTGCTGGTCTTCATTCAAGACCTTCTCGCCTGTCTTCAGGGTAACGAATGATCTTCCGGCGCGAACCAACACATTGTCACCGTTAGCTCGTTTCACAGGTAAGCCCCACGAAGGCGTTACGGTTCCACTCGGTTCGATATCCCCACCAGCAGCGAAGCCTTTGATCTTGGCAACGTTCAGCAGGCCGAACGTGGTCGCCGCGAACGCCGCTGCAATAGCTCGACCGATGGACGTAAGATCGCCGGGTATAAGCTGTGACGTGTAAGCTTTCTGTGCTGATAGGTAGGTTTCGATCAGCGCGGCGGCGATGGAGAACTGCTGGAAGTTCTCCTTGCTCTTCACAAGCGCTTTCTTCTCGGATTCAACCGCAGCGATCTGGCCCTTGATCCGCTCTTTCGTCTGCTCATCTTGGGCGTTGCTCAACTGCTCTTGAAGGGTGGCGTTCTGCTCGTTCAGTTGCGCGATCTGGCTATCGAAATTCGTGTCGCTGATCGCCTGCAACGCACCGAAGACGGACTGAGCCGCTTGCAGGTCGGCCTCGTCTTCGGCCTGGTTGATCGCTCGCAGACGTGCGGCGTATTCCTCGGCGGATAGTTCAGCGTTGGACTGATACTCTTCCTGAAGTGCGATGCGTTCGGCGTTGAAGTCCCGCGCACCCGACAGTTGAGCGATACGCATGTCCTCTTCAGCCTTCAGCACGTTCCGTCGCGCATCGGCTTCGAGTTCATTTATCATTGTCAGGTCTGGAACAGGAAGCTCAATGGGTGGAAGTGCATCGAGGTTCTTTCCGAACACCGCATCGATCAGCGGGGTATCGCTTGCCGCCGTGTTCTTTATGCGGTCGATGGCCTGCTGAAGTTCATCGATCTGCGTTTGATAGGTCGCGAATTGGGCGCTGTTGGTGGTCTGCGCCTGCTGCTCTTGCAGCTTGGACATACGCGCGCTCAGGTCGGCGATCGAATCGGCCACGTTCTGGACCTTCGCGGTCTGCGCACCTTTGGCTTTGGCGTTCTCCGCTGTCGCAGCAGTGTTATCTTCAACGACCTTCGTTTCCCCGGCTTCGATCGCGGCCAGCTTTTCCCGTGCCGTTATCAGACGTGTGAGTGAAGCGATCATCGCATCACCTTCCGCCGCCGCTTCGGGCTTGTTCTGCTTCAGGAAGGCCTCGCGGATCTTGACCAGGTTATCGAGTTGGGCCTTGAGTTTTTCCGTTGACTGGTTCGCCGGATCCAAGGTATTCTTGAACTCATCGATCTTGCGCGTAGCGTTCACAATGGCCGCACCACCGACCGAGAACGACATGAAGAACTCTCGCAGGTTCTCAGCATTGGAGAAGGCCGCAAGGGTGTTTGTCAAGCCCTGTGTCAGCGCCCGGAAGAAGCCCGATATAGGCCCCTTGCCATTCTCCACCGACAGGATCAGTGCGTCATATTGAGCCTTGAGCTTGTCGAGATCCCCGGCGAGGTTGTTGGTCTTCTCGGCAGCTACGCTCTGGGCAAAACCACTCTGATCCACCTGCGCCGTGAACTTCTCGATACCCGCCGCGCCTTGGGTGTACAGAACATTGGCGGCGCGGATCGCATCGCTGCCGAAGATCTGCGCAAGGGCAGAGCTGCGCTGCTCTTGGGTCAAACCGGAAAGGCGATCTTGCAGTTGTCCCGCTAGGTTCTCGATGCCAACGAAATTCCCTTGCAGATCGAAAGCGTCGATGTTGTACTGCTTCAAGAGTGCCGCGCTCTCTTCGGTAGGGTTCTGCAACCGCAGGAGCATGGTGCGGAACGAGGTACCAGCGTCAGATCCAAGTAGACCAGCGGAGGCGAAAGCCGTCAACGTTCCTACGGCTTCCTCGATCGGGATGTTGAGTTGAGACGCAACGAGGCCCGCCTGATTCAACGCTTGGTTGAAGTCGCCTACATCACCTGTTGCAGTTGCCGCCGCCGCAGCCAATAGATCGGCCAAGTGAGGGATCTGCTCGCCCGAAAGGCCGAATTGCGTCATGGCCTTGGAAGCAGTCTCCGCAGCTTCGGCAACCGATACTTCACCAGCGGCGGCGAGGGTCAATGCGCCCGGCAGCGCACCGCCCAAAATGTCGGCTGTCGATACCCCGGCCTTCGCCAAGGCTTCTATGGCGTCCAATGATTCGGAAGCCGTGAAACCGAAGTTGATGCCCGCTGTTTTCGCAGCTTCACCGATGGCGTTGATGTTGGCGGCGTACTCACCACCTAGAGCACTGATCCGCGAAAGACCACGATCGAACTCGGTGATCGTATCGAACGCATCGCTCACGGCACCTTGTACCGCATAGGCCGCAGCCCCGATGCCGATGTAGTTGTTCGCTAGGCCGGAAAGGGTGCTCTTCAACTCAGCGCCCTGGCTCGACACGAACTTGTCAAAGCGGTTGGTCAGTTCGCCGGTTGCAACACCCGCCTTCCGCGTTTCGTCCTCGATCTTCGAGAGTGCCATGCGGTACTGCTCGGTATTGATCTTGCCCGCATTCAACTCAACGTTGAGGGCGTGGATGCGTTGGTCGAGGGTATCCGTAGCTGCGCCGACCTTTTCGAGTTCAGCCTTCAGCAAGATGTTGGCCGCTTTGCCGTCCTCGATCTGTTTGTTGAGCTGGGCCTGTTCAATGGCATACTCTTCGGCTGTCTTCTCGCCCTTGGAGTACGCAACGGTCAACTGCGTAAGCTGGTCCTCGCTGCTCTTCAGGTTGACTTCGACGGCCTTCAGCGATCCGGCGAGTTCCTTCTGCCGGTCGCCCAACTGCTCAATGATGCCGCTTTGTTTGAGGGCTTCGAGGGTGGCCCCGGCCATCTTATCGCGGAACCGAAGGTTGTTCTCGGTAAGACCGGATAGGTCGTTGGCGAGTTCGCGATGCTGACCACTCAGGCCGCGTTCGATGGCGATAGCCTCCGCCAGCTTCTTGTTCGTGGCGTCCTGTTTCGCTCGTGCATCAACCAAGGCCGCAGACTGCTCCGCCGTTGCTGTTCCCGCCGCTTCGATCGCCTTCTCCAACTGAGTTACCGTGGCGATGTTGCCCTTCTGCTCCTTATTCAACTCACGGATCGAAGCCTTGGTAACGTCAAGCCTCTTCTTGATCTCCTCGAATGCACGAAGTGTCGGACCCTGCTCGATCTTGATCTCGTAGACCCCGGTGATCTTGGTTTCCTCTGCCATCTTAGTTCGTCGTTACCGTCCAGTTCAATCCCGGTGCGTTGATCGTGGGGTCGCTGGCCGTGCCGCTGACCAGTATCCAGGTTGTTGTCAGCCACGGCTGTGCTACATCATCGTAGCTATCCAGTATCGCATCGGTGGCTAGGATGCGCCATTGAGCACCAGTCCAGAACACTTCCGTGATGCCGTTGACGGCGTGGATGTATGCGGGGCGGCTGTTGACCGTTCCGTTGGGGTCATAGGTGCCGTCTATGTTGCTATTGCCGGTGTCGGCAATGCTCATCAGAACGGGACTGGCGATGTAAGCCTTGTCCAGTATGCCCTGTCCTGTCGGGGCTGCGTTGGTGCCACCGCTCAGATTCAGTGTACCACCCACATATCCGCTGGCGCGCACCTTGGCGAGTATCGCATTGACAGATGCGACCAACAGCCCGCAATTCATGAAGTTGGCGTACTCGAATGTGATCGAAGACGGAAGCACGACCTCCTGTAAGTCGTCAGACCCCAGCACATCGATCGAGGTGAAGTAGCTCTGCCCGGATAGGTCGAGCTGAGGCGCTGCGACATCGGCCTGGAAGTCTTCCAATTCAGAAAGACCTGTGATGTCCGATGCTCCGATGGATGCAGTGATCTGCAGTAGGGTGATGTCGCCAGTCTTGTTACCCGCAGCATCAGAGGCCCAGATGCACAGCACCCCCTCGGATACCGATGCACTATCTCCGCTTGCCGTGGTGGTGAACACCCCTGCTGATGATCGGATGGTGTAGTATCCCGATGTCGTATTGGCGATGAGTGTGCCAAGTGACACGATCTCTACCGATCCATACCCCGCTCCTGAACACAGGAAGGGCTGTTCGGGGTAGGTGATCGGTGGGTTGCTGACCGACAACTGCACTTCCTTCGTCGGGATCTGAACGAGCAGGCATTTGGTTGGCTGGTGTATCCCGAAGCGATGCTGTTGGATCTCTTGGACCCAATACCATGCGGGGCCGGAGCCGTCATCCACCAGGGTCGGCATGCCGTGGTCGAAGTCCTGTAGCTCGTGGTCGCGGATGAAGAGGTAGGCTTCGAGGAAAGCCGAGGTTCTCATCCGAAGGTGCCGAGCCGCACCAAGGGTGTCGACCGTTTGTTTCGCCGCCTCATCACCGTAAACCGCGACATTTCCGAAGGCGATGGGGTGGGAGCCGTCCTCACGGGCGAAGTACGCTGCCGGATATTCGGTCAGAGCGTCGGTAGCGTGTGTCCAATTCCCGGGTCGCATGCCATCGACGTAGAGAAGCCGATCACCTCGATCATAATCGTCGGCCCCTGAGGAGGCCTTTGTGCGGAGAACCGGTATGCGCAAGCCTCCTAACACATACCCCATGGCGGTGGAAGCATATGGCACGCTAACCGTCAGGTCGGATCCCAAGCCAGCGATCTGCACATCCGCGTTACCATAGCCCGGTGACTTGATCAGTGCGTTCTGCCGCTTCATGGATAGGTCCGATGTGTCTGGTTTCCAGCGGTAGAGAATGCGGCGAGGCATGCTGAGCATGTTCTTAGCCGGGGCCACGGTGTGGTCCATTCGGGTTGTCCAGTCGCGGGAGGATTGACCCGGCACAGGTTGTCGGTAGTACTCCTTCTCGAACCAGACCGAAACCGTCCGGCTTTCATTGTCGGTCACGAAAGCCAGGAATTGTGAAGCGTATTGAGCCTTGAGCATTTCGGCCACGGTCAGGTCCCCACCACAGGTAGCGATGTCCAATGCGCAGTCGGCCGCGTATGGTCGGGTCTTGGGTATGAATCGGATCCGGGCGGAGCTGTCGCTGAAGGTGACATCCTCATTGGTGGTCACCTCATTCCAGTATCCCACGTTCACCTCCATGCCTTCCTCGATGAACACATCCGGGAAGGTGGCGTTGATGGTTATAGAACCACCGGCGGGGAGTGGGTCGCTGTACAGAAGGGAAAGGGGGATGTTCTGGGTCTTCTCGTATAGCACAATCCGAAGCCTAGTTCCATCCAAGGCAGGCGGGATGTCGCTCACGATCACTCCACGGAGCTCCACCGAGATCCGTGTATCGAATGGAGCTAAGTATCGCTCTGCCGAAGCAATGAAGCCGCCATTGAAGTTGTCGTTGGGGTCCCAGGTCTCTACCGTGTTAAGCCATCCCGGAGTGCTCAGGACCGGCGAGGTCGTTACAGTGATGCTTCCCCCAAATGCCGGTCGGACGATCGCAGTGTCCGGGTTGCTGTCATTGCTGATGCTATGGATACTCGCACCCGGGCTGTAGTGGACGAAGTTCTTCCAGTGACCGGCTAAGGTTCCTTTTGGGATGATCCGGTATCCTGCTTTGGCAAGTGCGGCGGACAGTATGCTGTGCGTCCGTAGGGCGGGCCTCAGTTTGGTTACCTCGACGTTGTGGCTGGATGGGTGCCCCTCAAAGGAACCATGGTCAGCCAGGACGAAGTAGAGGGTACTTGCAGAGTCCGTCCAGGTCGAGCGCTGGTAGGCAGCGTCCACGATCGGGCTGATGCCGAGGTCCAACTCGCTGATGCGCTTGTCTTTGATCGCGGAGAACCATGATGCGTTACCACCCACAGCCACGCACTCCACCTCGTCCCTGGTTTGTCGGACCGGCACCACGTTCGAGGCGAAGAGGCGCTCACTGGCTTCACCGATGACGAGTTCCATATCGGCGCTGGTGCGACCTGAGTTGAAATGCTCAGAGCCGAATACCTGCCGGGCCTCCTTCGTCGCAATGACTCGAATGGTCGTAGAGGCTGTGCCTTTGAACTTCGATGGGTCGCTGATGGAATCGATCGAGAGAGTGAAGGCCGGTAGTTGACCTTCGTCCAAGTAGACCTCCGCACCGTCGATCGTTCCCCTCATGGCGCGGTAGTTGATACATTCGTGGTATGAAGCCACTGGCCGCACTCGCTATCCTGCTTTTCGCCGCTTGCGCCAAGGAGGACCGGTCTATCTCTTACGACCTTACATGCTATCAATGCTCTGCTCGATACCTTGATGCAGATGGCAACTCCAGATACGTGAAGCTGGCCCCCGATACCATATACACGGAGACCGACACGACCATCACCGAAGGCCCATTCACTTGGTCCACTTCTTTCGAGATCAACCCCGATGCCCCGATTCATTTCGGTGTTTCGCGGCTCAGTGTACAAGGCATCCCAACGGTAGCGAAGCGGACCATTGATGGAATGGAGGAGGCCCGTACCCTGACCATTGGCGGGGAGTACACGGAGTTCCATTAGGCCTGCTGGGATAGGTTGTCAACGCCCAAGCGGTACTCCAACGTGACCGGCTTGTGGATGCCTCCGGTGTTGTCGCTCACAACCTGATCGGTGAGGATAGTGGCCGTGCATGGGCGGCCCTCCACCATCACATTCACGTTCGGGCTTTCATGTAGGTCTTGGACCAGCCACTTGCGCACCGAACGAGATACGGGTGCCGTTGAAACCATGCCGGTCCGCTCTGGTTCTGCCCGGTATTGGCGCTCGGTCCAGTCGAACCCATTGCCCGGAGAGTAGGGCTTGCGCACCGTGGCGCGCTTGGTCTTGCTGCTGCTGATCTCGCGGCCCGTGAAGGTGTACTGATCCACACCGCCGAGCTTGTTCAGCCAGGCGAAGGAGCGGCGGTTCTCTTTGCACTTCGGATCAACGGTGATCTCGATCGGCTCGCACAAGAAATTAGTGGTGTTGGACCTTAGCCACACCGAGTATTTCGTCAGTCCTTCAACCTCTTCACCAAGGTCCGCCGGTCCAATGCGTACACAGAAGCTAGATGTGAGGTCATCCAGGCTGAATACGACATCACTATGGATGGACGGCGTTCCATCGCTGAGGTCATAGATGCGCAATCGGTAATCGACCTCGTGATCAACCTCAGGGTCGGTGAGCAAGAAAATTCCGAAGTGGTCACTCGACGCAAGTGTGAGCTTGCGTCCTGCTACTGATCCACTTTGCGTCACCACGTCGCCGGATGGGATGTTCGACAGAACCTTCCGTTCGTAGTCTTCCGAACCATCGCCGCCAACAACGAATAAGCCCATGTCCGCTGAACTCCAATCGATCAGCGATCCAGCGTACGGATGCACAGCGTTCACGGCCACGCGCATCGTGGCCAGATCCTCCACGTCATCAACGTGGATGTCGTGCGTCCCATCGAATGGATCGGGCAGCGTGGTTTCGCCCGGCACATCGTATACCTCTGCGATGTGTACCCGGTAGAAAAGGGCCGTCACCCCGTGTGCGTTCTGCACTACCCCACCGCCTGGAACCGGACCCATGAAAGTGTGGATCTCGTGGCTGAAGTAGTCTTTGATACGGGTATCGGCATGGAAGTAGGTGTGTCCTGTTGGTCCGGGTTGGGCCTTGAGGTCCACCGTCTGTGGAGTTCCCACCGGATCGGTGTAGATCAGGATGCGCAGGTGAACGCTGTAGTTGTTCAGCCAGACCTTGAATCCACCTGTCATCGAGGCGGGCGTGAAGTCGCCTTGATCCAGTGCATCGATCACGGCATAGTGATCACCTCCGTCATCGAAGGCATTGGTGACCATCTGCACCCCTGTGTAGGGGCCGCAGTCCGCGTCCATGATGATCGTTTGACCAGCCACCACGGGAATGCCCCCGAAGACGCTCCCTGTGTAGTACACCACCACGTCACCTACTTCCAAACCATTGCCCAATGAAGACACGTCCCCAGCGTCCGCTATGAATACTTCAACGATCAGCGTCCCTGCTGGGTCCGTTCGCACCAGATCGAACCGCAGTGGGCGATAGCACGATGCGGGCGAATCGGGTCCGGTGACGAGTGATCCTGCCATTATGCGACTTTGAACGTTGCGGTAAAGGCCTTGTCCATCGGGGCGGATATGTCGCGCAGGAAGGCCTTCAGTACACCCGGTACCTTCGGCACGTTGCGCTTGATGGTCTCGCGGTACTCGTTGGGGTTACGCTCACGGAAGTCGCGTGATCCTTCGAGATAGATCTTGTCCTGAATGCGTTCGGCGAGCCATGATGGGTTCTCAACTCCGCGCACCAGATTCTTTGCCAGCAGCCATTCCTTCAGCTTGTCGATGTTGGCGACGGTACCGGGAGGCGAGCCACTACCTGCGCGCTTCCAGTAATCATTGGCGTAGAGTGCCGCCTTCGTTGAATCGCCGTCAGTGACCACCTCGGTGCGATGGGAGTTCTTCAGCCCGCCCGTGGCTGTGATGTTGCGGCGGTCAAGACCATCCTTCGCATCCTGGTCGATGCCATTGATATAGTCTCGCAAGGCGGCCTGTCCCGATATGAACTGTATCGCGCCCATCAGGAGGTGAAGCGTGATGAATCATAACACAGGCCTCCTGCATCCACGCTGAAGTTGAGCACCACTCCGCTAAGTAGTTGTGTGTATTCATCGTGCATCGTGGTGATGTTCACGTTCTGTACGATGTCGTATCCGAGGTCGCGCTTGAGGCGCATGACCAGATCCATCGCAGCCTCGAACGCCGCCTCTACAGCTTCTTGCAGTTGTTCGGGCGTGCGGTCAGTGGCTACCGACGTGAGCACCAATAGCTGAACGAATTGCGAACGCAGGGTAAGCGCATCGGTATCCCTCACCCTGCCTGTGTACTGCTTCCACAACACACACGGATATTCCGGCTCGGTCGGGCGATCCTTGACCACCAACCAGTCAGGGTAGAAATGGTTGTGCGAAATGTGCGCCTCAACAGCACTCTGTACCGCCTGCCTGATCTCTTGCGCCGTCACGGGCGAAAGAGAAACCAGGACACAGCCCTAAGTGGGCGGAATTACCCACCACCCCGTTGACCGATCTTCTGATCCTTGTGGTTCACGATGTCCTGTAGCCGGTCGCGTTCGGTTTGCATGGTCATCATCCTGAGTACCCATGACGTTGGAAACTCGGTGATGTCCCTACGCGGGCCGTACTTATGGCACAGCTTAGGGAAGAACCCCGCCGCGTGCTCTAGCTCGGCATCAACACCCCACCGCTCGGAATAACGTTCGGCTCCCGCTTGCTCTTGGGCGATAACCAGCCGTTCAAGAGGCTCATATTGTGGCCGGTAATTTCTGCGAATCGCTGGGACTTGGAGAAAAAAAAAGCGGCGCATCCCAGAACTTCGACATACGGCGCGTCCATCATCAGGCCTGCGCGCCGGGCGATGTACTCACCTCCACGGGTCTCGTATTCAGCATCGGTTTCGCGTGGGTTGTGCTCACCAAGAACCGGGAACCGACCGTCTTGACCGTCCATCATCACCGCGCACGCCCGGCAGTAGCTCTCCGGCTCGCTCTGCGAAATGTTCATCTCGGCTTGGAGGCTGATCCAGCGGCCGAAGTCCGAGACTTCCACCATTGGGGCGGTGAATGTTTCGCCCTTCGCGGTGATGGTATCGCGGAAGATCCCGTGCTCCTTCAGCACATCGGAGGCATCCTGAATGGTCCACTCCTTCTCGTCGTGCTCCTTAGCCCAATTCGCAAGGGTTTCGTCCACCTTGGCTTTCGCTGTTCGGTGGGCTCCAAGGCTTTCGAGGTAGGTCTTGATCGCCTTGACCGCGCGTTCGGCCTCGTCGATGCTCATCACGTTGACGAACCTTCCTGGCGCTCCCGTGTAGGCGATGAACATGTCGCGCTGGATCTTCAGATCGCTGTCATTCGGCCCTGGCTTGTAGCCCGTAACGCGTATGAACTCCCGGCAGGTCAACTGCTCGAATGGCTTGACCGTGACGTAGTACACGGTGCCGTATTCACCGACCTCTTCCTGAAGAGTGCCTGCTTTTACTTGCGCCTCTTCTTCGGCGGACAGGAGCGATAGTCTGATGGTCATGCTCCGCCTTGGTTTTCCCAGTTCTGAATGTCGGATAGATTGGTGCTGGTCCTGTCTAGTTGCGCGTCAACGAAAGATCGGAAGAGCGTCGTGTAGGGAAAGAGTGTCTTCGCCTGTGTAGATCTC
>ERZ650311.620-NODE-620-length-21258-cov-6.716502_pt1 | contig 21258 bp, 19 predicted proteins | sample MGYA00376247_ERZ650311 | MGnify/ENA primary metagenome ERZ650311 (study PRJEB26733, sample SAMN07839324) | wastewater metagenome | biome: small river; feature: stream; material: water | place: USA: North Carolina | collected 2016-07-28 ...
TGAACTGTTATTTGCTCGTGATGCCATAGACCAAGATTAGCCACCAATATGGGTCTATGAGTGTTCGCGCCGGCCAAAAACCACTGCCATCTGACCTAATCGATGTCGACAAATTAATTGAGTTGTATTACGAGACTCACCCTGATGTCACAACCGCCGAGCAAAAGGTCGCTTTCGGCACCAGCGGTCACCGCGGAACATCGCTCAACGGCAGCTTCAACGAAGACCACATCGCCGCAATAACGCAGGCGATTGTCGAATATCGTCGCCGCGAGAACATCCATGGCCCAATTTATGTCGGCAAAGACACTCACGCTCTGTCTGGCCCGGCTGAGCAAACTGCCCTCGAGGTGCTAGCTGGCAACGAGGTGATTGCGATGGTTGACGCCGAAGGTCGCTATGTTCCGACTCCTGCGGTATCGGTCGCAATCATCAACCACAACGCGGGCAAGCACCCTGGTGAGGCGTCGCTGGCCGACGGCCTTGTGATCACCCCGAGCCATAACCCACCGACCGACGGTGGCTTCAAATACAACCCACCGCATGGCGGCCCAGCCGACTCAGACGCAACCAACTGGATCGCGGCTCGAGCTAATGAAATCATTCTTGGCGGTCTGCGCGAGGTCAAGCGCGCGACCCCTAACCCGGTGAAATTTCACTTCAGAGACAACTATGTTTCGCAGCTCGGCGAGGTTCTAAACCTAGCTGCCATTCGCGACAGCGGCGTTTCAATTGGGGCCGACCCTATGGGTGGCGCATCGGTCGATTATTGGGGCGCAATCGGCGAGCGCTATGGCTTGAACTTGACTGTGGTCAACCCTTCGGTCGACTTTCAGTTTGGGTTCATGACCCTCGACTGGGATGGCAAGATTCGCATGGACTGTTCATCGCCAGATGCAATGGCTAGTTTGATCGCCAACAAATCTGCGTTCGACATTTCAACTGGAAACGACGCCGATGCCGACCGCCACGGAATTGTGACGCGCGATCACGGACTGATGAATCCGAATCACTTTTTGGCTGTCTCGATTGACTATCTATATCGCAACCGCCCAGAGTGGTCGCCATCGGCCGCAGTGGGCAAGACCATGGTTTCGTCATCAATCATCAATCGCGTTGTTGAGTCACTCGGCCGCCGACTGATCGAAGTGCCAGTTGGTTTCAAGTGGTTTGTGCCTGGCCTGATGGATGGCTCGGTTGGCTTCGGCGGCGAAGAATCAGCCGGAGCATCATTCTTGAGACTCGACGGTGGCTCTTGGTCGACCGACAAAGACGGCCTTATTTTGGCGCTGCTTGCCGCTGAGATCACCGCCGTCACCGGCAAGACCCCATCGCAGCACTATGCCGGGCTGACCGCCAAGTTTGGCGAGCCGGCCTATGAGCGCATCGACGCCCCGGCGACTCTCGAGCAAAAGTCAAAGCTCGGCAAGCTTTCGGCTGACGATGTTTCAGCTACCGATTTGGCTGGCGAAAAAATCACTGCGATTCTGACTCATGCCCCAGGCAATGGCGCCGCACTTGGCGGGCTCAAGGTCGAGACCGAATCGGCTTGGTTCGCAGCTCGCCCTTCTGGCACCGAAAATGTTTACAAGATTTATGCAGAGAGCTTCTTGGGGGCCGAGCACTTGCGCGTGGTTCAAGACGAAGCCAAAGCCCTGGTTGATGGTGTGCTTGGCTAGACATCCCCGCTAATAGCTGGGTGCCGCAGGCAATCCGAAATATGCCTCTAGAGACTTTTTGCCGCTCTTTTTGAACTGCGTCGAAAGTTCGACTCCGACATATCTAAAGTGCCAAGGCTCAAACTGATAGCCCGTAATCGCAGCTTGGTTTTGCTGGTAGCGCAGCACGAACCCGAATCGGTGGGCATTGTTTGCCAACCACTTGCCGGCAACCGTGTTTGCGAAACAGGTATAAATTCGGCAGTCCTGACCTGCTGCATAAACGTCGACGGCAAGGCCAGTTTGGTGCTCGCTGTAGCCTGGGCGAGCAGCCAGGGCTTCGCCGGCCTTGAGCCCAAATCTAGACACCTGTCGAGAGTGCACATCAACTTGGGTTAGATAGCTTCGATAACCACTTGACGCAACCAGCGTGCCGCCGCCCTCGACCGCCATCGCTTTCGCCATCGCAACCAGCGCGATTCCGGCATCCTTGGTCATCACGACACCGTATGGATTGTGCGTGGCCGGAAATTTGAATGGTGGCTTGGTCAGGTTTTTGGGAACGTATTTCAAAAAGCTGAGTGGGCGCTGTTTGTTGACCACAACCCACAGTGAGTTGTATTTGTCGACCGAGAGTTTGATTGGATCGCGCACGGTGCCCGAAGTTGGCGCGGCGGTTGTTGGGGCGGTTGGGCTAGGCGATGAGGTCGTTGCTGGCGCAGGGGCGGTTGGGCTAGGCGATGCCGTTTCAACCGCATTCGCAACAGTGCCGAGATTGGCTGAACCAAGACCGATAGCCAACGATATTGCCACTGTTGAAATAAAACGGCGTGAATTAGAGTTGAGCGGTTTAGAAGATTTTTCGCCTTTAGGCTTGAACATATCTAAAGCCTAAATCCCCCATCTCAGAGAGCTAGCAATTCTTTATGTCTAGAGAAAAACGCAAAGCGGCTGCGGCCGAATCAGCGATTACCGGCGTTATGACTCACCGCCAAATTGTTTTGGTGTTAGTCGGTCTGATGTCTGGAATGTTCCTTTCAGCACTTGACCAAAGCGTGGTCGGCAGCGCGATGCGCACCATCGCCGATGACCTAAAAGGTCTTGACCTTCAGGCCTGGGCGACCACTGCCTATTTGATTACCTCAACAATTTCGACCCCGATTTATGGCAAGCTTGGCGACATTTTTGGTCGCCGCAGCCTGTTCATGATCGCAATCTCGATCTTCATCATCGGCTCAGTCACTGCTGGCTTTGCCAACAGCATGTATGAACTAGCGATCTGGCGCGGCCTTCAGGGCATCGGTGCCGGTGGTTTGTTCTCACTTGCGCTGACCATCTTGGCCGATATCGTGCCACCGCGAGAGCGCGCTCGCTATCAGGGCGCCATGATGGCAGTTTTCGGCACATCATCAGTGCTTGGCCCGCTTATCGGTGGCCTATTCGCAGACATCGATTCGTTCTTGTGGATCGACGGTTGGCGCTGGGTCTTCTTGATGAACTTGCCGATCGGAATCATCGCGCTATTCATGGTGGTTTCGTTCTTGCACGTTCCGCACACCCCTCGCCCAAGCCGCATTGACTGGTGGGGCGCAGTCACCATCATCATCGCGGTTGTGCCACTGCTTTTGGTTGCTGAGCAGGGTCGCGATTGGGGCTGGGGTTCAGCGAATTCAATCACCATGTATGCCACCGGCGTGGTCGGCATCATTGCCTTTATTTTGGTCGAGCGCAAGATGGGCGACGCCGCTCTGTTGCCGCTCAAGCTTTTCAAGTCGAGCACTTTCAGCTTGACCACCCTGTTGGGTGTGATCGTAGGTGTGGGCATGTTTGGTGGAATGATGACCCTGCCTTTGGTTCTTCAAATCGTGAAGGGTGCTTCGCCAACTGAGGCAGGTCTGCTTATGATTCCGATGACTATCGGCATGATGACCGCATCGATGGGCTCAGGAATCATTACCGGCCGCACCGGAAAATACAAGATCTTCATGATTGGCGGAACAGCCATGATGGCCGGCTCGTATTTGTATTTTGCACAGATGACTGCCGACTGGGAGATTTGGCAGATTTCAATCGGAATGGTGACCATGGGTCTAGGTCTTGGTCAGCTTATGCAGACTCTGACCATTGCCGCTCAAAACGCGGTTAGTGCAAATGACATCGGCGTTGCCACCTCATCATCGACCTTCTTTAGGCAGATGGGTGGAACCCTTGGTGTTGCCGTCTTTATTTCGATGCTTTTCGCAGTGCTTTCAGACAAGGGCAAGTGGATTGGCGAGCAGATTGCAGCAGCAATCAAGGCCAACCCCGCACTTCTTGCAGAAGACCGAAATGCAATCATTCGCGATGCTGGGCCAGCCGGCTTGGGCGAACTAGTGAACTCGGACTCATCTTTCTTGCAGGTGATCTCGCCAGAAATCGCCCGTCCGATTTTGGTCTCGTTCACTGAGGCTGCCGATGTGGTTTTCTTGTCAGCCGCGATTGTCGTTTCGGTTGCTTTCGTGGTTGCGCTGTTCAACAAAGAGATTCCTTTGCGCACCAAGTCTGGAGTTGCTGCAAAAGCAGAAGAAAACGCTGCGGCCTCAATGGGTCACTAATTAGGCTCGCCGTTTCTGCCTCGAGCTAAACGGCGCCGCGATGCAAAACCCCCGACCACTTTGAACTCAAGGTGATCGGGGGTTATGCTTTTTGCACACGGGAGTTCGGTGCCACCGAGCTGAGAGGAAGACTGGGAGTCTTCGACCGTAGAACCTGTTTGGATCATGCCAGCGTAGGGAGAATAAATTGGCTGTTACTCGTATTTCAAAAACTCGTATTCCAAAATTTGCATACATCGCACTTGCGTCCACTGCATCACTCGCAATAACAGTAGGCCTCACTGGCTGCACACAAGCAGCCGAAGTGCCAGCAGGCGACACCGAGACGGTCACATTGGTTGCCCACGACTCTTTTGCGATGAGCAAAGAGTTGATTGCCGCCTTTGAGGCTGAGACCAATTACAAGCTAGAGATCATCAAATCGGGCGATGCCGGAGACATGACTAACAAGCTGGTGCTGACCAAAGATCAGCCACTTGGCGATGTTGTCTTCGGAATCGACAACACATATGCCTCGGTTGCCGCCAAGAACTCAATAATCGATGGCGAACTAACCGCCGTAGATTTTGGTGACGTTTGCCTGAACTATGACAAGGCATGGTTTGCTAAAAACGAGACTCCGGCCCCAGCGTCACTATCAGACCTAACCAAACCTGAATTCAAGGGTCTAACCGTGCTGACTAACCCGGCTAGTTCTTCACCGGGCATGGCGTTCTTAGCCGCTGCGGTCGCTACCTTTGGTGATGCCGGTTATGGGCAATATCTTCAGGCGCTGAAGAGCAATGATGTGAAAATCGCTGCCGGATGGGAAGACGCCTATTTCACCGACTTCTCTGGCTCATCAGGCAAGGGCAAGTATCCGATTGTTTTGAGCTATTCGACCTCACCGGCATTTGAGGTTCGCGAAGACGGCCAAAGCCAGACAGCCTCTGTGCTTGACGGTTGTTTTAGACAAACAGAATATGCGGGTGTGCTTGCCGGCACCGACAACCCGGCCGGCGCCAAGGCGCTGATTGACTTTATGCTTGCCGATCAATTTCAGACCGCGCTGCCAGACGCAATGTATGTGTATCCGATCAACAAATCGATTGCATTGCCTGAAGCTTGGACTGAGTGGGCGCCGGTTGCCGAAAAGCCGGTCGGCGCTGATCTAGATATTGCAGCGAACCGCGAAAAGTGGTTGAGCACTTGGTCAGAAATCTTCTAAAGAACGCTGCACTCTGGCTGATTCCGGTCGGTTTCTTAGTCGCCTTTTTTGTCTGGCCCAGCGCCAGCATTATTGGTTTGGGCCTAGGCAATGGCTCGGGCGCAGATGCAACGAGCGCTGATTCGGTTGCATCAATAATCACTCGAGTTTTTGCTGACACTGATGTTCAGGCTGCTCTGTGGTTCACGACTTGGCAGACGTTGGTTTCAACCATGGCAACTTTGGCCTTAGCGATTCCGGCAGCTTATGTGCTCTATCGCAAATCGCTACGCGGTAGTCAGTTCTATCGAGCTGTGATTACGATTCCGCTGGTTTTGCCCACGATTGTGGTGGCAATTATTTTTAGTTCATTCCAAAAAGCGCATGAATTGTATTCCGATTTTGGAATGAGTTTTTGGTTTGAAAATAAAATCTATTGGATTCTCGTTGCACACGTTTTTATCAACTTCGCGATTGCTGTGAGAACGATTGGCTCGATGTGGGCAGGGCTTGATCGAGAACCCGAAGATGCTGCTGCATTGGCTGGGGCTGGTCGAATTCGAATCTTTTGGTCAGTCAGTGCGCCAATGCTGAAGCCGGCAATTGTCTCGGCGGGCGCTTTGGTGTTTTTGTTTTGTTTCACCAGCTTCGGCGTGATTGTGGTTTTAGGTGGCGGCCAAGTTTCGTCTCTAGAAACTGAAATCTCAATTGCTGCTCTGCAATTTCTAGATCTGCAAAAGGCCAGTGTTTTGGCGCTCGCTCAAACGGCAATTACCCTTTTAGCATTTGCAATCAGTCAGAGATTCGCTCGTGGATCAACCGGCCTCGACCAGCTGACAGATTCCGAGTCGCAAGCCCAAAAAGTAGATAAACGCGATCGACCGGCGGTGCTGGTGACGTTGCTCTTTATCTATGGCGTGATTCTGATCCCGATTGCACTCCTGACGACCCGGGCATTTGAAACTCCTGGTGGCCTCGGGCTCAGCAACTTTGCCAATCTGGCTAGTCAAGGTGAAAGAAATCTGCTGAACATCAGCGTTTGGCAGGCCGCTTTGAATTCTCTTCGAAACCTAGTGGTTGCTCTCGCTCTGGTGATGCCAATTGGTCTCGCAGTGTCGTTTCTAACTTCGCGTCGCGGCAAGTCAAAGTTCGCAGAGTCAGTGATGCGATTTTTCGACTCAGCATTCATGTTGCCAATGGGGGTCTCGTCGGTGGTGATCGGTTTGGGTTTCTTAATCACCTTCAGCGCTGAGCCGCTGCCTTTGAGATCGAGCTGGGTGGTGCTGCCATTGGTTCAGGCTCTAATTGCTCTGCCGCTTGTGATTCGGGTTTTGCAGCCAGCCCTTCTGTCGATCGAAGCCGAGCAAATCGAGGCTGCCCGCACATCGGGCGCCAATAGCTGGCAAATCTGGTGGCAGCTCGAGGTGCCGATTATCAGCCCAGCAATCAAAACTGCTCTGGTTTTCTCCATTTTGGTTTCAATCGGTGAGTTTGGTGCAGCCACCCTTTTGGTTGCCGGCGATCAAGCCACGCTGTCGACGGTTTTGGCTCAGTTAATCAGCCGGCCCGGCGGCACAAACTATGGAATGGCTATGGCGATGTCGGCACTGCTGGTCGTTGGCACAGCCGCCCTAGTCGGGTTAGCCCAGTTGAAACTCAACACCCGCGGCCGCAAGTCGATCTGAGATCACCTGAATCGACTCGGGGTTCTGGTCAATCAAAATGAATCGACGCTTGAGTTCTGCGGCTGCCGCTCCGGTTGTTCCAGAGCCAGCAAAGAAATCAAGAACTAGGTCACCTTCGGCACTTGAAGCCTGAATAATTCGGCGCAAAATGCCTAGTGGCTTCTGTGTCGGATATCCGGTTTTTTCTTTGCCGGTTGGCGAAACGATGGTGTGCCACCAAACATCGGTTGGCAATTTGCCTTTGGCAACCTTTTCAGGGGTCACTAGCCCCGGTGCCATGTATGGCTCGCGATCAACTGCCGAAGAGTCAAAGTAATAGTCGGCTGGATTTTTGACATAAACCAGAATGGTGTCGTGTTTTGCTGGCCAGCGATTTTTGGCCTTGCCGCCATAGTCATAGGCCCAAATGATTTCGTTCAAAAAGCAGTCTCTGCCGAATAGAGCATCGAGCAAAACCTTGGCATAGTGTGCCTCGCGATAGTCGAGGTGCAAATAAAGAGTGCCGGTGTTTTTTAGCAATCGCCAGGCCTGCTCGAGTCGCGGCTCGAGAAATGCCCAATAGTCAGCAAATTCGTCGTCATAACTCAAAACTGTTTCGCGAATGGTTTCATAGCGACGCCCCTTGAAGCCCACTCGCCCACCGGTCTCGGTGCGCTTGGTGACCGCTGAACCGCGGGTTTGCTTGCGCCCGGTGTTGAATGGTGGGTCGATATAAATCAGCTGTATCGACTCTGATTCGAGCCCTTCGAGCAACCCCAAATTGTCGCCGGCCAGCAATTTATTGCCGGTTGCGGCCATAGGGGTTTTAGACATGCGGCAAGTTTAATCGTTGAATTTAATCAGATTCGGATGTCACGTCGGTGGGCCCATTTGGCGTCGAGCCATCAGCTTGTGAGGCGGTCCAGATTGAGACTGCCTGTATTCCGGCGAGCATCCAGAAAACTCCCGAGACGCCACTGCCCGCAATTAGCCCCGCAGCTGCGGGGGCCACAACCTGGCCAAAGCGATTGGCGGTGAGTCGAATCGAGATTGCCAACCCTCTCATGTTGGCTGGCGAGATTCGAGAAACCCAGGCCATAGTCATTGGTTGACCAATGCCCATTGCGAAACCAGCAAGAGCCAAGATAACTGCCAGAACCCAAAAATCGGTGACATAAATCATCAGAATGCACGAAATCAGCGTGATGATTATGCCGCCCAACAGGGTGACCTTCATTCCTAGCCTCCGGCTAACCTGGCCAAGAACTCCACGCACAAACATCGATGAGGCCGAGCGGATCGCCAACAATATTCCAACCTGGGTTGGGCTCATGCCATTCTGGGTTCCGAGCAGCGGCAAGAACACCAGCAACACATCGATGACCGAAGTTGAGGCTGACGCCGTATAAATTGCTGCCTTGAATTTTGGCAATGCCAGAACATCGCGGGCCTTGACTCTAGCCTCACCATCTTTGCCCGACTCGGCAGGTGTGCTGTTTCTCGCCAGCGACACCGAGGCGAGCACACCGAGTGCGAAAATCACCGACGAGAACCAGAACGGTGCTGAGGTGTTGATGCCACCGACACCGGTGTCGGCAAGCCAACCGCCGGCTAGTGGGCCAAGGGCGTGGCCAAGTGATGCATAAAAAGTGAAAAGGCCGAAATCTCGCTCATATCTGGCAGAACCAGAGCGATTGGCAATCATGGTCTGGCCGCCAACCATAACTAAAAGGTGCCCGAGCCCCATGGCGGTCATGGCCAACATAATCATCGGCACGTTATTGATGAACTGAATGGCGATTGAAACCACCAATAGCGTGGCAGCACCGGCGAAAAGGGCGAGGCCGTCTTTGCCCTTATCAACAAATCGACCAATCGGAATCGCCAGCAAAAGCGGTGCAACGGCCCACGCGGCGCCAATCACACCAATCCAGGTGGCGTCGGCACCGAGCTCAATAGATTTGTAGGTGACTATTGGGCGAACGACATAGATGCCGCCCTGAATAAAAAGTGAGTTGAGCAGAACAAGCAGAAGCCAATTGCTGCCGCTTGCTCTGCTCAACCTAATCATTTATTGCGAAACCCTGGCACCCTTTTGCTTTAGGGCCTTCCAGATAATTGGCCCAAGAACCGTCAGAACCAAAACCGGATAAAGCACGTAGGTGAACGGGGTGCTGAAGAAGATTGCTGGGTCACCCTCGCTCAACTGCATCGAGCGGCGGAACTCCGTCTCTGCCATTGGGCCAAGAATCGCACCGAGAATCATCGGAGTGATTGGGTATCCAAATCGCCTAAGCAACATGCCGAAAATTCCGACGCCTATGGCGACCAGCAGATCGAAATTGGAATTCTTGATCGAATATGATCCCACCATTGCGAACACCAAAATTCCACCAAACAGATAAGGGGCTGGAACGCGAAGCACCTGCACCCACATTTTGATTAGTGGCAAGTTGATAACCAGCAGAAGTAGGTTTCCGATGAACAGCGAACCGATGAGAGTCCAGACCAGCATTGGCTGCTCTTGAAAGAGCATCGGGCCGGCAGGAATGCGGAACTGGTCGAAGGCAGCCAACATCACGGCAGCTGTTCCTGAGGTTGGCAAACCCAAAGCCAAAAGCGGAACCAGGGCTCCGGCAGCATTGGCGTTGTTTGCAGCTTCAGGGCCAGCAACACCCTCGATTGCGCCCTTGCCAAATTCAGACTTGTTTTTTGCCAGGCGCTTTTCGAGGCTATAGCTCAAAAAGGTCGGAAGCTCTGAGCCACCGGCTGGCAAAACACCGGTTGGAAAACCGATTGCTGTTCCGCGAAGCCAGGGCCGCCATGAGCGCGACCAGTCTTCGCGACTCATGCGAGTTGAGCCATTGAACTTATTGATGACGCCGTTGACCAGGTGCCCAGATGAAGCGATATAGAGCGCCTCACCGATTGCGAATAGTGAAACGATCACGACCACCGTCGAGATTCCATCCATTGCGTCAAGCGACCCCAAGGTTAGGCGGGCGGCGCCCGAATTCGGGTCAGCACCAACCAACCCAATAATCAGACCTGCGGTCAGCGCCAATAGCCCTCGAATAATCGACTTGCCCATCAGTGAGCTAACGGTGATGAATGCGGCGACCATCAGCGCAAAGAAGTCTGGCGGTGTCATCTTTAGGCCCAATGCCGCAATTGCAGGCGACGCGATTGCAATAATCGCGGTGCCGATTGCACCAGCAACGAATGAACCGATGGCAGAGGTTGCCAATGCAGCGCCAGCTTTGCCAGCCCTTGCCATCTTGTTGCCCTCGATTGCTGTCATCACAGAGCCAGATTCACCGGGTGCGTTTAGCAGAATCGATGTCGTCGAACCACCGAACATCGCGCCATAGTAAATAGCGCAGAACATGATCAGTGCAGCTTCAGGGCCCACCGAATATGTGATCGGAAAAAGCAGTGAAATTGCAAGCGCGGGTCCGATGCCCGGAAGAACTCCTACAAAGGTTCCAAGCAGCGAGCCAAGCAGGCCGAAACCTAGATTGGTCAGGGTTAGTGAGTTTAGAAAACCCTCTAAGAAGTGTGAGAAGTCCATTACCATTCCTCGTCTACTACGACTTCTTGCGAGGTCTGGTTGAAATCAAAGCCCAGTGGCAAATCGATTTGGAGTGCATATACGAATCCCAGATAAATGACTGCTGAGAATGCGACTGCAATCAAAACGACTTTGTACCACTTTGTTTTGTTCGGGTTCAGGGCATAGACAATCAGGGTGAATGTGATTGTTGAAGACAACGGAAAACCGATGTATGGCAAACCAATCGCGAAAATCAGCAAACCGGCAACCATCAAAATAAATGGCCTCCAGTGGATTTTGGAGTCAGATTCGCCGCCCTCGATTCCCTCTGGCTCACCTAAGTTTCCTCTGGCAACTGAGATCAACTGCAGGGTAGACAAAACAACCATTGCCCAACCGATAATGCTCGGAAAAGTCTTTGAACCGACAAAGTCAGCCATCATCGATTCAGGAAGCTGGGATGAATCCCAGAGCACAACAACGCCAGCAACAAAGAGGAAGCTGGTAAAAACCAGCTCCCCCATTGCCGACTGCTTTTTAGTCAAACTCATAGAAGGCCGACGTCAGTAAGAAGGATTCTTACGCGACTCTCGTGGTACTTAAGCCAGCTAGTGAAGTCGTCTCCGGTCAAGAAGTTGCTGAACGCAGCGTTAGCAACTAGGTAGTCATTGAATGACTTTGAGTGAGTGACGACATCTAGGGCGCGAATCACAAGGTTGCGGCCCTTGCTCTTGCTGGTGCCTGGAGGAAGGATAATTCCGCGCCAGTTTTCAACAACAACATCAACCTTCTTTGAGACCAATGTCGGTGCGTCAACGCCGTCAAGTTTCTGAGGAGCAGTTACTGCAAGAACGCGAAGTGTTCCTGCCTTCACAAACTGTGCGAAGTCTGCATATCCCGAGATACCGAATGCATACTTGGCGTCACTTAGAAGTGAAGAGGTGACCTTGCCTTGGTTGGCAACATAAGACATCTGCTTGATGCTGAGCTTTAGGTTGTCAAAGATCTGAGCTGCGGTGTAGTTGTCGATGCCTCCGACGTTGCCGCCGACGATGGTCATGCTCTTAGGGTCGGCCTTTAGATCAGCAAGCAACTGCTCGATGGTCTTGTATTTTGAATCAGCCTTAACCGCAATGGCTTCATATTCAGCCATCATGCGTGCTGCTGGCACACCGGCTGAAGGGCGAGTTGCGCTGCGGGTAGTGTAGGCACCGCTCACCTGAGCGAAACCAGTCACACCTAGCTTGCCGGCTTTGCCATAAAGATCTTTGTTTAGGTAGTCCAAGGTGAGGTTGTAGGTCAGTGCCTTCTCAGTTAGCACTGGCTCGCTCTTGGTTAGGCCCTCAGCCTTCAGTGCGTCAGCGATTGCTTTTCCGAAACCACCGAAGCCTGAGGTCAGCTTGTTAGGAATCACTACGTCAACATTTGAGATCACAGGTAGTGATGGGTACAGCCAAACTTTGCTGCCAGCCTTTGAGCCAACGGTAGCGACACCGCACTTAAGGTCTGAGCCGTCGGCACCGCGACCCTTTGCGATTTCGCCAACCTTTGAACAAGCGTCAAGCACGTGTGCCTGAGATGCTGATGCTGCCTGGGCAGGAACCGCTGTAATTGACGAAGCAATCAGGGCTAGCGCCGTTGCTGCGATTGCAATTTTCTTCATTTATTCCTCCGAATATCAGTGAGAGCTTTCCAACGGAAAGTTCGACTTCGGAGGTTGGGGGTTTAGTCTTCACGGCCCCGCCATCCGAAGACTAAGTCTCTCCACCAGAATTCTCTGGCTAGGTGCCCGGGCTTGCGCCGGTTATGTCGATGCACCTACGTGGGATACTCCCCTAGTAGAACCGACACTAAACCTTCTGATGAACGCCAAGCAAACTAAAACGGTAACGGTTTGATTACGTCATGTGATTGTCAGAATCGGTGCGGGCCCGATAATAGACACATGGACCCAGTCGTCACTCACAACCCCGCTGAACTTCGCTATGAGATTCATCTTGATGGCCGCCAGATCGGTTTGGCTGACTATGAATTGAACCCGATGGCTGATGGCAACACTGAGGTGCGCTTTGTTCACACCGAGATTGACCCGGCTCTGCGTGGCAAAAATTATGCGGCGATTTTGATGCGCGAGGCACTATCCGATGTGCGGGCCAAGGGCAATCAAAAGGTGACCCCGGTCTGCAGCTATGTCGTTATGTATATGAAGCGTCACCCTGAAACTCAGGATCTTCTGACCCTCGACATCGACGAGGCTGTTGCGATGTGTCGACTACCCAAATCGTTCTTCAAGCCAACCAACTAAGTCAGCCAGAACTTCATCTTTATTGGTCTCGTTCACCATTTCGTGACGGCCACCGTGATAAATAATCACATTCAAATCTTCAACACCAACCTTTTTATAGGCATTGGCCAGCATTCGATTGCCTCGCTCGCCGCCAAGGGCATCTTCTGAGCCAGCAATTAGCAAAATCGGCACGTGTGCGTCGATGTTTTTGCTCGGGGTGCCAAGCAGGCGAGCAGCGTTAGCAACGCCGAAAACCTCGAGTGCCGATTCAGGAAAATTCAACGGATCAACTCTGAACTCATGACCCACCTCGTGATCACGGCTGAGCCATTCATGACCAGATGCGCCGACGGTGTTTTGCCAGCGCTTGTTGAACCCAGAGCTAGGCATGATTCCTGGCAGAGCGATGGTCGAGCCACTCAAAATTAGGCCGTCAAATTCGTCAGAGTATTTATTCCAGATGCGCTGACTGATTAGCGAACCCCAGCTGTGGCCGAACAAAATTAGCGGCTCTTCTGGGTGCTCGCCAGAGATGATGTGACTTAGTTGGCGAACGTCAGCAAACACGGCGTTCATGCCACCAGCACCAAGTTGACCTTGACGCTTGATTGCGCCGCTGGCGCGCATGTTCACACCAGTTTGGCCGTGACCGCGGTGGTCGTCTGCATAAACGCTGTATCCGGCACGATTGAATGCTGCGGCCACGTGGTCATAGCGGCGGGCGTGCTCACCCAAGCCGTGCACCAACTGAACCACGCCTTTAGATTTGGCAACCGGCCACTCATAAAAAGTGATGTCGATGCCTTCGTTATCAGTGAATGTGCGAACCAGTGGCAATGCAGTCATAGGCAAAGATTAGCGCTCTAGTGCGACTGTGCCGACCAGCGAAATCGCTATGCCTCTTTGGTTATTTCAACCTTCACAAAAAGTTCACCCGAGAACGGCCCCGCATAAACCCCGCGCAGTGGCGGCACATCGTCATAGTCGCGACCGCGCGCAACCACGATGTGTCTGTCTGCCACTGCAACATCGTTGGTGGGGTCATATGAATTCCACTCGCCAGACCACCATTCGACCCAAGCGTGCGATTCGCCAGCCACCATTTCGTGAAGTTTTGGCTCTTTGCTCGGGTGCAAATATCCGCTCACGTAGCGAGCCGGAATTCCGGCTGCCCTTAGAGTGCCGATCGCAATGTGGGCATAATCTTGGCAAACACCGACCTTTGCTGACCACGCCTCAGCTGCAATTGAATGCACACCGGTGTGACCGTGGCGATAGGTCATCTCTGAATAAACCTTTTGACAAATCGCCATTGCGGTTTCATTTGGTGTCATGGTCTTTGCGCACTTCTTGGCGAATCTAACCAAATCGGCTGATGGAGATGTTCGCTTTGTCTGCGCTACTGCATCAGTGAGCGACAAAGACAGTGGGGTCGCGTTCGCAATCGCCTGCCAATCCAGCCCCTCGCCAGCAGCACTTCGAGGTCGAAGTTCAATCACCGATGTGGCTGAGATCTGCAATTCATCATGCGGCTCGAGCACTTCAAAAACCGAAACGCGAGTGTTGAAAAAGTCGTAATACTCGTGGCCCGAGGTGTGCGGTTGAATGTCGATTTTTGAAGACAATACAAACTGAGTATCGTCACGAACTGGACTCATTCGGGCTTCGTTGTATGAGGCAGCAACCGCACCGGGATATTTGAAACCGGTGGTGTGCACGATGCGATATCGGGTCACGATGTTTCTCCGATCCAGGTGGGCAGCACATTAACCGGGAAATACCTGGCGCGAATCGCCTCTGAAACCTCACCGATGCCGTGCTGCAGGCTGGTCATCTCTGCGGTCAGGTTCGCCAGAATTTCAGGAGCTGAACGATATTCGAGATTCGTGCGAATCTGCCCTAGCTGGCGCAGTGCCTGATCTGAAACTCCGACGCGATCAGTGCTCGGAGCCAGGTCGGCCAGCGACTTTTCGGCGCGGTTCAGCGCGAAAATCACGCTGCGCGGAAAAATGCGGTCAAGCAGCAAAAACTCAGCAGCATTGGTTGCCGAGGGCACGCCGCGATAGGTGCGCAAATATGCTTCATAAGCGCCGCAGCTGCGCAAAATGGTGGTCCAAGATGGTCCGCTGGCCTCCGTCAACTCTGACGTGGCCAGCAGTCTGGCGGTCATGTCGACTCTTTCGAGTGACCGACCAAGATTGAAAAAGGTCCAAGCTTCGTCACGAGAGGTTGAGCTCTCGACAATGCCGACTGCCAGTGCGGTGCGTTCGCGAACCCAACCAAAAAAGTCGTGCGCGCGCTCAATCGAAACCTTGCGCGGCATGCGCGAACGGGTGGTGTTTAGGCACTCCCAAAGCTCGGTCGAAACAATCTCGCGCACACGGCGAGCATTCTCACGAGCCGAGGTCAGCGAAGACGCAATCGATGCTGGCTCGCTGCGATCGACCGACAAAGTGTTGAGCAAATCTTGACGGGTCAGTTGATGCGGAAAATGCGCCGATGAACCGATCACCTCGAGCAGCGAGCGGCAGGCGGTGTCTTCGTCGACCCACGGGTCTTCGAGCAACAACTGCAGGTGCACATCGAGCAAACGCGCGGTGCCATCGGCCCTCTCCACATAACGGCCAATCCAAAATAGCGACTCTGCGATTCTGCTCAGCATTTTTGTTCCCTCGAAATCGATTGCTGCTGCTGTTCTTGTTGTCTTTGAAAACCTGAATCACCTGCGGTTTGCCCGGCGACCAAATTAGACACGGATGAATTGGTGGCGATTTTTGATGCGCCCGCATTTCGATCAACCCCGACAACCCAGGTGTCTTTCGAGCCACCGCCCTGAGATGAATTGACCACGAGCTCGCCCTCGGGCAGAGCAACGCGGGTGAGACCACCGGGCAAAACCCAAATGTCGTCGCCCGAGTTGACCGCAAATGGGCGAAGGTCTGCGTGACGAGGTCTCAGCCCTTTATCGACCAAGGTCGGAATCGTTGAGAACTGAATTACCGGCTGAGCGATCCATCCGCGTGGGTCTTTTTGAAGTTTCTTGCGAAGGTCATCGAGCTCTTTTTTGCTTGCCGCCGGGCCAACCACAAGCCCCTTGCCGCCAGAGCCATCAACTGGCTTGACCACAAGTTCGTCAAGTCGATCGAGCACCTCAACCAGGCTTTCTGGTTCTTCAAGTCGCCAGGTTTTGACGTTTTCGATAATCGGGTCTTCGCCCAGGTAATAGCGGGTCAAGTCGGGCATGTATGTGTAGACCAGCTTGTCGTCGGCAACGCCGTTGCCAACCGCGTTGGCCAAAGTCACGTTGCCTAGACGAGCGGCTGCCATAAGGCCCGGCGGACCGAGCACCGAGTCGGCCCTGAAGGTTAGCGGGTCTAAAAATTCGTCATCGACGCGACGATAAATAACGTCAACCCGGCGAGCGCCCGCAGTGGTTCGCATGAATACTTTGCCGCCGGTGCAGAACAGGTCACGCCCCTCGACCAGCTCGAGGCCCATAAGTCGAGCAAGCAGCGTGTGTTCGAAATAGGCACTGTTATAAACACCTGGGGTCAACACAACAACGGTTGGGTCGGTCACGCCCGCTGGCGCGGCCGCGCGAAGTGCTGCCAGAAGGCGGTTCGGATACTCTCCGACCGGCTGAATGCGCATCTGCTGAAAAAGCTCGGGCAGAGTCTGGGCCATAACACGGCGGTTTGAAATAACGTATGAAACACCTGACGGCACGCGCACGTTGTCTTCAAGCACTCGCCAATCACCGGCCGAATCGCGAATTAGGTCGATGCCACTGACCTGCACGCGCACACCGTTTGCCGGGTCTATTCCGTGGGCTGCTCTGTGAAAATGCGCCGACGATGCAACCAACGCTGCTGGCACAACACCGTCGCGAATTGCGTTTTGCTGGCCATAGACATCGGCCAAAAAAGCCTCGAGCACTCGAACGCGCTGTTTGATTCCGGCCTCTAGCTGATTCCATTCAGTGCGCTCGATTACTCGCGGAACGGCATCGAGCGGAAAAGGTCGTTCTTCGCCAGCAAAGTCAAAGGTGACGCCCTGAGCAAGGTAAGAACTGGCGAGTGCCTCGGTTCGGCCACGCAGTTCATCCTGCGTCATTTTGGCGAGTGCCTCGTGAATCTTGCGATAGCTCGGGCGAGGCTTGCCACCCGCCGCAAACATCTCATCAAAAGCGACTTGCTTGCCCCCGGATTTGGCCGCATCTGAAACCGGGTATTGATCGAATAGATCTCCCATACTCAGAAATTACGAGCCGCTTGTTGCGTGGATGTTTCGACCGTGAGCCAAACGCGATAACAAATTGCCAAGAGGCTTGCAGGCTATATTCAGAATGTTCCCAGACTTCAAAACCAGACTGAAGCCATGACCAACCAGCTAGTGCTAACCAAGCCCGCCGCCACAGTGCGCCTGGGCAGCAAAAAGTTAGTCGAAATCAAACGAGCCCAAGATGTCATCGAGGGTCTCGCTTGGGCTTCGGTTGTCGCCGTCACCGTGATGTTCTTGCTCGACGGTGGCGCTGCAAACTTCAAAGACGTTCCGACCACACTCAACGCAATCAGTCGCCTCTCTTCACTAATCGGCACCGACTTGCTTTTGATCCACATGCTTTTGGTGGCTCGCGTGCCATGGATTGACAAGTTTTATGGCCACGACCGCGCAACCCTGGCGCACAAAAAACTTGGCAAGCCAGTGCTCTATTTCATCGTCGCTCACTTTTTAGCCTCGCTAATTAGCTTCGCCATCACCGAAGGCAAAAACGTTATCGCCACTTGGTGGTGGCTAATCACCGATGTTCCTGACATGCTCACCGCAACCATTGGTCTGTTGCTGATGGTGTTGGTGGTCGTGACTTCGCTCAACTTTGCTCGCCGCAAAATGAGCTATGAGGCCTGGTTCTTAGTGCACTTGCTTTCATATGCATCGGTTCTTGTGGCTGTGCCGCACATCTTCAGCACCGGCAGTGACATTGCCGGCAAGCCAGTGCAGACCATCTTTTGGGTCACTCTCTATCTATTCGTTGCCGGCAACATAATTTGGTATCGCGTTTTGAAGCCGCTGGTTGCGGCCCTTGCAATGAAGACTCGCGTTTCATCAGTTGTGCGTGAATCATCTGACACAGTTTCGATTTCGATCTCAGGCCGCAATCTTTCGAAACTGGGCGCTCAGTCTGGGCAATTCTTTGTGCTTCGCGTGATGACCCCGACTCAGTGGTGGCGTGCGCACCCGTTCTCGATTTCGGCCACCCCAACCGACTCGACCATTCGCTTCACCATCGGCAACCGAGGTGATGACACCGCACTGCTTCAGCAAATCAAGCCGGGCACTCGTGTGGTTCTAGAAGGGCCATACGGTGTGTTCACCGAAGAGCGTCGCAGTCGCGAAAAGGTTGTTTTGGTTGCCGCCGGCATTGGCATTCCGCCGGTGCGTGCGTTAGCCGAATCAATCGTCGCCCGCCCTGGCGATGTCACCGTGATCTATCGTGTTCGCAACGAAAACGACGCCAGCCTGTTGGCCGAAATGCGCGAAATCTGCCGCATTCGCGGTCACCGCCTGTTTGTGCTCGCCGGCCCTCGCGCCAGCAATTCATCATGGATGAGCGCCAACGGAACCGACCAGCCTGATCAGGCGCGACTAACCCTGATGGCCCCATGGGTTTCAGAATCAGACGTGTTTGTTTGTGGCCCACAAATTTGGACCGAGCAGGTTGTCAAGTCTGCTCTTCGCGCTGGCGCCGAGCCATCGCGAATTCACTCAGAGGAGTATGCCTGGTGAGACAGTCAACTAAATCAGTTATTGGAGTTCTAAGCCTTGGAGTTTTGGCATCAAGCTATTCACTCGGAATGGCTCACGCCAACGAGGGCCTTTCCTCTGGCTTGAGCGCATCAGGAACAACTGCCGCGGGTTCGGGCTCAAGTTCTTCGTCAACGCCTTCGACCTCGAGCACCGACTCGACAGCAACGGGTTCTGCAACTCAATCGCCTAGCGCGAGCTCAACGGCGAGCTCTTCACCGAGTTCATCGTCAAGCGCAACGTCAACTTCATCTTCAAGTTCGTCGAGCACCGCAAACAAGGCAACTGCAAAGGCCACCGCCACAGCGACACCTAAAGCCACCGCGACTTCAACGCCGACCGCGACAAAAACCGCAACCCCGACTGCCACACCGACGCCAACCAAGACCACCGTACCCGCAGCCTCTAACCAGCAAACCGGCGATGCGATCTCTTATAAATACGGCACTTTCAAAATTCAAGTGGTCAAGTCTGGCAGCACCATCGCTTCGGTGAATGTGCTGACCGGAACCACTCGCGGTGGCCAATACGCCGCGATTATTCCTGAGCTAGTCGCAGCCGCAGTTTCAGCCAACGGATCGAACTTCGGCAACTACTCTGGAGCTACGTTCACCACCAACGCATTCAAGCAAGCCCTGGAGTCTGCTCTTGCCAAGTTCTAAACCTCGCGCCTGGGTCGCCAGCACATCTGTGCTTGGCTTGCTCAGCATCGCCGGCGCGTTTGGAATCAACATGGTTCTGAACCCGCCAACAACTTCATCGACCGTCAGCAACACAAACGCGACCCCGCAGACCGTTCAAAGCGATTCGATTAGCTATCGATATGGCGTGGTTCAAATTGCGGTCACAGCAACCGGCGGCAAAATCACCAATGTTGACATTCAAAATTCAACTTGCTCGCGCGGCTGGGAACAAGCTTTTCCGATGCTGGCCAGCGAGGCGATTGCAGCCAACGGCTCAAACTTCAGCAATGTCTCTGGCGCAACCTTCACTTCGTCGGCTTTCAAACAGGCCCTAGACAGCGCAATCTCGAAGCTTAGCTAGAAGCAAACGAACATGACTGCCGCCCTGCGCTTTGAGCACATCGAAGAATGCATGGGCACGGTCTTCAGGTTTGCCGGTCTGCGCCAAGTCGACGCCAGCGAACTTGAGTCGCTGATTCAAAAAGCCTGCGCGATTTTGCACGAAGCTGACCGAATTTTTTCACTTTATAAACCCGAATCGCCGCTGAGCAGACTCGCTCGCGGTGAGGCACGCGTTGCCGAGCTTGAGCCAGTGGTCTCTGAAATCTGGGACGCCTGCCAACTTTGGGATACCGAAACTGACGGCTGGTTCAGCGCATTCACGCCCGAGCGAATTTTTGACCCGAGCGGCTTGGTTAAAACTTGGGCTGCTCGAAATGCTGCGCGCGCACTGCTCGATGGCGGCCAAAGCGACTTCACGTTGAATGCCGGTGGCGATGTTTATGTTGCACCTGGCGCCAGCGAAGATCGCGATTGGCGCATCGCGATATCGACTCCGGTTTCAATCGCCTCTGCCGAAGCCGGCGTGCTCACCGTGGTTGACCTAAAAAACACCGGCATGAATTCGCTGGCCACCAGCGGAACAGCCGAGCGCGGCCAACACATTTGGAACCCGAAAAACTATGACTTCGCGAGTGCGGGTCAAGCCCTCGGGCCGAACGAAAAAATCGTGCAGGTCAGCGTGATTGCCAGTGATTTGGTCGAAGCTGATGTGCTGGCAACGGCATCATTTGCCGAAGGCATCCGTGCGATTGAACGCCTGAATGCGCGCACCAACGTTGAGGCTCTTTTTGTGACCGACACCGGTCAGTTCGCGGCCACCGATGGCTTTTTGAATCTGCTGGCTAAATAATCACCAAATGCGCACGCGGTCGGCTGGGTCGAGCCAAAGTGCATCGCCCGGCTTGACATCAAAGGCCTCATAAAAAGCATCGACGTTGCGCACAATCTGATTGGTTCTGAACTCTGCCGGTGAGTGCGGGTCGGTCGCCAAACGCTGAATCATCGCTTCGTCACGGCCAACGCTGCGCCATGATTGCGCATAAGCCAAGAAGAATCGCTGGTCGGGTGTGAAGCCGTCAATCATCTGCTCGGTGTCAGAACCACGCTCGGCCTGCGCCATTTTGAACGCCTTGTATGCAATGGTCAAACCGCCCAAGTCACCGATGTTCTCACCGACGGTGAAGGCGCCATTGACCTTGTGCTCATCGCCAAGTTGCAACGGTGAAAGCTCGTCATATTGTGAGATGAGTGCTTGGGTCAGCTTGTCGAACGCAGCGCGGTCTTCGTCTGTCCACCATGAAACAAGCTCGCCATCGCCGTCATATTTCGAACCCTGGTCGTCAAAGCCGTGACCGATTTCGTGGCCGATAACAGCACCGATGGCCCCAAAGTTCATGGCCATGTCGTTGTGCAGTGAGAAGAACGGCGGCTGCAAAATTGCCGCCGGAAAAACAATCTCGTTGAAGCCCGGGTTGTAATAGGCGTT
>ERZ650311.621-NODE-621-length-21256-cov-6.747842_pt1 | contig 21256 bp, 25 predicted proteins | sample MGYA00376247_ERZ650311 | MGnify/ENA primary metagenome ERZ650311 (study PRJEB26733, sample SAMN07839324) | wastewater metagenome | biome: small river; feature: stream; material: water | place: USA: North Carolina | collected 2016-07-28 ...
GCGGCAGTGGCTGCGCTCCGTCAGTTGTGGGTTCCTGTGGCTGGTGCGCGCGGCGAGTCCCGAGACATCCCCGGGAGCCCGCAGACGATCACGATCGCCCGCATGAGCGAGGAGGATTGCAAGGCTCATGCCGAAGGCGGGCCGCTGCTCGGCTACAACTTCGGCGGCGAGTCCAAGGTGTACCTGTGCGCGCCAGCGTTCTGGAGCTTGCGGCTGATCAAGCAGGTGGTCCGGCACGAGATCGGCCACGTCCTAGGGGCAGGCCATACACCGTGCGCCATGGGCGGCATCATGCCCCCTCAGACCGGCTGCAACCGGACCGACGCCGAGTCGTACACCTTCCCAGACCTGCGCGAGATCTGCGAGAGCGGGCGCGTGATGGGGGGGATCTGCGGGAGGTAGGCGTTACAGGTCGAAGCCAGCGACCCACACGAACCCAGAACGTCCCACGCCTCCGGTCGTCCATCGGTACTGGATGCGCAAGGATGCGTCAACGCACAGGGCGATCTGAGTCGTGAGGCTGGTGACGGAACCTGCCACGGTCCCGACGTTGGCGAAGCTCATCGCCTGTCCGGTGAATCCCGTGGCGGTGATCCCCTGGCATCTTAGGAAGATCTCGTCACCACCCGCGGTTGTGTCGCTGTTGAGGGCGAAGACGTTGAGCAGGGAGGAATGGCAGTTGGGCGGCAGTGCCAGGGTCAGTGTGACGGTGGTGTAGGCGCTCGCGCTCCCGAGCGAGAACTTGAGAGCGTCGTTCGTCGGCGTCGTGTACCTGTACGTCCGCCCCGTCTGCACGTAGGGGAGGATCGTCGCTGCACTGTCAGTGACGAAGGTGGTGACGAAGACGTAATCGGTGTTGCCCGTCAGGTACGAGAAGGTGCCGTCTGGGCCGGTCGTACCTGCGATGTAGGCGACGCTGCCAGCGCTGTTGTAGGCGTACAGGTAGTAGCGGGTGGATGCCGACAGAGCCGAGCCGAGCGCAGTAGCCGCATCGACGGTGGCGCCGCCCGTGTTCGAGAAGGTGATCCACTCCCCTCCGCTCGTCAGCGCGATGCCGCCGAGACCAGAGACCACGAGGGTCGCGCCGTGGGTACTCTGCACTCGGACATTCGTCCGCTGGCCGTAGAGGGCCAGCCGGGTCGCGTAGGCGCCGTCGAGGAGTTCCTGAAACGCGACGTTGACGCTCGCCGCGTTCGCAAGATCGCCGTCAGCAGGCCCGGTGGTCGCAGACGGGATAGGAGCTGGAGTCGTGGGGGTGATCGCTGTGGACATGCTGAGAGGGTAGGCGATCTCCGATCGATCGCTCCCAGGGGAATCGTCTAACCCTTGCGGGGTCTAGGAAGGCTGGCATACCTCTGCGCCAAGCGTTTGATATGGCATGCACAACCGTGCCCATTTCGGGGGGGATCCTCCATCCCCACAGACAGGCCGATCGAGTAGGGATAGATCTTGCTATTGTGATCAAAACCACGACACGAACTGTGATCTGTGTCACCAAACCACAACTGCGTGTCGGACATCGGACACGGAGTACGGTCCGCGGCCTCGTTGAGTGCGCGGGCGAAGTCCTGCGTCGCACGCCACGCCTTGAGCGTCTTCTGGAAGTTTGTCATGAACCCATGATGCGCGATCGCCAGATACATTGCAAGAGAAATTTTTCGCCGTCTGAGATCGCCCTCTAGTGGCTCAGCCGCTTCAGGTTCCACTCCACGGCGTCGAGCATGGCGCTGTACTTCGCGTCGGGGGGGCAGGGGCCACCTCGCCATTCGCGCACGGCGCGCAAGAGGTCCGTGGGCGTCTGCTGCGTGGCGCTCTCGGTCGCTCCGATCTCCAAGAGAATCCGCCGGATGGAGCCGAGATCGTGCTCCGCGAACTCCGGCTCACGGGCGCGCAGGGTGACGGGGGGAGACGCAGGGGTCGCAGGGGTCGCAGGGGCCTCTCCATTGCCCAGCAAGGCCCGCAGGTGCGTCACCACAGCCCGCCGGAAGCGCAACTCGCGCTCGGTGGTCTCGATGTAGAGGCCGGTCTCCAGACTCGCGCGGTGCGCAGCCTCAGCGGTCAGGAGGTCCGCGTGCGCGGCGCCGAAGTGCTCTGCCGCCCGACGGAGCATGCTGTCCTGGATGGGGTCGCTCATGTGGTCTCCTTCTTCCGCCATCCTGCCAGCCGTAGGCAACCGGCGATCTGGCGCTGGCGTTCCTGAACGGACATCGGACCGACGGGGATGTATGGTATCCTTGCGATCTCCAAGAGGAGTTTCGCCATGCCGTCGATGCGGTCGATGGCTCGACGCTCGGCGTCAGCGGCAGGGCGCGCGGTATCAGCGGACACATGGCCACCGTGGGGCAGCACGAGGAACACGAGCGCGTCAGGAGCCCGCAGACTCTCGACGTAAGCGCGGCACTCCTCGGTCTCCCACAGAGATCCCACACCATCGCCCGAGTCAGCTAGGTAGCACAGGTTGTCGCAAGCCCGGTCGCTGACGAAGGGTCTGGCGATCGATCGCTCGGCGGCGATCTGCCCACGGAACACGTCGAGCTGGTAGGCGGTGCAGCGCTCGGTATCACTCCGCAGGGCCGGGAGCGTCGTCTCAAGCTTGGCAAGCTCCCCACGCGCGACCTCGTGGATCATAGGCACGCCGTAGGTCGCCGAGACCCAGCGGACGAGCGTGCTCTTGCCCGCGCCGTGTGGACCACAGAAATACAGCCGCTGCACTGTCCTTCCGTGTATTGGAGAAGCGGCGATGAGGCGCTCAGGCGTATGCTCTGGCCTGTCGTGCAACATCGTCTCCATCATCGAACCCCCCACGCCACGAGACTCAGCCAGTGAAGCGGCGCGCAGCACAGAAGTCCTGGGTGTTGCTCGATGGGTACCCAGCGCCATTCACCCACCTTGTCAAGTTCTGTGGTGCGGGGCTTGTAGCTGCCGTCAGCGGTCCAGAGCACGGCGGCGACGATGGCAGGCATTGTGAATCCATGCCCCGCTGGCAGCGCCTCGAACAGGCGCATCCCGTAGGGAGTCAGCCCCGCATCGGTCCCCGTCTCCTCTCGAATCTCTCGGGCTGCCGCATCCCATTGAGTCTCCCCCAACTCAACGCCACCCCCCGGCCCCGTGTACAGGCCGCGCAGGTACTCTTTGGGGTTGCGCTCGGAGTAGCGCCCGACGAGAACGCGGTCTCCCTTTAGGATGATGTTGGTGACGATGTGGGTCACAGGCCGTTCTCCTTGCGCCACATCGCAGAGGCTGAGATTGACGGACGGAAGCCGGTGACACGCTCGATGTACGCCACGGCGAGCCGCACGACTTCGACGGGCGAGAGAGTGGCGTCGATGACGCAGTACCCACGCTGCGCGGCGATGTCGCGGTAGTTCTTCGCCGCGGCGGAGAGAAGCTTCAGATCCCGCTCGTTTGTGTCACGAGCCTGCGGACGACGCTTCGCCACTTCCTCGGCGGGGAGATCGAGGACGATGGTGGCGTCCGGCTTGAGCAGTGGAGCGCTCAGTCGCCGGATGAAGTCGCCGTCAAGACCCTCCGCGACTCCGTAGGCTTCCGCAGAGAGCGTGTAGCGATCGCAGACTACGGGGGAGAGGTTGAGAGCGTCGATGAGAGCCGACTGCATCTCGCATCGGTTGGCGGTCATGAGGGCCTGACGCACGAGAGAATTCAGCCATACGCCTTCAGGACACCGAGCGGCGTACCACTCACCCTTCAGGTGCCCAAGCAGCGCCTTCCCCGTCTGTGTCTTGTAGTTCGGAAACGAGAAGACTCTTGCCCCATAGAGACGTGAGAGAGCCTTACACAGGGTCGCCTTGCCGCTCGCGTCGATGCCTTCGACGACGATGAGAGGATGGTCGTGTGTCATGTCGCCATCATACCACACATCTCCAGAGGATGTCAAGTCTTCCCCACAAGCGCCCCGATCGTCATCGGTGCGAGTCCCCGGTCTTGCATCGCCACCAACAGGCGCCCTGTAGCTTCCGCGTCGTCTGCGGCGCGGTGGGCAGCCTTGAGTGGAACACCGAAGTAGGCGCACTGGTCAACGAGCTTCTTGCTGGCCGGTCGCTTCGGGGTGTCGTAGCGTAGGCGCACATGTGCGAACACGTCCACCACCGTGAGGGGGGGCAGGGTCACACCGGCCCGCGCCATCTCCGCCTGTAGGACAGGGATGTCGAACCGGCGCCCGTTGTAGACCACGAGGGGACGACCGGCGACGTAGGTGGCGATCTGGGGTGCCCGGTCCCGGAAGGTTGGCTGTCCTTGCACGTCGGCATCACGCAGACCGTGTACCCGCGACGACCCCTCAGACACAGGGATGCCTGGGTCGATGAGGCGCGAGTGTGAGCGGGCGTGCGACCGTCCGGTGAACAGGGCGGTCCCGACCTCGATGATCCGCTGGCGGCTCGGCGTGAGGTCGCCGTCGCCCTCGTCCGTCGTCTCAAGGTCGAGGCACAGGAAATCAGTGAGAGGCGGCCCGTTCTCCTCAGTCTTCAGCAAGGTCCAGCCGAGCGGGCGCACGCCGTCGCAGGTGAGCTTGCCCTCGTCAGTCACGCGGACGGCAAGCGCACAGGTGCGGCCCTCCGCGGCTTCCAGGGCGTCAGCCATACGAGCGTATGCCTTCGGGAAACAGGTGATCTCCTCCCGCAAGCGTCGGTCACTCACGAAGAGGATGGCCATCCATTCCCCCTTCTTCGTCTGCCTCTCAAAGACCTTCTCCAGGATCACGGGGATCTCGGCGCGCTCGCGTCCCTGGGGCCGGTATCGCAACGTAGGGCCGGGGTACGGATCTAGAGGGTGCCCACTCGCGTAGATGCCCGACACGCGACGCTCGGCTGCAAGCCGATCCTCTTGCGAGACGGGTTGTGCAGATGGCAACACGAATGCGGGCGCGGCGAAGAGGGAGAGTTGAGCTTTCGGCTTCCCCTTCTTCGCGGTGGCTTTTAGCAAGGGCACAGCAGACCGCAGCGCAGGGTCTCCTAGCAGCCGATCGAGCGCGCCGGAGTCTGCAAGGGTTGCGAGATCGCGCTTGCCAAGCCCGAGCGCTGCCAATTCTTCCGCAGTGCGTGGACGACGCGCCACGACGGTGGCGATACCCTTCGCGCTGAGGCCCTTGAGCCCGAGCAGCCCGTAGCGGACATCGTTCGCCTCTGCGAAGAAATCAGCCTTGCTGAGAGCAACGTCGGGAGGAAGGAGTCTCATCCCCCGCGCCGCCATATCGGCAGCAATCGCCCCGATGCGAGAGGTCTTCTTCGCCTCGTCTGCCGCGACGTTCAGGAGCGCTGCGTAGAAATGAGCGGGGTGGTGCGTCTTGAGGTACGCCGTCAGGTAGGAGATGAGGCCGTAGGCGGCGCTATGGGCTAGGTTGAAGGAGTACCCTGAATTTGCGACGATAACCTCCCAAGCCTTGCGCGCCGTCGCCTCATCGCAAACACCGTGCTTCTGCGCTGATGCGAAGAAAACCTTTTCCTCCGCGTCGAGCATCTCCCGCTTCTTCTTGCCCATGATCTTACGCACGATGTCGGCGCGACCAAGAGAGTAGCCCGCAAGTATGCGCACCATCGACATGACCTGCTCCTGGTACACGATGCATGCATGTGTGTCCTGAAGAACGACATCAAGCGCAGGGTGTAGGGAGTCATGCGCTTCACGCCCATGCTTGCGCTCGATGTAGGAGCGCGTCATGCCAGACTCTAGGGGGCCGGGGCGGTAGAGCGCACCTGCGGCGATGATGTCACCGAAGCGGTCAGGCTTCATCGAGACGAGCATCCGGCGGAACCCAGGCTTACCAGCTTGGAACACCCCGAGCGTGTCACCCTTAGCAAACGTGCGGTAGGTCTCGGCGTCATCGAGCGGGACGGAACCCAAGTCCACCCCGGCAGCGGTCGCGGCCTCTTGCATCTGGGTCACGTTGTTCAGGCCCAAGAGGTCCAGCTTGACGAGCCCGGCATCCTCTGCGGCGTTCATGTCGCACTGCGAGACCAAACCTCCGCGCTTGTCCCGGAGCGTCGGCGTCGTGCGCCAGAGGGGGCCGTCTGCTACCACGATGCCGCTCGCGTGGACCGACGTGTCGCGCACGATTCCCTCGACGAGCTCCGCGGCTCTCAATGCTGCGGCGACCCGGCCATCCTCAAGCGCAGCCGCGGCGACTTGGGCGTTCTCCCGCTCAATCCATGAGACCTTCGGAGCCTTGCCCTCGACGAGACCGGGGATGTCAGCCGTGAGATTGTTCAGGCGCTGGAATGAGAGGCCGAACACTCGTCCTGCGTCCTTGATCGCCGTCTTGCCGTGCAGGAACTTGAACGTCGAGAGACCACCGACGGACTCGGCACCGTAACGAGATCTCAGGTACTCGATGACCCTTGCACGACCCTTGTAGCAGATGTCGGTATCGATGTCAGGCCAAGAGGCACGCTCCGGGTTCAGGAACCTCTCGAAGAAGAGGCCATACCGCAAAGGGTCCAAGTCTGTGATCCCAAGCGCCCATACCGCGACTGAGCCTGCGGCGCTGCCCCGACCAGGTCCTACGCCAATCCCCTGGCTCTTCGCCCACCGGATCATGTCCCCCACGATGAGAAAATACCCGGCGAAGTCGAGGGGCAGGATCACGCCCAACTCGTAGCGCAGGCGTTCCCAATAGCGGGCGTGGTCTGACGGGGGCACGTTGCTCAGGCGTTCGCGCAACCCATCCTCTGCAAGCCGCGTCAAGAGCGCTGCCGAGTCGCCGTCACCGAACTTCGGGAGCTTGGGCTTGCCGAGCGTCAGAGTGTGACAGCAAGAGTCAGCGAGGTCTGCCGCCTCGTCGAGGTACGCCTGTGGCATGCGGAAGGCCGAAGGGGGGCGGTACCAAGCTTCACCCGCACGGGCAGGGGCTGTGGCCAGGTAGCCCTTGTGGTCAAGTCGCTCGCCGCGATCGATCGCTCGCAGGATGTCGAGGGCTGGCGCATCCTCGGCGGAGATGTACGACACGTCCCCGGTAGCGACCACAGGGACATCCAGATCCTCGGCGATCGCCGCTGTCTCCTGCCACCGAAACGTTGGGGCGACTTCTGCATACAGGTGTCCGAACCGTTCGTTGAGCCACCGGAGTCGCCCTCTGCGGTCCGCTGCGCACTGCAAGTCGCCGTCCGCCCCACCCGTCAGCACGGCGAGACCTTGCATGCTCCCGGCCTCCTCTGCCGACACAGGAACACCACAGCGCAGCCGGGAACACAGGTCGCTCAGGGACTCCCACCCGCGGGCGTTGCGCGCTAGGAACACAAGCGGCCCGGTGTCCGAGAGTGTGAGTTCAGCCCCGAAGATGGGACGCAGCCCGGCACGCTCGCACTCGCGCTGCAAGTGTACCGCCGCGTGCAGGTTGCCCACGTCTGTCACACATACCGCAGGGCTGCCGACCTTCGCCGCAGCCTTCACGATGTCTTTCAACCGCGCAGCGCTACGCAGGGGGGAGTAGTGTGACCTGACGTGTAGGTGAACGAAGGGCGGCACAGGGACAGTGTATCACATGGTGGGGTGGGGTGTCAAGCGCTGATGGGATCGCTGGGCACCCAAGACTCGAACTCCTCATCCGTGCGGCTAGCGAACCAACGCCGTGCGTCCTCTGCATCGCTGTCGGTCAACAGCAGTGTGCGGTGCTGAGGGTGGATCACGACGGAGTGTGTGATGCGGTATTTGCCTATCACTCGACAGGCAGAAAGTCTGATGCATCTGCCAAATTCTTCGTGATCCTCTGTGCTTGCGGAAGTGTTAGTGCTCATTCATCGCCTCGCAAACCAAGCAGCTCTTCGATGAAGCCCGTCCACAGGTGGATCACCTGCGGACGCAGACGGAGAAGGTGGCCGATAGCATCCTCTGCGCTCATCCCGCGACGGGTCATGAGCCAGCCAGCAACGACCGTCGGGGAGCGACTAGCCCCAGCAGCACAGTGTACAAGGACGTTGCCGGTCGGCAGGTGTCGGTCGATGAACTCCCAAGCCTCCAGACACTTGGCGACGAGACCGGGCTCGCGGTCGCGGTGCGCGATGAAGAACGAAGGGACGCTTGGCTCTCCCAAGCCGCCCTTGCGGTAGTAGGGAACCGACTGGCGATAGTGGTCCCTCTCCCTCTCGCTCAAGACCGTCACTACGGCGCAGTATCGGTGGCTCCCTCGGTACTCGACAGGACCTACATGGAGGCCAGGAACAATCTCCGTCGGGGCAGCGCTGCCCACATCGGGAGGGAATGCGATCGGCATGGATTGAGTGTATCACAAGAGGTGGGGGGATGTCAACGGCTGATGCTGCACATCTCACCACCGCAGCCCCTGCCTCTCTGCCAGCTCTGCCGGATGTGGCATGTCTCCCACATGGGACACACATTCCGCCAACAGCGCTAGGGCGAGGCTGTCAGCTCCTGCGCCGTGCCTGCCGTCAGGTCTCTCCAGGGGCACACCGTATCGCGCGCAGGTGGCCTCCAGAGAGCGCGATTCGCCGGGAGGCGGTCTCAGTGCCAGCTTGGGGTCACAGGGCCGCCAGAGGGGCAGCGGGAAGCCATAGCGCGCGAGTTCTGCGGACAGGAGTGGAAAGTCAAAGCTCCAGCCGTTCCAAGCGCAGACCGGAACGTCTGCGGGCAGATCCCAGCCTGCAAGTTCAGAAACGATAACGCTCCACACCATCGGAAAGTCAGACGCGCGTGCGAGTTCCTCGTCGGAGATCCGATGGATGGCGCGGGCCGCTTCGGTGCATGGGTAGCCAGGATTGACGATGCGCTCTATCACGCGGTGAGTCTCCCCGTTTGTGAGCGTGAGCCCGATCTGCACGATGCGATCGGTGTTCGTACAGAGTCCAGTGGACTCGAAGTCGAGGGAGAGGTAGGGGCACATGGGGCTCCACAGGGAGAAGGGGGGCAGAGGGACCGCGTAGGAGGAATGGCGGCCCCTCTGCCCCGATCGATCGCTAGAACGGCACGTCGTCGCTCACGGTGGGGGGCTCGCTGGTGGTGGTCGGCGCGGCGTCGCCGAAGAGCTTGCCCATGACCTTCGCGGCCTTCTCGCCACCGACGGGACGGAGCTTCGCGCCGCGGGGGATGTTGAGCCACTTCAGCTCGACGTAGGGGAAGCCGTTGCCGTCGAGCTTCGGGTTCTTGTCCTTGTCGAGCTGGGCGACGAACTTCCCGTCGCAGGAGTTCTCAGGATCGAACCCGATGGTCGTCTCTCCCGTCGGGCGGGCGCCGAGGTGCTTCAGGATCGCCTTGGACTTCTCCTCGCTATCGGGGTTGTTCATCCACAGGGTGGCCTTGTACTGCTGACCCTTGTGGGGGCCATCGACGATCTGGCACTTGACCTCGATGATCGAGTCTCCCTTCTGGGTCTCCGACGTGACGGCCTCGATGGCGCGGACGGCGTGGGTGCTCTCGGGCTCAGGGCGGTTCGGCTTCTTCTGGTCCATGTGTTCCTCTGGTTCCTTCGTGTTGCAGTGTGGGGCTCTATGCCCCGTATGTATGGTACACCGGATCGGTGTGCGGTGTCAAGGGTTATTTCGCGGAGGTCATCCCAGCGATCCGCGTCAGGATCGCGTCGATCGTGCAGCCCTTGCCGACGGGGAGCACGGGGGACACGGCGTCATCCTCGCTCTCGGGCTGGAGCAGGAAGAGCGCGTCCTTGATCGGCGTGTAGTCGGAGGGCTTCACGATCTTGCCGTCGCTGAGGCGCTGAACGCCGCGGAAGTCGCGACCGGGCAGGATGAACCCCCGGGGAATCGCCTTCCGCTTCGTCTTGCCCTCGGCGTCCTTCACCTCGTCGATGGGCGCCACGAGGACCCACACCGTCGAGAAGGCGCGCAGGATCGTCTCTTCCTTGCCCTTGAGCCCGGCGAGGCTGCCGAGGCCCGTGATGCAGCCCGTCGGGATCTCCTCGATTTCGTTCGTCATCGGGTTCTTCGTCTTGCCGCCGGGGCTCGTGTTGAAGAGCACGAAGCACTCTCGCGCGCCGAGGTACAGCGCGAAGTCCCGGAGACTCATGACGATCTCGCCGTAGGTCTTGAGCGGGATCTGCCCATTGCCCTTGCCCTTGTACCAGAGGCACAGGAGTTCGCACAGCGTCGAGAAGCTGTCGAGGGCGAAGATGGCGCCACGCTTGGCACAGTCGTCGGCGATCGCCTTCACCTGATCGATGGGGTTCGGGGCCGACGGGGACGTGTCGATCGTCTTCACCCCGCCCGCCCCCTTGAAGTGGACGAAATGCCCGCGACTGCCGCTGTCAGCGACGATCATGGTGTCCACGAGGCGACATCCGTGGAACAGCGTGCTCTTGCCCGAGCCACTGCGCCCGGCGATGGCGATAGCCCCTGCGGGCAGGCGTGGTTGCGGTGCGGCCTTCTCAATCTGCGACATGTGGTCTCCTGGTTCCTCTGGTTACATAAGGGGATCTGTCCCCATGTGGGGACTGTAGCAGATCGGCGAAGGGATGTCAAGTCTTGACGCGGCGAGAACAAAGGGAATCTCTCCAGCTTGCCATTGACGCGCCTGCACGCGCCTGCTACTATCCTTCTATGAAGACAGCCGATCACCCCCTCGAAACCTCGTCACCGCTGCCGCCCGGTCCTTGCCCTTGCTGGCGACCTGCGCTGCTCCACAGCGCGACGGATGGGCACCGGCCTTCGGCGATCGTGGGGCTGGTCTGCGAGACCTGTGGCACGTCGATCCGCGTGGCGATCGATCGGAGGAAGAATGAACATCAGTGAGCTTCTCGGGGAACTCCTCGACGCGATGAACGCTTCAGCCTCTGCCGAAGAGGCTGACATGATGTCTCAGGATGGCACCATCGACCGCGCCCGCGCCGTGGCGGACTACACGGACGCCATCTGGCGCACACTCGACAACAAGGGCCAGTGGCGCAAGCCACAGATGCCGGAGGCGTGAGCATGGATTGCCGTTAAATATTGAAAACTTAGGTTCCGCCATTGATCGCATGAGAGCGGAGGTGTCGCACCCGATCTCCGTGGAACCTACGCATCTCTTGGTCTCTCCCGATCTTCACCATCGCCTGAAGATTGAAGAGAAACGCATGGATCGTCGTCGGGAACTCGGGTACCGATACCTGAGCCCAAGCGGCAGGCTTTATCGCACCGCCTATGGTGCGCGAATGAGCGCCCGAGCCTTGTTCAAGGTGGTGAATGTGTTGGCAATTTCTCTTCGACAGGAAGGAACAGAATAATGGGTCTCTACGGTCTCATCCGACTAGGTAGGCAGATCGATGTCTACCGCGCCAAGTTCACCACCATCACTGATGCAGTGAGGACGGTTGATGCTGACGAGAACAGGTTCGCCGTCGTGGATCTGCGAACCCTGCGCATCGCCGATGGGCTGCAACTCAATAGCGCCGAGCGACAGGAGCTTGAGAGACGGCTGCTCACACTCACATCAGGCGATCGCTGTCCACGGTGCCGCGGACCTATCCTGACGGCAGAGCCATCCCGGGCAGCACTGTGCCTGTGGTGCGGTAGGTGTGAGGAGGGCAGCGAGGAGAAAGCCGTCATGCCTCACAGAACGCAACAGAAGCCCCAGGAAGCCTCCTCGGTCGGAACCCCCGTGCCTCGCACGCCCTGGGGCTCTCCGCCCTCTTCAGAGGCCAGGGAGGCGCATATCGGGGCCGTGCGGGCGACCATGCGCGCTGTCGCCAAGGCGTGCGGCGTCAAGGTAACGGTCACGTCGAGCGGTGGCCCGGGAGTGTACGCCTGCGTATGGGGAAGGATGGAGATCGGTGGGCGTGGCATCGAGATGCTCACCTTCTCATCCGATGAGGGGGAACCGCCAGCGATCCTCGTGCGTCAGGCGTGGGAGGAGAAGATCGGCGACAGCGTATGCCGTCGGTCCGGGCCGAACCACAGCACCCACACTGTAGAGGATGCGATCGCTCTGGCGCGAGATCTCGCCGCACTCCCCACAGGGGAGAGGCGGTGCGAGTGCAGCCGGTGTGCGCTGCGCCGATCGGCCTGATATCCCACACCTCCCCACATCCCGCACTTGACACCGCTTCGTCCCCTGTGCTACCATAGGGAACGGGGGAGAATCATAAGTGTGGGAGCACACATGCACAGGTATGTCGATGCGCTGCGGGCGTCGCTGGGTGCGACGGAACCCGCCGATCTGCGTCTGCGGCTGACGCGGTACCCGAAGGGGCCGATCCGCAAGTCGAGGGGTGGGCAGGAGGTCGAGTGCGCCTGGGAAGAGTGGTGCAAGTACCGCGCGCAGGAGGCCACGTCGCCGATGGTGGGCGACGGTCCTCTCGCCGATCTCAAGACGCAGCAACCCTATGAGGTTGGTGCGGTTCTCGACGAAGGGTGGCGCAAGGACGCGAACGTTCGCGCCGTCACTTGGTTCTTCTTCGACGTGGACTCGGGCGGCGTCGGGTGGGACGCGCTGCACGAGGCGCTGCGCGCGGCTGGGGTCGCACACCTCATCACGCACAGCAGCACGCACGGGCTCGACAAGGACACTGGGGAGCCCGACGAGAGCGCCGTGCGCTGGCACTGCTTCGTGCCTCTCGACGCGCCGATCGAGATGCCGCCGGGGTGGCGCCAGTTCAAGAGTGAGCACTGGAAGCCCGAGTACGCACACGTCCGCGGGGTGTTCCAGACGCTCGCGGGCGTCACGACCGCCGATAAGAGCACTGACGATCTCGCGCAGGCCGTCTTCGTCCCCCGTCGCCCACCTCACGGCGCCGACCGTCGGCTCGTCTGGAGTCGCGGACGTGGCCTGTCCTGGTCTGCTCTCCTCGCCGCCACGGGCTACACGCCACCGGCCCGCAAGAGCACGAAGGGGCAGGGGGCCAAGGACCCGCAAGAGGGCTTGGGCGAAGCTCTGCTCAAGGCGGCTCGGGAGGTCGTTGCGCGTGGCTTTGATCTGTGGGGGGGCGCACAGGAGCCAGCGCCGACACCGGACGGCAAGCTCTACATCGTCTGCCCGTGGGCCTCGGAGCACACGTCCGGCCCCGGCACGCTCGGCGTCGCCGCGTCGGAGACCGCCCTCTTCGTCGGGAAGGAGGGTGGCTTCAAGTGCATGCACAGCCACTGCGCCGACCGCACCGCGAAGGACTTCCTCCGGTGGGCTCGCGCGAACGGCGCAGAGCGGGCACAGGAGCCCGAGCGTCCGGCATGGGGACCTCTCCTCCCAGTCGCCGCACTCCTCGCCAAGATCGCCGAGGCAGACCTCACGGCTGGTCTCTATGAAGAGGTTCCGCCGACGGTGTGGCCAGAGGCCCGGCGCGATGCACGTCCCCTCGTGAGGGGTTGGAAGCCCGGGGGGCTGACGGTACCGCTTCGCACCGTGGACGCGCACGGGGCCTATGTCGCGCACAGCGAGTACAACTCTGAGATCGGCGGTGTCCCGCTCGCAGGCGTGATCACCTCTGCTGACGGCGTGGCGCTCCTCGCAGGGCGTGGATCGTCCGACGAGAGCGGGCGATCGATCTCTCGGGCCATCCTCTGCCGCGACCCTGCCGACGCACTCGCGATCCTCGCCCTGCGCACAGGGCTCGCCGAGCGGCGCAAGGCGGAGAAGTGGAAGGACCCCTTGGAGATCGAGAGCACACCGGTCTTCTGCGGCGACCCGGGGTTCTTGGCTCTCACGCTCGACGGGCGGGCGACGTACATGAGCGCCCTCGTGCTCGTCGGGTTCGAGGCTGACGCCTTCGAGGGCCTGGCGATCGGGTGCGACCTATCACGGATGGGCAGCCCGGCGCGCATGTGGCTTGACCGGGGCAAGGACGCGGCGATCGACTGCTTGCGCGCACTGCGACCCATCGGTCGCCGAGTGACGGGGAGCGCCAGGGGCAACAACATCCTGCGCTGCTACCCCCTCACACCGACGGGGGCGGCACAGCGCTTCCGAGAGGCGTACGGGTCCGGCGTGCGCTACGTCTCCAACCGCAAGGACTGGCGCGTCTGGCAGCGCCTCGGAGAGCAGGGCGGCGTGTGGGTCGAGGATGAGCGGAAGGAGGTCGAGGGCATGGCGGAAGCGCTCGTCACGCACAAGATCGCCGTCGAGGAGGTCAAGCGGGCGACAGACCCGGAGATCGCGGGCAAGATCGCCGCGTGGGCGCGCTCCCTCGACTCACGGCGCGCACGGCTGGCCATCCTCGCCGACGCGAGCGCACGCGATCCCGGAGGGGAGCACTGCATCACCGTCGGGGAGACCGCCTTCGACGAGCCCGACCGGGTGGCGACGCTCGTCAACACCCCAACGGGGACTCTCGACCTCGACATGCGGGCGCTCATCCCGGCGGACCCGGAGCACCTGATCACGAAGGTCACGGGCGTCCCGTACGAGGGTGCCAAGCCTTGCCCCGAGTGGCAAGCGCTGCTACGTGACTGGCTGCGCCTCTCGCAGGACGGCCCACCCGACGAAGAGCTGATCGCCTACGTGCAGGCGCTCTGCGGCTACTTCCTCCTCGGCAAGTGCGACATCCAAGGTTTCTGGATCTTCACGGGTGAGGGGCGCAACGGCAAGTCCACGTTCATGAACATCATCCGTCGGGTGATGGGCACCTACGCCGACGTGGTAGACCCCAGCCTGATCCTCAACAGCAAGGACGGCGGCACGCCGACGCACATGAGCAAGGTGGCGACGCTCAAGGGTCGTCGGCTCGCGGTCTTCAACGAGCCTGCGAAGGGCAGCCTCATCAACGACGGTGTGTTCAAGCAGATCTCTTCTCAAGACGACATCCAGGCGAAGTGGATGGGCGGGAACCCCTTCACCTTCCGCCCGACGCACACCTGCGTCATGCCGATGAACGGCGAGCCGCGCATCATCGACGACAGCGACGGGTTCTGGCGGCGCCTCGTCATCATCCGTTGGGTACACCAGATCCCAGACAGCAAGGTCGATCGGGGGCTTGAGGACCGCATCCTCCGGGCGGAGGGCAGCGCCATCCTTCACTGGATGCTCGACGGCTACGCCATGTACCGGCAGGGGTGGCTCGACAAGGAGCGCGAGCCGACGTGCGTGAAGGCCCGTCGCGACGACCTGCGCACCCGCAGCGACGAGGCCGGACGGTTCATCCGGGACACCTGCGATCGCGTGGTCTTCACCGACGCGAAGACCCCTGGCCCAGGTGGCATCCCGACCGGCTGCACCCCCCGGGCTCTCCTGGCCCTCATGCTCGAAGAGTGGTGTAAGGGCGAGGGGTTGGACTTCCCACAGATGAAGGGACGCCTGATGGGATGGCTCAAATCGAAGGGTTACGACGCCAAGGCCGTCAACGTCGGGAAGAAGGCCACGAATTGCTGGCTTGGACTGCAACCCAAGGGAGACACGGACATCTTCGCGCACGCGCACGGCAGATGGCAGGCGCAGCGCGGGGCGGAGTAGCGATCTCCGACGAAGGAAAATATTTCTTGCAATCCTCTGAGGGGTTGCTAGACTGCTCCACTCCTTCCGCAAGAGCGGCGTTTGCGGCTTCACACACCAGATCTCCGACTGGACCGAGTTCTTGGGGCGGTTTGGGCTCTCTGGCGCCGGAGAGGGCGGCGGAGTCTTCAAGGCGAAGGAAGGCGTCCTGCTCCCAGGTCCGTGCTCTCTCGTGTGCGTGTCTCGCCGCAGAGGCGGCGAAGACTTCATTCTGAAGGGAGTTGAGGAGGTTGGTCGGGAGGTGAGCCGCAAGACTGTATTCTTCTTGGGGATCGTGACCGATCCAGAGGGGTGGTCTATCGAGTGGGATGGTGCCAGGGCGGACTGGGAAGGGATCAAGGGGGAGGAGACTACTCCCTGGGCCTAGACGATTTTTCTTGCAATCCCAGGAGGGCTTGCTAGACTGATCCTCATGACGACGAAACAGACCGAAGCCGCAGTGAACGCCCTCCTGATCGCCAACGGGCTCGAACCCCTCGCCAAGCGTCCGCCTGTCAAGCGCGAGCGCAAGGTGCGCTACACCGTTCGTATCGTCGATCTGCGGATCGACGGCATCTCGCCCCAGGACATCCCGGCGCACACGCTCGCCGATGCGCGTGATCTCGCCGCGAGCCAGCTTCGCTCGGCGGGCGATGACTTCGCGGCAGAGATCCTCGATCTGGCTGGCGATCTTGTCGAGTCCTACGCGATCGAGGGCGGCAAGGTCCGCCGGTCGCTGTAGCGATCGATCGCCGATCGCCAGCCGTCACCGACGGCATGTCGATTTTTCTTGCAATGGGGAGTGAGCGCGCTAGACTGAATCCATGGCAAGCGCAGCTCACAACACCCGGCCCAACCGCGAATCGCTCAGCAAGCGCCTCGGCAAGGTCGCTCGGCAGATCAAGGAGCGTGATGGTCACGCCTGCGTGTACTGCGGCGCGACTGCCGAGACGAGCGGCGCCCACCTGCACCTCGACCACCTGACCCCGAAGGCCCACGGTGGCGCCGACGTGGCCACGAACCTCGTGCTGGCCTGCCGTAGCTGCAACAGCGCCCGCAAGGATATGCCACTCGCCGACTGGTGCCGGAAGATCGGCGTCCGCCACCGGGCCATCCTGGCTCAGGCGGCCAAGGCCCTCAACTAGGAGGATGTGTGATGAAGGGAATATTGAGACTTGTGAGGAATTTTTTGAACGGGATGCGGGACATCCCAGGGTGGTGGGATATGGGCGCTGACTGTGGATACTCTGATCGATACTTCGGAGTTCTCCGATGCGGCGAGTGCGACGCCTGTAGGTGGGAGCCATGAAGTGCATGGCGCCGATCGACGTAGAGACCATGTGTGGGTATGAGGCACACGAGACCGTGACGGTAGAGGGTCTCGTGATTCCCCTCTGCCATGAGCACGCGGAAGAGTTCCACAGAGATGAGGAGATCGAGGCTGAGGCCGATCTGATTCGCGATCTCCTACGGGCTAACTAGCGATCCATACCCTACCCGTATGAGTGATCTCTTTGGGTGGGAACCTCACGCGCCTCCGTCGGGTGGCGGCGGTGTCACGTCGGTAAGCGCCGTATCGCCGCTCGCGTCGAGTGGTGGGACCACCCCAGCCATCAGCCTCACTGGCGTCGTGCCGGTGGCCAACGGTGGCACCGGGACAGCGACGGGGGCGCAGAACCTCGTGTTCGCGACGCCGAACGGCTCATCGGGGGCGCCAAGCTTCAGGGCGCTGGTCGCTGCCGATCTGCCGCCGATCGGGGGCGCGGTCGAGGTCTACGAGGGCATCATCGCGGGTGGCGTCTTCGGGGCTGGCACGGTCATGATCCCGCCGGGGATGGCCGTCGGAGTCGAGCCGCTGTCGGGAAGCACCGATTACACCACGTTCATCGCCGGGGAAGACATGACCCTCGTGCGGCTCGAAGTCTTCACGGTGCTCACTGCCGGTGGCGCTTCGGGGGCGATCGAGGTGCGCCGGTACAGCGGTGGGTGGGCGACGATCGCCAGCGTGAGCATCACGTCGGCTGGGACGGTGATCGACTCGGGCGCCCTGTCGGTGGCGATCACCAAGGGCGACAACATCGGTCTGCGCGGCGCTGGCATCGCTGCCTACTCCTACCTGTGGGGACGCATGAAGTTCACACTGCCTTAGCACTGATGTTCGTCGGCGTCGAGCCTCCCTGCGCCGACACCGCGCCGCTAGCGTACCCTCACCCATGTTCCCCACCAAGGCCAACTTCTTCGCCACACCGTCACCCAACGCAGACGAGATCGACGGCGCGCTCACCGAGCTACTGCGCGTGCTGCGCTCCAAGCCGCGGGCTGGCGGCAGGGTCACGATCCTGCGCCAGGAAGCCGTCAGGGCGGTCCCTGACTGTCAGACGGCGAGTGACCCATGCGGACCACTCTGGCAGGCCGTCAAGGCCACGCTGGAGGGCTTGGGATGGTCAATCAGCTATGAGTCCGGCGAGGGCCAGGTCGGCGTGTGGACCGACCGCAACGGCCAGAGTCATATCGTTCTTCTGCAAGACCGCGGGCCTTCCTAGCCGTAGTAGTCGCTCCAGGAGGTGTTTTCCGCTACCTCCAGCGACACGTAACCCTTGAGAAATCCGAGGTAGTAGGACGGGTGAACCTCGTCCTTCTTGGGGGCCTCATCACCACGGCGACCGCTACCCCAGCCAGCGTTGTACTCCCTGAGTGCTTCAGACTCTTCGGTTGACGACAAACCGGGCAGCTCGGGGCAGGCCGGGTCGTGCAGGCCATTCTTCCAGTCGCAAGTTCTGCACTCTCTCATTGCCATACCTCATGTCAGGACTTGGGACCTGACGTGTATTATCCAGAGGACCGTAGGAAATCATCTGAACCGGCGAGCGGGATGCATCGCTAATCTTTTCTTTCCACTTTTTCCACTTTTCTTTTTTCTTCTATTAATTTTGGTCGGCGGAAAACCAGTCAAAGACGGACTGGATACCGTCTCACCACCGCCGTTGCCAGCGAGGGGACGCACCAAGGGGAGTCCCCAGGTCTGTCACTCTTCACCCTGAAGAGTGGGCGGCGGTATTAGAGCCCGCACTCTCTGAGCGGTCTCCTTCTCTGCCTCGGCGTACTCCCTGCTCCAGCGCAGGCGAGAGCAAGCGGAGTGGGCCGCGTAAGCCGCGTGATACGCGGCCTCGGCGTACTCCTCGCCCTCCAGGAAGGCGCAGGCTGCCGCCGCGTAGGCGGCGTAAAACCCGTCGTCCCCATCGCCACTCCGTCGGTAGCCCCCGTCCGGGGCCGTGTTCGCGGCGTGGTAAGCAGCCAGGGCCGCCTTGGCCCCGGCGCGGACTCTATCAAGCGAGATCTCACCGCGGGACCACGCCTCGGCGGCCTCAATTTCCGCCTCCGCGAGGCGACGGTCCTGGCGCAACGCGGGCAGCGCCACCCGGGCGCAAGCGCAGGCCGCGCGCACCAGCAGGCGCCGATCCACGCCGACCTCCGCTGCGCACCGCAACAGCAGGTCGCCCCGCGGGCACTCCGCCCACGCGCACACCAGCAGGCGCCGATCCACGCCGACCTCCGCTGCGTACTTCGCCCACGCGGCCTCGGCGGCGAGCCCCGCCGCCTCGCTGGCCGTCAGGCTCGCGCGGGCGGCGCGGGAGATCGGCAGCTTGTCGAACTCGGCTCGGGTCATCGGTCTGCTCCTTCGTTTGTCGGCGGCTCCGTGCCGCCCTGACAAGAATCAGTCTAACCGAATTGCGCCTAGGCGCAATAGAAAAATGCGCCTAGCCCTCACTTTTTTCCGCCACCGACGGACGGCCAGGCGCCGCGGTCAGCTTGATCCGGCCCCGCGGGTCCAGCGGCGCACTGAGCACCTACAGCGGGAGGGAGAGCGCATCCCGTGCCTGCGTCGCCCGCTCGAACAGCGATCGATCGCCGCCGCGATCCGGGTGGTGATGGAGTGCAGCCCGTCGATACGCGCTCTTGATCTGGTCCGCTGTAGGTTCACTCGGGAGCCCCAGGACGGCGCACGCCTCCGCCCTGGTCATGCGCGTCTTCCGCGGTGGCGGGGTCTCCCTGCGCTCCTCGCGCACCGGCTGTGGATCGCGCGGCCACAGGTGCAGCTCGTTGCGGCTACGGCTCAGGGCGACGTAGAGCAGGTTATCACGCTCAGGGTCGCTCTGCGGTATCTCGTCGAGCCCCAAGACGAACACCCGCTCTGCTTCCGCACCCTTCGCCCGGTGGATCGTCGCGAACGTGACGTGAGCATGGGAGATCTCGTCGTCGTAGATGTCGCCGATGAGGCGCACTAGATCTCCCACCGTCGCCGCCGAGTTCCGGTAGGTCACTGCCGCGGCAAGGTGCTGTAGGGTCTCGCTGCGGTCCGCTGCCGACACCGCGGCGTCCTTGTGACCGGAACGCACCGCACGGGAGGCGATCTCCGAGAGTCGCGCCATCACCCGCACCATGCCCACGTTGAGGGGCGTTGTCACACCCGCACAGTCGAGCACGAGGGAGGACAGCGCAGTCCCGTCGCGAGCCGAGAGCACGCGCACCGGCACGCCCTGGCGCACGAGCAACGCAGCGAGGCGCGCAAGCGGCGCACGCCAGCGGCAGATCACGAGGTCGCCCTTGCAGAGGGACGCAGGCAGGTGGCGCATGGTCGTGATGACGCCGCCCTGGCGAGCTTCCGGCGCAGCCTCGACGTGACGGGCAAAAGGCACACGCTTGCGCAGGTACTCGACGTGAGACACCGGCAGACGCCAAGAGACCATGAGGAACATGCTGGCAACCGGGCGACCCGTGCGTGCTAGTGCTTCTCCAAGCCGGTCGATGGCCTGCGGATCGGCGCCGCGCCACGCATAGATCGCCTGCCAGCGGTCGCCAACGGCCACGACGCGGCAGTCTGGCGCACCTGCGAGGATGCGCTCGACGAGGCGGATCTGAAGAGGATCGAGGTCTTGCGCCTCGTCGATGAGCAGGAGCCCCGGCTTGGACCAAGACAACCCCTCCTTCATCGTCGTCAGGTACAGGCTCTCGTGGTCGACTTGCTTGCCCGCGTGCTCGATGCAGGCCCTGAGCGACGCATCGACGAGGGCGGCGACGACGCTGAACGGGTACGGCGACGGGTCGATCTCTTCCCGTTCGCAGAGTGCCTCGACGTTGAGCGGCGCATGGGGCATCCCCGGGATGCCGTCGGGGACGTAGCCGACCGTGCGGGCTGCGTTGACGAGCCGCAGGATCTTGCCCCACGACGGGAACCTCAGCCGCCCGGGGTTGTTCCCCTCGCAGACCCAGCGCACCGCGGCGAGGGTCTTGTCCTTGCGGAAGACGGCCTTGGGGTTGGTCCGCAGCCAGACACCGAGCGCCAGCGCGTGACAGGTGCGCGCCTTCGCCCACGAGGGCAAGCGCCGCGTCATCTCCTCGGCGACGCGGGCGTTGTGGCACAGGAGCAGCGTAGGCACACCCTTCGCGCCCTCTGCGCAGGCGACGAGCGTGGTGCTCTTTCCCGCGCCCGGCACCGCGTCGGCGATGACGTGGTGTGTGCGCGCAGCACACAGATCGGCGATCGATCGCTGTTGCTGGGAGAGTGTGGGCATAGGGGGAGGATATCACAGACCGGCAGGGGTGGTCAACCGAGGAGAGCGGGGCTACGTGGACCACCAGTGATGGCGGGAGCGGTATCCTGACCGGCAGCCCGGCGGACGTGGCGGAGGCACTGGCGGGGCTTGTGCGAAGACTGGCGGGGGTGCCTGTGGCTGTGCAGGATGGGGCGGAGACGCGACGAGTCAGCTACCGGCGCACGGAGCCGGTGAACTGTCCGTAGCGGATCGCGGTCTCGCCGCGCACGCGGAGGCCGACGTAGACGACGGCTGCACCGGCAGGGACAGGGACGGGGCTGCTGTTGTCCCACATGACCGGGTTCGGC
>ERZ650311.622-NODE-622-length-21253-cov-21.054864_pt1 | contig 21253 bp, 24 predicted proteins | sample MGYA00376247_ERZ650311 | MGnify/ENA primary metagenome ERZ650311 (study PRJEB26733, sample SAMN07839324) | wastewater metagenome | biome: small river; feature: stream; material: water | place: USA: North Carolina | collected 2016-07-28 ...
CTGCTACCGTTGACCCCTCGCAGGCCTCGGCATCTTGCGAGGCGTCGGCGCGCTGTGCTGGCACGATACGAGGAGTTTGTATGGCTTGTGACGCCTTCAAGTGTCCGAGGAACGTCTCAATGCAAGCCTGTAAAGGACGCTATTCGCAAGGCTTACCCACGCGATTTTCTTTGCTACGTGTGGAAAGGACAAGTGACGTTTGACCAGTTGGTGAATGATGTGAAAACGTTCATAGGGGAGCGTTTCCCGTCCTCTCCCGTGCGGTTGACCCCTGAGAAAGGCGAGTGATGGCGACGAAAACGACGATGATCTGTGATCGCTGCAACTACCGGGAGGACTGGGACGATTCGAAAGTGTCTCCGAAATGTCCGCTAACCGTAGAGGTTGAGTCCACTAGCGCCGGGTTCTGTATCACTCTGCACCTGTGCGGGGACTGCCGCACGCTTTTGGTTGCTTTCCTGCGCAAACTTGTCTGAGCCGATAGTCCTGCCGTACAAGCCCCGCATCTGGGCGAAGGCTTTCCACGGCTCCCTGAAGCGCTTCGCGGCTCTCGTCCTGCATAGACGTGCGGGCAAGACAACGAGCGTTATCAACCATCACCAGCGCGCCGCCCTCGATGACGACTGGGAGCGCCGACGTCTGCTGAGCCTGTCTCCGGACCTCACCGACTCGCAGCTTAAGGAACTCATACGTCCGCCAGGAGGAAGGCAATACGGGCACATCATGCCCAGTCTCAAGCAGGCCAAGAGCGTCGCATGGGATCCGCTCAAGCACTACGCCTCAAAAGTGCCTGGCATGAAGCCCAACGAGTCGGAATTGATGATCCGCTATCCCAACGGAAGCAAGGTTCAGCTATTCGGAGCCGATAACGTGGACGCCTTCCGAGGGATGGCCTTTTCTGGCGTGTCCTTCGACGAGTATTCACAGCAGCCGGGGAACATCTACTCCGAAGTCGTGTCTAAGGGCCTCGCAGATCACCTCGGGTACGCCGTGTGGCTCGGTACGATTCGCGGCAAAGACCAGTTGCACAAGACGCACGAGGTGGCAGTAAAGAACCCTGAGGAATGGCTGGCCATCTGGCAGGATGTGGATCGTTCGTTGGCGACTGAAGACGGCGTGACGATCAAGATGCTCGAGCGGGCGATGGAAGACGACCGCAAGCAGATTGCCAATGGCCTGATGACTCAGGACGAGTACGATCAGGAGTGGTTCCTAAGCTCAGAAGCGGCTATTAAAGGCGCGTGGTATCGCACGGAAATGGGCAAGGCCTTCCACGAGGGGCGCATCACACGCGTGCCTTGGGAGCCTCGTATCCCAGTTGACACCGACTGGGACATCGGCATGGTTGACGCGGCGGCGGTGGTGTTCTCACAGACCCTCAGGACTGGCGAAGTGCGCATCATCGACTACGAGGAGGCTGAGGGAGAGGCCTTGCCTTACTTCATCCAGCGCCTCAAGGAGCGCCCGTACACCTACGGCCGGCACTATCCACCGTGGGATAGCGCGGTGAGGCAGTTCGGCTCAGGGAAGTCAACCGTTGAGGTTGCGCGTGAGCTTGGGTTCAAGTTTGAGGAGCCTGAGAAGAATCCGGGCCTCATGGCTGGCATTGATGCGGTGAGGATGCTTCTGCCTAAGTGCTACTTCGATGAGACCAAGGCTGCGAGGCTGATTGAATGCCTGCGCAACTATCGCAAGAAGTTCAACAGCCAAACAGACTCGTTCACTTCGACGCCAGTCCACGACCAGTATTCGCATGGATCAGACGCCATGCGCGGATTTGCGGTGCGCCATAAGGGGTACATTGAGGCGCGGGTGCGCAAGAATGCGCCTTCGCCGAGAGAGGGATTCGCGTGGAGTTGACATTGCGTCTTGTGACGCAATGTTGACCAATCTCGTGTTACGATTCTTCCCGTGCTACTATTAGTAGCAGAAAAGAGACCTGAATGAATCATCGGCTCCTCATCCTCCTGTGTGTGCTGTCTGTCGGGTGCAATTGCAGCGGGGACGCGTCTTTCTGCGTCGTTGAGTCCACCACGACTGCGCTCCCTACGCCGAAACCTTCTGCGAGTCCATCCCCGAGCGCATCGGTGAGCCCTTCAGCGACTCCCGGCACATCAGGCGTCGCAGCCTGCACGCTCCCCCCGACGAATCCAGCGGTGAGCCTATGCAATGGTCCGGTCCCGAGCGTGTTCGAGCCCCAGGTCGCAGCGGCTCAGGCATGGGTGGCGGCAAATACCGGCCTCGTTTCAAGCAAGACTGGCAAGGTAGTTGACGAGGCGGCGTACACCTCGGCGCTCGCCCAGCGGCTCAGGGAAACGGATTCCGGCGTTTTGGGCGTCCCGGGCATCGGGTTCTGCGCTCAGTCCTTCAACGCGGTCAACGGCGGCCCGACCGATGAGGTTTGGCTCAAGACCAACCAGACCATGAGCCATCACTTCGACGTGGTTCAGGCAAACGGGACGGTTTGGCTCAAGACTTCGGCCACCTGCGGCCCTTCGCGTTTCTAAGGAGATCCCCTATGCCCGGTTGGTTGACAAAAGCGCTCAAGATCGTCGGCAAGATCACAGACGTTCTGATTCGCGGCCGCGCTGCCGGACTGTGGTACAAGAAAGCGGGGCCGAACGTCCAGAACAGTCTCCTCGGGTCCATCAAGCCGTCATGGGATCCTTTCGTCTCCATCCGCAAAGGCCTCACGTCGTTTCTGCGCATGATCGGCGCGGCTGTGGTGTTTGCCATCGTGGGAGTCCTGAACAACTCGCAGGAGATCAACCATCTGTTTGTGAACGCAGGCCTGCCCGACTACGCTGCAGCACTGTTCGCAATGGGTTCTGTGGCGGCTGGGAAGGCTCTGGCGAACGCGTGGACGCATTTCACCGATGAGCCGGAAGTCATCGAGGGCCAAGAGTAGGTGGCCGAGCCGTCCTCGAGCGGGCTCCTGGCCGGTATCGGGGTCGGAGTGTCTACAGGCCTTACGTATGCCGTGGCGGCGGTACAGGCTAACCCGGAGATCGCGACGGCTATGACACCTCCCCTGAACGAATCCCTCGGCCTTTTGGCGCTTGCGGCGGTAGGTGCGGTGATCAAGTCTTATATCCCCTCCGAGAAGAAGGTTGACGGGCAGTTTGAGGAGTTGAAGGCGCAACACGCGGCGTTTGCGGTTGCTCTGGCCGACGCGGCGAAGGACGCTAAGGAAGCAGCGGAAGAGAGCAAGAGATTTCGCATCGAATTGAGCGGCTGGATGGGGTCAGTTGACGCCAAGCTTGAGGGGATGCAACGAAGACAGGACCATTTCGAGGACAGAAAGGCATCATGAACAAGCGATTTTTGGCAGTTTTGACGGTTCTGGCGCTCATCTGCGCCCCGGTGCCCACGATCTACGCGCAGCAGACCACGCAGTGCAACAACGCGAACCAAAGCGCATTCGCGCATGAGACGCTGACGGTTTCCACCACGGCGAAGATCCTCACGGCGTCGGTGTACAACCCTGGCAACGGGCAGTTGACCGCTACGTCTGCTCTGGTGTCCATTCAAGGCGGACAGAACGTGCGCGTGTGGTTTGACGGGACTGCGCCGACGACATCGGCAGGAATCGTGGTAAAGGATGGACAGACTGTGGTCGTCTGTGGCTTCCCTGGCCTTCAGAAGTTCCAGATGATCCGCGACGATGGCACGGACGCTGAAGCCGCGGTCCAGTACTTCGCGCCGGCGCAGTAAAGCAGGATGGCAAAGCTCCACAAGTTCGACGCCGATCGTTGCCTAGCCAATTGGAAGCTGGGCACTGAGGTCCGTCAGAACCAAGTCACGCGTGAGCGGGAAGATCTCCAGTTTCAGGTCCCCGAGCTTATGTGGGATCCCGAAGCAAGGGACCAGCGCAAAGCCGCGGCGGTGGGTGGCGTGGCGATTCCTGCCCGTCCATGCCTGAGCGTTCCAAAGCTTCTCCAGCCGCTCAACATCGTCAGAAACCAGATGAACCAGGCGCATCTGGGCATCACGATTCGACCGGTGAGCGTGGATGCGGACGACGATACCGCTGCAATCATGCAGGATCTCTACAGGAGCATTGAGCGAGATCCTGACGCCCCCGCGTCTCAGGCGCGCAACTGGGCCTTTGACAGGGCTCTACAGTGCGGCACGGGCTGGTATCGCGTCAACACGGCGTATGACGAAGCGTCGTCAGATCCTTTCGACCAGAAAATCCTGATTGAGCGGATTCTGTATCAGGATGCGGTGATCATCGACCCGTCTGCGACGAAGCAGGACTACAGCGACGCGCATTGGGCAATGGTGACGTATTGGAAGCCTCTCCAGCAGTTCAAAGAGGAGTTTCCAGCGTCCACAATCGGTTCATGGGACGATGAAAACGAGATCGCTTTTGATTTTCAGTCGTTAGAAACGATTGTCCCTGGGTGGGTTGAAAAGGGACCTGATCAGCAAGCTAGATCCATCCAGATTGGGGAGTATTTCGAGAAGTTCTACGACTACGAGACGATTGAAGGTCCTGAGGGGAAGAAGCGCGTAAAGCAGAAGTGCTACGTGATGCGCTATCTCGTGGCTCCCGGTGATTCCGGCCTTGAGGTGATCGAAGAGAACCTGTGGAACGGGCCTGATATCCCCCTCATCCCTGCCATTGGGATGGAACTTCAGCCGTTCGACTCTGAGCGGCGCATCTTTGGCCTTGTGCGTCCTGTGCGTGACTCGGCGAAGATCTACAACTACGCTGCGACGACGCTGGTCGAGCGAACTGCGATGGAGCCGAAAGCGCCCTTCGTTGGGCAGGCTGAGCAGTTTGAAGGGTACGAGGAAGTCTGGCGACAGGCGAACACGCGCAATTTCCCCTACCTGCCTTACAAGGGCATCGTGAACGGCGGGCAGAGCGTAGGCGCCCCGCAGCGCATGCAAGTTGACGCGTCCAGCCTGTCTCCAAGTCTGATTCTGCTTGAACAGGCAGACCAGATGATCCAGGACTCGTCCGCGACGCCGAATCCTGTACTCGGGAAGGCGCGTCGGGATCAGTCCGGCAAGGCGATTTCTGCGCTTCAGAACCAGAGCGAGATCTCAAACTCTGGATACATCCAGAACTTCAGCGACATCACAATGCGATACGAAGCGAAGGTCGTCATCGGCATGATGAAGAACGTTTATGACCGTCCCGGACGCATCGCGCACGTCATGAACATCCATGACGAAGTGCGGAAAGTGATGCTGAACGCGCCTTTCGTTGAAGGCTCTGACGGTGCGCCTAAGCGCGTGATGCCGAACGGTGCGCCTTACGTTCAGGGACAGCCGTCGCCTGTCACCATGACGCCTCCAGTCCCTCAGATTGCCAACCCTGGCATGCCGCAGGGCATGATGAAGCCTCAGCCGAAGCCCAAGACGTACGATCTTTCAAATGGCATCTACGGCGTCGCAGTGACCATCGAAAAGAGCCGTCAGAGTCAGCTTGAGGAAGGCTCTGAGCAGTTGGCCGGCTTCATCGAGAAGGATCCTGAGTTAGCTGCGGTCCTTGCTCCGCTGTATCTCAAGTTCCAGGGCTGGGCGGGTGCGAAGGAAGCCTCAGAGATCGCAAAGCGGTACCGCGATATGAAGTTCCCCGGTCTGGACAAGCCGAAAGAAGGCGAGCAGAAGACACCTGAGCAGCTTGAGGCGGAACTCCAGCAGGCGCAGGCGCAGATCAAGCAGATGCAACAGGCCGGCGCTGATCTTCAGAAGCAACTGGAGACGAAACAGGCCGAACAGCAGGGCAAGATGGCTTCGGAGGAGATGAAGGCGCAGGCGTCGATGGCGCAGGAAGCGGCAAAGGCTGCTGAAGAAGAGAAACTGGCTCAGATTCAAGCCGCGATCGACATCAAGATTGAGGAGATGAAGGCGCAGTCCGCGGCGGAGATTGAGGCTTTGAAGCAGGCGGCGGAAACCGAGCGTTTGCGGATGAAGCAGGAATTTGAGGCCATGCAGGCGGCTTTGGAGCGTGAGCAGGCCGCGAAGATGCAGATGCGCGACGCTGAGCATGCGGATGAGCAGCAGGACAAGGCTTTGATCCGTGAGGAAATGGCGAAAGCTGAGAAGGTAGAAAGCGAATGAACTGCCCTAAGTGCGGTGGACCGTTCGTGGACATGACCGGAGTCGGATTCAATGCTGACCAGTTCCGCAAAGAGGACGGGCGGTGTTTTGCCTTCAGCGGCTCTTTCGAATGCTGCACGAAAGGGATGCGGTCTGCGGTTTTGACGCCGCGCATTGCAGTACGTGTCTACGGAGAAGCCGAGAAGGCAGAAAGCGAGCAGGAGTGAGCCAAGCGCAGAGCAACGTGTTCCGAATGGAGCCCGTGAAAAAGACGGTGAACGAGCGTCTGAAAGAGCGTCTTGCCGAAAGGGATGAGCTTCTCGGGACGCTTCTGCACAACGACTCGGTTTCGCAGAAGAAGATCAAAGAGCTTGAACAGGCGCATCAAGCGCACCACAAGGAAACCATCGCCCTGATGCTCTTTCACGGCGCTTCGTTCTTTGGGAGGCTGCGATGGCTGATCCTGGGCCGGTAGAGCGTCCCCTCCACGTCCAAGTTGCCGAAGCGCTCGGCTGGACCGACATGGCAGACCGCGGTGATGGCCTGTGGCTTGGGGTCAACCCTGAGACGAAGCTGCGCGTTGAAGTGATCCCCTACGGGCGCTCGTGGTGCAGCACTGGTTCGCTCGTTGACAAGCTAGGTCTGATGGTTGGCCCTGAGCGATATATGAGCATGTCTGAGCCTATCGGCGGATGGACGGCACGAACCACCAAGAGCCCACGGGAAGCCCAAACATCCGAATACGGGGCGAACCCCTGTGAAGCCATCGCCCGTCTCGTCGTGAAACTCCACAAAGAAGGAAAGTTGGTTAAGAAGTGAGCGATTACCAGAAGTTCGAAGGCACAGAGAAGGGCCAGTCCTTCACCCTCGAAAGCAATTCGCGTTCCTCCGAGCAGATGGCGGAGTCTCTGAAGCCTGCCGAGAAGGCTCCTGAGCCTGTCAAGGAAGCCGCGGCGCCCGTTGAGGCACCTGAGGCTGAAGATACGCTCAACGTTGAAGGGAAGCAGCCAAAGCGCCCTCGCGACGATCCTAAAGCGCGTGTCGCCGAGGCTACCAGGAACGCAGCGGAGGCAAAGCGACGCATCGACGAGGTGGAACGCCGCGCGAAAGCCGCTGAGGAAGCCTTGGCGCGCTTCAAGTCCACTTCTGAAGCCTCACGAGCGCCTGAACCGCCCAAGCCTGTGCAACCGAACGACCGGCCGAAGCTGGACGACTACGACAGCATCGAGGACCACGCCGAAGCGATGGCGAAATGGGTCCGCAAAGCTGAACGGGACGCGGAGCAGGCCGAGCGCAAAGCCGCTGAGGACCGGCAGAAGGCGGAGGCCTTCGAGAAGTTCCGGGAGAAGCGCGTCACCACGTTCTCCGAGAAGATGGGGAAGCATCTGGAGACCGATCCCGACTTCTGGAATCGCATTTCTCCCGATGTGGTACAATTGCGCCCGTTGAGCGTGATGGACGAAAACGAGCCGAAAGGCCCGTTGAATCTTCTTGCTGAACACTTTCTGACCAGTGATGACCCGGCCACACTGATTCAGTACTTTTCGGACAGACCGGAGGAAGTGACGCGGTTCTCCCAGTTCACGACAGAGGCGCAGTTCTGGCGGGAAGTTGGGAAGGTCGAAACGAGGGTCGGCAGCGCTGCAACAACTGCCTCAGCGACGACCCCGGAAGTATCGAAAGCGGCTCCACCTGCGCGGCCAGTCACGGGCGGACCACCTAGCGGAACCAAAGCACTTCATGAGCTTTCACTTTCTGAGCTTGACAAAGCCCTGAAAGAGGACGACAGGAAGCGCGGCAAACGTTAGGCCAATAATCGGGGCAGAGTCCCCATTAGTGACCGCACATGGCCAACCAGATCATCACGAGTGATCTGATCACCAAGGCAACCGCTCTCGGCTATAAGAACAGCCTGAAGTTCGCCTCGAAGATCACTCAGCAGTACTCCGACGAGTACCTCAACAAGACCTTCACCCCCGGCGACACCATCAAGGTTCGCATGCCCGTCCGGTTCACCGTTTCGGAAGGTCAGGCTTACCAACAGCAGCCGATCTACGAGCAGTACGTTCCGGTGACCCTCGCGAAGCAGTATCACGTGGACATGGGCTGGTCTACCGCCCAGCAGACCACGGATATCCGCGAAGTGCGGGACCGTTACATCGACCCGGCGACCGACGCTCTGGCCTCCAAGGTTGACGTGTACGCGTACTCGGAGTGCATGCTCGCGGTTTACTCCGCGCTCGGCTCTCCTGGCACCATCCCCTCGACCACGGCGAACTACCTTGACGCGGGCGTCAAGATGACGAACCTCTCCACTCCCAAGGGCGGAAGGATCGCCACGCTGAACCCTCAGTCGATGTCCTATCTCGCTCGAGCGGCTGCGACGCTGTTCAATCCGTCCGGCAAGGTCAGCGAGATGTACGCGGACAACATGCAGGCTTCGAACACTCTCGGCGTTGCCGAGTGGTACGAAGACCAGAACGTCCAGAGCTACACCACGGGCTCGTTTACCGCTTCCACTCCTCTCGTGAATGGCGCGAACCAGACCGGTTCCAGCCTGATCACTGACGGATGGGCGAGCGGTGCCACGACCCTGCAGGTGGGCGACACGTTCACTATCGGCGGCGTCTACACGGTCAACCCGGTGTCGTACTCGAACACCTCGCAGCTTCAAGACTTCGTCGTGACTGCGCAGTGTACGGATACCACGGGCGACATGACGATCAGTATTTCGCCTTCGATCATCACCTCTGGGTCGCTCCAGACGGTGAGCAATTCGCCGGCGAACAACGCTGTCATCACGGTGCGTGGTGCGACTTCGGCGACTGCCGGAACGCTCACTGCGACATCTACGCCTCAGAACCTCATTTTCAACAAGGAATTCGCCACTCTGGTGACCGCCGACCTGGCTAAGCCGGTTGCGGGCGCCCTCGTGGGCCGGATCTCCTCGTCTGAAATGAATATCGCACTTCGCCTCGCGGAACAGTGGAACGGTCTGAACGACCAGAACATGACGCGAATCGACGTGCTCGTGGGTGCTGCTGCCCTTCAGCCGCGTCTTGCCGCTCGAATCTACAGCTAAGGAGATACGACAATGGCACTCGTACGAACTACACTGTCCAGCGCCTGCGCGGCGTCTGACTCGTCCATCAAGGTGGCTTCTGCCACCAGCATCGCACCCGGCGTTCAGATCCGCATCGACGACGAAAACATGTTTGTTACGAAGGGGTACGTTCTCGGCTCGACTACGGTCCCTGTCGTCCGCGGTCGAAATGGCTCCTCGGCGGTCGCTCATCCGACCACTGCGGGAGTCGTCCACGGTCTGCCTTCGGATTCTGAATGGAATGTCCAGTCAACGGATGTCCCGGTTCAGTTCCCGCTCGCTGGCCGTGCGCGTCGCACCATGTCTTATTCGGCGGCTGGAGCCATCACGCTCCCGCTTCCCGGTGAAGACATGGTTGCGGTCCTGAATGGCACGTCGGTGCTTGCGATGACCATCGCGGCTCCCGGCAAGGCTCTGGAAGGCTGCGAATTGACGATTGTGGGCAACGGCGCCGCAGCGCATACGCTCACTTTCGCGGGCGGTCTGTCTGGCGCTGGCACGTCTTATGACGTGACCACTGTCAATGCGTCCGCTCCGACCGCATCAAAGTACATCGCTAGCAACTCGTTGTGGATCCAGTACGTTGGCGTTCCTCTCGCGGGAACCGTCACGAACATCACCAACACCGTCGCGTAGTCGTCCCCTTCGTACCGGGCTCAGGGTAACTCCTGGGCCCGGAGATTCACTCAAAACATAGAAAGCAGGTCTTACATGGCTGGTGGCACCATCAGTTACAGCGGCGTCCAGGTTCCTCTGGATTCCCCCCTTGGCGTTGAGCTTCAAAAGTGGGAGCGGCCTGTGGGCTGGAACCCGCGGAATCATCAGTATCCGAAAATGCTCTACAAGGCGTTCAAGGGCAAGGACGGCACGTACAAGTGCATGGACTCCATTCCTTACGAGTCCTACCTCTACGAGCGGCCGGAACTGTTTGACCAGGCTGTAAAGGCGGCGAACGCGTTCAACTCGCAGTGCATCAGGACTGTTCAGTCTGAACGTGAAGAGAAGTCTGCCCACTCGGAAGGATGGCGCGAGAGCGCTGACGAGGCCATTTCCGCGGCCAAGGGCGAGATTCTGACCGCTACCCTTGTGGCGGGTGCTGAATTCGCTTACGAAGTGAGCAAGATGTCGGAGAAAGCCCAAGCAGAAGTCCGCTACGCGGAGGCGAATACGCCGGAGGTGCTTGTGGACATGCCTCCCGCGGCTGAACGTCGCCGGCCGGGGCGTCCTCGTAAGGACTCAGCAGCGTAAAGCATGGCCACTGTCTCTGACGCCATTACCGATGCGTTTAATCGCATGGGAGTCCTTGCGGCTGGGGAAGTTCCGCCCTCGGCTGACATGGCGCTCGGATTTCAGGCTCTCAACACGCTGACGGACGCATGGGGGACTCGTCGCTTGACGATCCCGTACATCAAGCGCACTACAGCGGCGATTGTCGCAAATCAGACGTCGTACACGGTGGGAACGGGTGGCGATATCAACATCGTCCGTCCGGTTTTCATCACGACGATCAACTTCATCGACAATTCGCAAAGCCCGCCGCTCGAGATGAAGCTTCAGGCGTACACCGACGACCAGTATGCGGCCATCCCTCTCAAAGGACTCACGTCTTCGCTGCCCGTTGGCGCGTACTACAACCCGACGTATGCGGGCGGACTGGGGACATTGATCCCTTGGCCTATCCCGACGCGGACAGATCTTCTGTGGGCTCTGTATCACGCTGTGGCGGTCCCTCAGTTCTCCGCCACCACGTCAACCCTGATCATCCCTCCCGGCTATTACCGCTTCATCGTCACTTCGCTTGCTCAGGAAATGATCCCCATGTTCCCCATCGTGCCTGACGCCATCGTTCAGCGTATCGACGCGGCGCAGCGGCAAGCGGAAATGGACATCAAGATAGCCAACTTCCGCATGAGTGACTGTGGATTTGATCCTGGGGCTCTCGGAGGTTCTGGAAACGTCGTAACGGTGGCAAGCTTCCTCGCTGGTACGTTCTAAGGTGAAGATCCCCGGCTTTGTCGGGCCTTCGAACGTAAACCAGAGCCCGATTGTCGATCAGGAGAGGACGGTAAACCTCTACATCGAGGCGTCAACGTCTCAGGCTTCGTCTACGGACTACGTGATGTACCCGATTCCGGGTGTTCGCGTGCTGTCTACCGCTGCTTCAGGCAAAGGGCGAGCGCATATCGCCATTGGTGGACGGGAATTTGCGGTAATTGGGACGTCTTTCATTGAGATAGATCAGTTCGGAGCCCAGACGGTGCGCGGGGCGGTGGCGGATGACGGTCTGCAGGCTACGATCTCATCCAACGGCGATGGAGGCCTTCAGCTTTTCATCACCGCGGGCGGGAATGGGTACTCGTACAACCTTTCGACCAACGTTCTGGCGGCAATCGCGGCTTTGGCAGGAATCGCGACGATGGGCGCGTCCATGGACGGTTTCGGGCTTTGTCTTGATGCGAATACCTCCACGGTCTACCTCTCAGACCTGAACGACTTCACGACGTGGGATCCCACGCAGTTTATTCAGCGTTCTCAGGCCCCAGATCCTTGGGTTTCTATGGGCGTGTCGAACAAGTACCTGTATCTCCTCGGAAGTCAAACTTCAGAGCCTTGGTACAACGCAGGCACGTCTCCTATCCCGTTTCAGCCGACGTCAGTGCTGATGAACTACGGCTGCGCGGCGCCGTTCTCAAGGGTGGCCTCCGGTGCGAACTTCGCGTGGATTGGAGCGACAGATTCAGGCGAAAACATGGTCTTGATGACTTCGGGGCTCCAGCCGAAGGTGATCTCAACCTACGCGACGGAACTGGCGTTCGACAACATGGCCCAGATTGAAGACGCAATCGGCGATGCGTACTACGACCGCGGCCACAACGTGTTCTCTTGGACCTTCCCATTTGCGAACCAGACGTGGTCCTGGGACGAGACGACGCCTACATGGTGCGAGAAAGGCTCGTGGGACACCGGCACGGGACAGTACAACCTGTGGCGTCCGCTGTATCACGTCTTTGCCTTCGGCCAGCATCGGTTGCTTGACGTGGACGGGCCGACAGTGTTCCAGATGTCTCCAGACTTCTATACCGACGTTGACGGAGTGTCTGGAATCAGATGGCTCCGCAGATCGCCGGCGATGGTGGACCAGAACAAGCGTCTCTACTTCAAAACGTTCGAACTCTTCATTGAAACCGGCCTTGGCACGGTTCGTGAAGCAGATGGAACGTACCGGGCACCTCAGGTTGCTTTGGCGATCTCGAATGATGGCGGGAAGACGTTCGGAAGCCCGCAGTTTCGGTCTTTTGGAGCCCTTGGCGAGTACGAGAAGCGCGTGAGGTGGACTCGTCAGGGTTCAGGCCGCAAGCGCGTCTATGAACTCACTGGATCGGATCCTGTGCCCGCTCGCATCCTCGGGGCGTTTCTGAACGAATGAACTACCAGCCAATTCCGGTAAATGATGCCATCTCCGGTAAAAAGGGGAACATCACGGACTCATGGACCCGCTACTTTCAGTGGCTTGTGACGCGCCTGATGCGTGCGCCCGTGGTCGAAAGCCCGGTGATCAATCTGGCGCAGCAGGGGGCGAGCATCGCAACGACGAGCCTCCCCACGGTTCAGTACACCGGGATTTACCGCATCTGCCAGTTCATCCACATTACTCGAGCGGCTACGACTTCAAGCAGCGTGCAGCTTGTGGTGACGTGGACGAGCGACGGGACGACGCTGACGCAGACCTATCCCGCGGTCACTGGGAACGCTACGACGTCATTCGGCAGCGGGAACCTACTGGAGGTCTACATAGACGGCGGGACCACGCCAACGTACGAGGTGGTTTACGCGTCTGTCGGGGCGACTTCGGCGCAGTATCGCGTTTGCATCACCATGGAGCAGGTGAGCGCATGATCCGAGAAGCAACCGAAGCGGATTCGGCGCGGCTTGTAGAAATGGGCCTGCACTTTGTAGCTTCTACACCGTATCGCGACCTAATTGTGATCGACTCGGAAAAACTTACCGGAACGATCCTCGGACTGCTAGCGAACCCTGCCGCCGTGATTCTGGTGAGCGGTAATAATCCTTTGACTGGCATGCTCGGGCTCATGGTCTTTGATCATCCATTCTCCGGGGAACGAACCGCGTCAGAAGTGGTCTGGTGGGTCGAACCGGACGCTCGCGGCGACGGTTTGCGGCTGCTAAAAGCGGGCGAAGATTGGGCGAAAGCCGCAGGTGCGAGTAAGATCAACATGGTAGCTCCAAACGACCGTATTGAGTCACTTTACGCAAGGCTGGGCTACAGACAGGTGGAAACCACGTATCAGAGGAGCTTATAGACATGGCAATCGCAACAGGAACGGCGACTCTGATCGCGGCTGCGGCTGCGGCTGGTGGACAGGTCTATGGCTCCAAGAAGGCCGCGAGCGCGAACAAGGAAGCGACGCAGGTTCAAGCGCAGTCCAATGCTGAAGCCCTCGCCTTTGCCCGTGAGCAGGAAGCGCGACGCCAGAAGGAATACGACGCGCAGATCGCAGCCGAGCGGGCGCAGTGGGAGGCCGAGCAGAAGCGGCTGGCCCCTTACCGTCAGGCCTCACTGGGGATTCTCGGTCAGGCCGCGGATCGCATCGGGGTCAACATCGGCGACATCGCCGGATACTCTGGCGGATACACTCCGTCAGGTCCCTCGACCTACGGTCAGGACTCGGGGCGCCGTCTGGACCCTGTTTCGAGTTCGCTGGCATCCCTTGCGGATGGCACTGTACCGGGCGCCTTGACGCCTGAGACTGCGCAGATTGAAGCGCCGCGCCTTACCCTCGCCGACCTTGCACGGATGCGTACTGCAGGAGATTGGCGGTCTCGGAGGGCTTTCTAATGCGTCCGCGCGAAGGATGGGAGAACCCGACGGAAGGCCGCACAGACGGCAACCCGACCGAAGCCCCGCCGACCGGTGAGACTGGCGGTAGTGGCTGCGCGGAAGGGTTGGTCCTCACGACCCTTGACGCGGACGGCAACATCATGTTGGACCGCGAACCGGAGTGCGTCACCCCGGAAGAAGCGGACAACCGAAGGAACAAGCACGCTCCCGGATGGGAGACGGGGACTTCTCCGACTGAACCTAAGCCCGGTGGTGGCGGCGGTACGCCGGGATTTCGGCCCGCTTCGCCCTTCCCGACGCTTTCGCCTTGGCAGCCTGGCAAGGCTCCGACGTTCGAGACTCCCGGCTTCGTTCCGCCTGAGGGGTTCGAGGCTCCGAAATGGACTTGGAACCGAGAACTTAAGCTCACCCCGCTCAAGTTTGACGAACAGTACCAGCCGCCGACATACGAGCAGGCCACGTCCGACCCCGGTTATCAGTTCCGGGTGAAGGAAGGCCAGAGGGCCATCGAGAACAGCGCGGCGGCAAGGGGGGCGCTGAGGACTGGTGCGACCCTAAAGGGGCTTTCCGACTACAACCAAAACGCAGCCTCTCAAGAATACGGGAACGTCTTCAACCGGTATAACACCGGGTTCAATACCCGTTTCGGAGTCGCTCAGGCCCTCAACGAGAACCAGCAGAACATCGAGGCTCAGGAATACAAGAACGCCTTCGATGCCTTCGCCGCTCAGTTCGCGGCGAACTACACCGGCAAGAAGGATGAGTGGAATTCAGCGTTCGAACTTGCGAAGGAGAAATTCGACACCGAATTCGCCCGCCAGCAGGCCGCGTTCGCTCCGAAGCTGGTCGAATGGCAAACCAACGAAGAGGCGCGGCGTAGGCAGTGGGAGCTTGAGTTCGCTGCACGCCAGCAGCAGTGGCTTTGGAACAATCCGAACGCGACGGCAATCCTTGAGGCTGGACTCCGATGAGCTTCACCATTCCCTACGCCCCTCGACGTCAGTACGAGCCGAACACGACGATTGCGGACCTGATCCAGCGCGGCGGAGCGCAGCGTGCGGACAGCATCCGGCGCGGAGGGGAAATCTCCGCGAACATGTACGGTTCGCTTGGCCAGATCGCTTCAGGCGCGTTCCAGCAGTATCAGGCGCAGAAGGCTGAGAAGGCCAAGATCGCCGCGGATGCGCCTCGTTTGGCGGATGAAGCAAGGATGAGGGACGTGAACATCCGCAGGAGCGAAGCAGAATTGAAGGAGCAGGAGGCGGAGGCTTTGAAGAGTCAGGCGCTTTCCGAGATCTTCTCTTCTGACCGTCCTGACCCGAAGGCGATCATTCAGGTGATGGGGCCGGAACGCGGGATGCGCATCGTCTCTGGCCTCTCTGCGCTTCAGCCGGACAGCGAAAAGCAGTATCGGGATCAGAGCACGCTTCTGCGAGACGCCATCAGCGGAGTCGGTGCGGTCCCTGAACCGCTGAGGGCGGATGCATGGAAGCTTGCGCGTCAGAACCTTCTGTCTCGAGGGCTCATCAGTCCCGATATGGCCGCTGAGGAATACTCTCCGGCTGAGTTCGCACGCGTGTCCGGCTTCGGGCGTGCTCCTGAGGCTCCGAAGGCTCAAGAGCCGTTCAGCCTTTCCCCTGGACAGGTCCGCTATGGTCCAGACGGCAAGATGATCGCATCTGTGCCGCGTGAGCCCAAGGAGCCGAAGGATCCGACCTACCGTGAGATCAACGGTCAGACGTACATCATGCAAGGGACAAAGGCGATCCCGGTCAACGTTCCCGGCGCGGCGGTGGCGAACACTCCCGATGAAGCCCCCTTCGTGGCCCAGCCGGGATACCAGAAGCTTCCGCCCGCAGGGAAAACGGCGGTCACGTCGATGAACAACCTGATTCAGGACGCGAAAGCCTACCGGCAGAAGCTTGACGAACTGGTCGGATCGTCTGGCATCAATCTCACAGGCGAAGATGCGGCGCTTCTCAATTCGATGCATGCCGGTCTTCTTTTCACGGCTGCGAAGGCCTATGAGCAGGGCGCTTTGCAGGCTCCAGACAAGGCAGTCGTGGAACAGATCTTTCCGAACCCTGCGAAATGGAGTTCGGCGGTAGGAACTCTGTCCCGTGGCGGCAAGGCTGGGCAATTGTCCGCGATTGACAATCTGATTTCAGACTTTGAGAAGCGCATGCAGCGCACTTGGGGGCTCAAGCCTTCAACAGAAGCGCCTCTTGATCTTGGAACTACGGTTCCTGGTCCGGCACAGCCGAAGAAGAAGCCTCGCTTCGTCAACGGAGCATGGGAGCGGAACTAAATGCCTCCAATTTTTAAGCTAAGGACCGCAAGCGGGCAGATTGTCCCGATCCGCGCCAGTTCTCCAGAAGAAGCTTTCGACATTCTGGACCAGATTGAAGCCGGGAAGTCTGAAGCGGCTCTCAACGCTGCAAATTCCAAGTACACCGTGAATCCCGACGAGCGTTCGCCGATGTCTCGCTTCATTGGAGGCGTTGGAGAGGCTTTGAACCCTCTGACTATGGCTCAGGGCATTTATCAGACCGTCGCGCACCCGATTGACACGGCTTCTGCGCTGCTGGACGCTCAGGTAGACGTGGGAGCGAAGGCGGATGAAGCGGAAAGGGCCGGTAGAGGCTCTGAAGCGGCCGGATACCGTCTCGCGTCCGGCATCCCGGTCCTTGGGCCGATGATCGCAGGCCTCGGGGAGCGTGCTGGTTCTGGAGACATCGCAGGAGCCGCAGGGAACCTCACGGGCGCTTTGGCTATCCCCAAAGTCTACGGCACGGTCGGGAAGGGCATGAAAGCAGCCGCTCCGAGTGTTGCAAACGCTGCCAAAACGGTCGCGCAGGGCGCCGGGAAGGCTGCCATGGCAGTAGGGCCGGAAGTGGCAGGAGCGGCGGTTGGGAATGCGGTCGGGGGCCTTGCCGGTGGTGCCGCTGGCGCGGCTCTCGGGAATCGCGTACTGCGTCCGATGGTGACAAAGTTCCTCCGCGAAAAGATGGGTATGTCTCCTGTCCGAGCGCAGGAAGCCGCGGCACGGATGCCAGAATCGGAGCTTGTGAAGCTTGCGCAGGAGTCCATGCCTCCTCAAGCCTCCATCCCTCAAGGGCCTATTCAGCCTTCTCCAGTGACTGGCAGTATGCCAAGCGGTCAGGCTATGGTCCCGGCTCCACAAGTTCCTCCCGCGCCCATTTCGAGCGGCATGGTGCCTTCTACCGCCATCGACCCTTCGAGGTTGGGCACTGTCCAGGGGACCGTCCCCTCACGTCCGCCCTCTCCGGTCATGAGTGGGACGGTCCCCTCGGCGGCTCCGGTGCGTCCTATCCCGCCCGAGAAGCTTCCTCCAGTGCTTCCCGATCCTGTGGTGCCTGAATTGGTCCCCGCGGGCGCACAATCAAAAATGCCGGGGGCTGGGGACAATGCGCGTAAGTGGCTTCAGGATTACGCGGCTGCGAGTCCTGCGGGGCGTCAGAAGCTTGTCAAGGGCCTTGCAGGGAAACTGAGCTATGAGGACATGCGCCAACTTGGAGCGTACACGGACGACATCGCCACGCTGAATCCTGGCACGGCACCGGCGGCAGTGGAAAGCCATTTCCGCCCGGTGAAGCTTGATGGAATTGAGCGGCCGGTCGCAGCGTCTTCGGACATCGTCACAGCGCCGCCCGCCTTCCCCGGCCAGCAGGGAGCCAAGGGAGCGACGAAAGCCCGCTTCCAGATGATTGAAGAGCGCCTTGCGGACGCCAAGATGGGCGCGGCGGAGCAGGGCAAAGCGATTGCAGATTGGGTGACTGAAGGTCTACCAGATGGCACTATCGTGAACCGGATGATGAAGCGCTTCAAGATCAAGAAGGACGACGCCTTGGCGATTGTCCGCACTGCGCGGGAAGCGCTCAAGGAGTCCAAGTAAATGGCCGGCACTCTCGCACCCGTCGTCTTCACAGTCTTCGATAATAGTGGCCTCATTGTGTCTGGGGCAAAGGTGTTTACCTACGTTACAGGTGGAGCAGTCAAACAGGCTACCTACACGACCGCTCTGCTTTCGGTGGCCAACTCAAATCCTGTGATCGCGGATTCTGCGGGACGCGTGACGATGTTTCTGGACCCCGCTTTGCCGAATTACGACATCGTGGTCTGTTTGGCAAACTCAGCAGACCCTCCCACGTCCCCTCTGTACACCCTCACGAACATCGCTTCAGGAGACGTGAGCGGCAGTGGTGGAGACATCACTGTCACCGCAGGGGAGAACATCACCGCAGGCGATTGGTGCTATCTGAGCCTTGGCGACGGGTCTAAGACTTCGGGCCGGTGGTACAAGACCGACGCAGATTTCACTTACGCATCTCGCGATGCTACGAACTTGGGCGTCGCAACGGCGGACATTGCCTCAGGTTCCTCTGGCGTCATCAGGACCAGCGGCCTCTACACTTTGGCCTCTGGGCTCACCGCTGGAACTACGTATTACCTGAGCGCGACTTCAGGGGCCTTGACCGCGACGGAACCCACAAATGGGCGTGCGGTCTGCACCGCGTATTCCACGACTGCCTATTCGATCTCGTTCTGGCAGCGTCCTACGGTTCCTGTGCTGAACGCGGGAGACAAGTTCGTCACCGGCGGTGAGACGATCACGGCGGGGCAGGTTGTCTACATGGCTTCAGGAATCGACGGAGGTAAGGTGGCAGGCCGCTGGTATCTGGCAGACGCGGACACCGACTACACCGCTGGCCAGTCTCAGTACGCTCCTCAAAACATCGGGATCGCCATATCTTCTTTCACTGCCGGTTCAACAGGGTATGTGCGGACTGAAGGCCTCTACATCACGTCAGGGCTCACTGCTGGATACCCCTACTATGTGAGTTCGACGGCTGGCGCGATGACCCTTCCCGATGCGAATCTGGCGTATCAGGTGCTGATCGGTAGCGCGATCTCAGCGACTTTGTTTTTTATCAGCCCGCAAATCTTTTCCACTCAGCGGCGCCTATCGCAGTGGATCGGAATCGGCGCAGCCGGGAAGAGCATGGTTCGGGTCTCATCGGACTTCTCGACCGCAGGAAACCTAAACGCCGGGGCGACTACGCTTCACACTGCGAACTTGTCAGGAGGGAGCATGCTCACAACTGACATCATCCACTATGTAGCGAAAGGCTTCTTCGCTTCAAACAACACGGCGAAGACTCTTTCGTTCGTGTTCACCGGCAGCGGATCTGGATCAACTACGATCACCGTTGTTAATGCGGTTGGAGCGCCCACAAATGCGGCTAATTGGACGGTCGACGTAATCATTAGCAGGACTGGGAGTCCTGGTCAAAAGATCTATGCGCAGTGTGTCTACGGGGCGCAAGCGGCCACTGCGGTTCACAACGTGATGAACGCGGTGGATACGGTGAACGATATGGCGAGTGCGACTACGTTCGCCATGTCCGCAACTGGCGGCGTCACAAATGACATCGTCCAGACCTTCTCGACCATCAGGATGGACTAAAATGCTCAAGAATGGAGACTTTCCAATGATTCGACGCGTTTTCGCACTTCTCGTTCTTGCGCCTTCCCTGGCCTTCGCTCAGTCCGGCGTGGGGCCGATCTCGCCTGTTGGAGGCGGTGGCAGTAGCTCTGTCACCATCTCGCCAGGCGTCACGGCAACGAGCGGTTGTACCGACGGCGGATTCCTGTACTCGCTTTCGAATCTTGTGCAGTGCGGAGCGAACGCAATCAACAACGGTACGACCGTCACGATGGGGGCAATTCTGGCCCGTACCACGGACTACGCCTCGGGCTCTACTGTTCCTCTCACGGTGCAGGGGAGCTTGACGGGTAATATCCAAGTTTGGAAAACATCAGCTGATGCAATTGTTGGGGCGATCAGCGTCGCTGGGGCTGGATTGTTTCCTGATGGTAGTTCTGCGGCTCCCGCGGTTGGATTTTATGGAGCCTCTAATTACGGCTTTTACAAGTCCGGGGCCAGCATCGTTGCATCTATTGCTGGGAATCCATATTTGACGGTTTCATCCAGCACCTACGGGGGGCCGACGCTGGGGAGTTCTTCGTGGCTCGTCTGGAGCAACAACACCAGTTCTGTTGCAGGCACCCCTGATTTGTTTTTGATTCGAAAGTCTTCTGGAGTCTTGAACGTGGGCAGTTCGACCACTAACACAACTGCACTGCTTGGTGGAGGCGCGGCGGTCGCTTCAGCTACGGCGATGCCCCTTCCAACCGGTCGCGTATTCCATGTCACCGGAACGACCACGATCACTTCGATCACCTCCACGAACTTCGCCTCTGGTGCGGTCATCACCTTGATCTTCGACGCCGCGTTGACGTTCACCGATGGAAGCAACCTCAAACTCGCGGGCGACTTCGTGACCACGGCGGGCGACAGCATAACGCTGGTCTACGACGGCTCGTCGTGGTTTGAGATCGCACGGAGCATCAACTAGGAGCCTCACATGAAGAAAATCATCCTCGCCCTCTCCCTCATCCTCCTCGCAGGCTCGGCCCGCGCACAGACTGCAGCAGAAGTCCTCGCTGCCTACAACGCTGGAGTTTGCGCCGCTGTGGGACTCGCCAAAGACTGCACCGACGCGGCGCATCTCGCGGCCTATTGCGCTCCCGTTGTCGCCGCTGGGAAGGCGTGTGTTGATGACCGATCGGCCGACAACAAGGTCTATGCGACCTTCACCGCACTGTCGGCCGGGGTGATTGAGCCGGAGCGCAACAAGGCTCAGTTCATCCGCTTGCAAGACCGCACCTTTGCCGCTGTGCTGACTGTGATGCGCACCGACCCGGCGAAGTGCGCTGCCATCATTGCCGCTGCTGGCAAGGGCGATCCCGCGGTGTGCAAGTGATCAGGCGACCCGCCTAAGCATCTCCAAAGCCTCCATCGGAAACGATCTGAATCGTCCGATGGTAGGTCTGAACGGTGGAGGAGTGTAGGGCGCAGGAGTAAGCACAACCGTCTCCCGCTTGATGCGACTTCCGCGCATGCGGTCCGCTCGAGCGCTTTTACCAGGCTGTGAAGCGAGAAACACTGCGTCTTCATCAGACCATCCGTATTTCGTGACGCGCTTGCAGATCGCAGCGTAGGAAGCGGCTCCGGGTCTGCGTGCCCAATCGCACATTGGCATCGTGATTCCTCGAATAGTGAGCATGCGTGGCGCGTTCATCGTGTTGCTTTCTTTTGTTTCGCAGGCTTCCCGCCCGCCATGAATGCGTGAAAAGACGCGAAGAAG
>ERZ650311.624-NODE-624-length-21150-cov-6.448590_pt1 | contig 21150 bp, 21 predicted proteins | sample MGYA00376247_ERZ650311 | MGnify/ENA primary metagenome ERZ650311 (study PRJEB26733, sample SAMN07839324) | wastewater metagenome | biome: small river; feature: stream; material: water | place: USA: North Carolina | collected 2016-07-28 ...
AATAGCAGGCGACTTTCCGCGGATCGTTGCAGACTTCTCGCGCGAATCGTTCCGCGGCCTGGCGAGGCGTGATCGTCGTATCGTAAATTTCAAACATCGCACAATCCTCCCAGTTAGAATGGAACGTCGTCCGTCAGAATTTCCCTAGTCAACAGCGCCACGGCATTCCGGTAATGAACGTCGACCGGCAGCAGAGGCGGATAATCACTGCAAACAAACGACCAGATTTCCTCGCTGGCCCACTCGCTGCACTGGGGACAAACCGACCGCAACTGCTGACAAACCTCATCCCAGCCGCTTACTTGGTCGCAATCCCCCCCATGCCGCAGCAGCTTCTTAAACTTCCGCTGGAATCCACCACGCCAGAATGGCGCGGCCGCTTGCCCAGCTACCATAATCCAGGCAGCGCGGCGGATATCATCGTGGTCGCGTCGCGTCTCTAATTCCGCCTCACGGAGCGCGTCCCGCGACTTACAAACGTCACCCCAGCTAATGCCGAGATTGCGGGCAACGCGCTTCATCCGAAGCATCTCAGGATTATGGGGGCGCTTCGCTCGCGACTTGCGGCGGCGCCCGGTTCTCTCTACGCTTGCCATTGTTGGCCCTTCCATCGTAAGGGTTAACCACGACCCCGGCTGTTGACGCAGCGCGGGGTCACTTCATTTGACCTACAGCCACCGCCGGCCGTTGACGCGACCAGCGAATCCAAGACCAGAAACCCGCGACGCGGCCACTTATCAACCACGTCACACTCCACCCATTTCTATCGTCGCCCACCAAACCCGTCAACACAATTTTCCAAAAAATATCTAAGTCGCCAATTTCCCCGGCAATTAGCACGACCACAACGCCCCGCGCCCCCAACTGCGAGCGCACGCGACACGTCGTCCCGCGACCCCACTTGCAACACGACTGCAAGCGCACACGCTACGCCATTCCTACCCCATATATCTACTAACCAAGTGACGCGACGCGACGCGGCGACAGGCGAGGCTGATGGGTCGAGAGAGTGTGCGATAGGCAAGGGCGAGCGAAGGGCGAGGGGCGAGGGTGAGGCAAAGGCGAGGGTGAGGCGATCGCTCCACTTATGCGTTGTTGATGTGCGCTCACAGTAGCCTAGGCTACACTTCACACGCAGCCGATATCCCACTCCCAATCCACCCCCACCCCCTTCAATCGAGCCTATCATCGGCCATTGTGCGTATGTCGAGTGTGCGCTTGCAGTTACGTCATTTCAGCGTTAGTTGCATGCAACTGGGTCGACCCCACTATTGAGACTGGGGCCCCTACGCGCGGGAAAACGAGGGTTTTTGGAATCCACCCCACCCCTTGAAATCGGCGGAACCAGCGAACTAATTTGCGAGAGAACGGATCGCCATTCCCCACTCCCTTTGCTTCCCCCTCGTTGCTTTCATGCCCTCGCTGACGCTCAAGACGCTGCGGTACAAGATTGGCGAGGAGGTCGTCGCCGAAGTGCCGCTGCCTCTTGGCCCGCACCATTTGAGCCGTGAGGTTTTCTTGGGCGGGGTTTACTGCGAATGCAGTGGCAGCGTGGATGCGAGCGAGCCAGACGTGATGGTTTTTGATTGCCGGCCATTCCAAGTCCAGACTTAGGAGAATTACTGATGATGACTCGCCAGCAGAAGCGTCAGCTTGATCGTGCTGCTGCTCGATCTTCCTCCCTCTCGCCGGAGATGCCTGCTCAGTGGGCGGACTCGCCGGACGATGTGGAGGTGTGCGGCGACCTGCTGTTGATTGAAGTCTTGCAGGCTGGGGAGAGCCGCGGCGGGATTGCGTTGCCGGATTCTTATCGGGAGGAGGGTCCGCAGCGTGGGATTGTGGTGAAGACGGGACCGGGGTTGCGGCGGGACGATGGGACGTACTCGAAGCTGGAGTGCGAGGTGGGGGATAAGGTTTACTTGCAGTTCCCGCGGAGCCCGCTGTCGATCAATTTTGGCGGGAAGCTGCACCTGTTGATACCGGACAATTTGGTGATCATGAAGGCGGCGAAGAAGAGCGAGATTCTTTAGGCCATGCCCCGCCCCTTGTCAGATGCGAACATCCGGGCGATCGAAGCGGTCGACAAGATCGCCTCGGACATGCCGGCGTCGCTGCGGAAGATGCTGGAGCGGGAGGGGATTATTCTTGACCGGCTGCCGGACCGGGTGTCGAGCAAGAAGGCTCTTGAGAAGCGGATGGAGGGCCTGGGCGTTCTCCAGCAGGCGAAGGAGTGGCGGACGCAGTTCGCGAAGAGTTGCCGGCTTTGTTTTCCCGGCAAGACGTGGCTAATCGCTCGCGAGGTTTCGTGGCGGGTCTGGGAGCATAAGGCGTCGGTTTCGCTGGACGAGTGGCAGATCGCGGCGAATCTTGGCTCGGCGAAGGGGGCGGATGTCGACCCCGACGTGGAGCGGCTGCCGAAGGATATTCGCTGGGTCTACCAGCATCCTTACCTGGCCGCCCCTGGGAAGCCGAGCCCGGCATTGCAGGCTGCGGCGAAGGAGTATGAGGCGGATCATCCCTGCCCGAACAATGGAGCCCGCAGCCGGCTCAACTCGGTGACGCGAACGGCGAAGGCGGCCGACGAGTTCTTCAAGCACGTCGACAAGCTGCTGGTCGGCACGCGGCAGAAGCGGACGGGAGCTGGCGGCGGGGCTGGCCCGCGAGAGTCGGCGGAGGAAGAATCCATCGCCGACTTGGAGTCGCGTCTATTCGAGCAAATGAGCGAGCAAGCGATCGGGGAGAAAGCTGCCGTGGACGGTGACGACTTCGATTGAGCAGTTCCCCAGCGGCGAGGTCGTGCGGTTCGAGAAGGGCCGCCTCCATCCTCTGGTCGAAGCCCTCCCGCACTATCACCGCGTCCCGAAGGAGCAGGTCGCCCATCTTGAGTGGCGGCTGAAGCTGCGGAAGCTCGCCAGCGATAACCCGGAGTACCAGAAGGTTCTCTGGAAGATGTGTGCGGAAGATCCGCTCTTCTTCATCAACGCATTCTGTTGGCTCGACGAGCCGCGCGAGGGCGAAGGCGAGGCGTCGGGCCTGATCCCGTTTAACTCCTGGGAGCATCAAGACCCGGTGATCGCGGCGATGGCCCACTACGGCGGCCGTCGTCATTCGGTGATCGACAAGTCGCGGGCCCAAGGAGCAAGCTGGCTCTGCCTCTGTCTGTTCCTGTGGTGGTTCATCTTCCGGCCGCGAACATACCTCGGCATGGCGTCGATCACGCGGGAAATGGCCGACGATCCTGATTCGCCGGAATCGCTTGGTTGGAAGTTCGACACGCTCTTGGACCTCTTGCCGAAGTGGATGACGACGACGCCCGACGGCAAGTCGATCATCGAACGCAACGTCAGCAAGTCGACTTGGCGGAACAACAAGAACGGCTCGCGACTCAAGGCCCACTCGGCCACGAAAGGCATCGGCCGCGGCGGTCGTTACTTCGCCTACCTCCTGGACGAAGCCGCGTTCTTCCTGCCGGGCAAAGACACTGAAGCCGTGCAAGGCTTGGCCGGTCCTGGCACGAACAACATCATTCTCGCGTCGACACCCAACGGCTGCGAGACGGAACACAGCTACCGCCTCGACGATCCCCAAACCTGGCTGACGCATATCCTCGACTGGACCGACAACCCTGCCCAAAACAAGTGTCTCTACACGGTCGACAACGGGAAGGTGATCAAGCTCGACGATCACCCGTTCCCGCCGGGCTATCACCCGGTTAAAGACCTCCTCTTTCCCAAGCGGTCGCCGTGGTTCGATCGGAAGTGCGCGGACGCCCGCAACAACTTCATCTACATCAACCGCGAATACAATCGCGATCGCGGCGGCTCACGCTCGCGGCCGTTCGACAAGGCGTCGCTCGATCGAGCCCGCCCGTCGTGCCGCACGCCGTTCAAGATGGGCGAGCTTCGCATCGACGAGTTCGACCCCGGCGACGCGCAGTTCATCCCCGGCGGTCGCAACGCCTGGCTGCTATGGGTTGACTTGGTTCGCGGGCTGCCGCCGGCCGACCAATACGTCTTCGGCGTCGATACCGCCTCGGGAGCCGGCGGCGATTGGAGCAGTAATTCCGTCCTGTCGATCTGGAATTTGGCCGGCGTCCAGTGCGCGTCGTTCGCTCGGCACGATATCTTCCCGGCGGATTTTGCTCGCCTGACGTTCGCGGCGTGGAAGTGGTTCACCCGCGATCACCGCAAGCCGCTCATCGTGCCGGAAGCGAATGCCGGCGGCGGCCAAACGCTTATCAAGGTTCTGGTCGAGCTTGGCTGCACGCGCATTTACGAGCCGCCCAAGCGAGCGGATCGCAACAACGGAATCAGGGCGAAGAAGTACGGTTTCTTCAACAGCGACCGCGAGGCGACGCTGGGACCGCTGATCACCGAACTGGCCGCCGGCACGATCACGCCGCGAGACGCGAAGCTGCTGGACGAAGCGGGCGAATACATCTATGGTCGAGACGGCAAGGTCGTCCACCCCAAGGCCCAGATTTCAGAGGACGGAGCGTCGCGAGGATTGAATCACGGCGACCGGGCAATTGCCGCCGCGCTGGCCATCCGCGGCATCAAGTCGCTCAACGGGCTGAAGCCGATCGTCCTGCCGAAAAAAGTGTCCGCCGCTGATTACGCCACTCTGCGACGGGCGCCCGACGGAAGCCTCGGCCATCGCATCCTGGCCGCCCGCGACGCCGAACGAGAACGCCGCCGAGCGTCATTCGAGTTTTAAGGAACCGCCGCCATGTCGCTCATCGTCGATCCGCATATCTCCGGCCATAGCCTCCTGTACCGGATCAACCACGGCAAAAAGTCGATCTATTGCGGCAAGAACATCGACGAAGCGGCGAAGAAGTTCTACGAAGCCGAGCTTGAGGGGACGGAGGACGAGCCCGTCGAATGGTGGATCATCACCGTCTGCAAAGACCCGCTGGTAGCAGTCGGCAAGAAGCTCGCCCGCAAGTCGCCCGGCGGAGAATGCTTGACAGCCAGGCGAGACGACACCTAGAATCCTCGCAATCGGGGAACACGGTCAACGTGTTCAATGGTCGCCTCTCGCAAGACGCGGTATTCTCGCGTCTGCAAAGCCCTGCCTCACCACTTCGAGCGTTTGCGCAAAGTGCGCGAACTGCGCGCGAAGCTGCTGGCAAAAGACGCAGGGAGCGATTATCCCGGCCTCGATGGGGTAATCTACGGCGACGTTATCAATCTCGCCCAGCAGGCCCGCCTCGCCGCTGAACTGTCGCTGGCCGCGACGACGCCGCGATTCGCCGCGGTGACGCACAGCTATTCCCGCGAGGCCCGCGCGTTCGCCGAGAAGTTTGGCCGCGCGATGAACAAGTACATGCCGCGGATCGGCATGAAGTCGTCGCTGCGAACGATCGTCGGCGAGGGCTATATCTCGCTCGGCATCGGCAAAACTTTCCTGGCCGACTCGCTCCCGATCGCGCTCGAGCAGGATGTCAACATCATTCCCGGCAAGCCGTTCTTCGCGCCGCGGAACGTCGACCACTTCGTCTGGGACCAGGACGCGACCGACTTCCGCTACTGCACGATCTTCGCTGATCGCTACCGCGCGACGTGGGAAATGGTCGCCAGCGACAAGCGAATCCCGGCGAATCTCCGCAACAAAATCTTCAAGGCCGGCCCCGACTCGATGCCCGACAGCGCGGAGTCGGAAGTCCAGTTCAACCAGAAGTACGACTACAGCAGCGAAACGTCGGTCGCCCCCTGGTCCTACCTGGCCGACGTCTACCTGCCGGAAGAGCGGTTGATCCAAACCTACGCCGTCGGCGACGACTTTGGGCCGACCTACGACGAGCCGCTGTTCGAGATTGAATGGACCGGCCGCCCGCTCGGCCCGTATCACTTCTTCAACCTCGGCCCGACCCCGGCCGGCACGATCCCGTCGTCCCCCGCGCAGAACGTCGTCAACCTGCACAACTTCTCGAACACGCTCTTCCGCAAGCTGCGGGACCAAGCGGAGCGATCGAAGCAGTTGACCGTCAGTCGCTCCGGCGACGAAGACGACGCGGAGATCGTTCGCGCGGCGAAGGATGGCCACCACATCACGCTCAACGACCCCGAGTCGATCAAGGAACTCAAGCTCGAAGGCATCGACCAGCAAATCTACTCGATGCTGATGACGACGATCGCGATGTTCGATCGGGCCGGCGGCAACGTCCAAGCCCGACTCGGCACCGGGCCGGCGGCGGATACGGCCAAACAAGAGGCGATTATCAGCGGCCAAGTCGATCGGCTCGAAGGCCATTTCCAGTCGCAGTTCGTCGACTTCCTCACCGACGTTGGCCGCGAACTCGGCGCCATGCTCTACGAAGATGCGGCGACCGAAATCCCCATGTCGCAGGAGATCGGCGATACGGGCATCTACGTCCCCGACGATTGGCGGGGTGCGTACGAAGAGGGAGCCCGCTTCGGCAGCTTCGACATCTACGAGATCAACCCGATCCCGTTCTCTGGATCGTACCGACCGCCGGCCCAACGGATGGCCGAAATCGACGCGATCGTCCAGCAACTCATGCCGCTGGAACCGCTGCTCAACCAGCGCGGCAAGGCGCTGAACGTCGACCGCTACCTGCAACTCAAGGCCGAATACGGCGACCTGCCGGAACTCACCTACCTCTACGAAGAGATCGAGCCGCCCGCCGACAACGCCGAGCCCGCCGGACTCCTGGCCGACGCGAAGCAGCGCCAATACACGCACGTCAACGTCAACGGATCGCAGCCGGCCGACCCCATGGCCGAAATGATGGCGTCCGCTGGAGCCGCTTAACCATGCCAAGCCACTACATCAGTTCGTCGATCAAGGTTCACCGCGAGGAAGCTCGCGAAGCGAACGAGGACATGCGCCGTGCGGGAATCACTGCCGGCGAATACCTCGTCGAAGACAAGATCATCAATGGCCGCCTCATCCCCGCCGGGACGTTCGTGGCCACCGACCGCGGCGCGCGCGCGGCGGAATTTCAACGACGCGGGTATCTCGACGCCGACGCGGGATACGGCGACTACGCAGGGCGCTAAACGATCATGACCACCGAATTACTCGAACAACCGACCGAAACCACCCCCGTCACCAGTGACGCGCCGCCGTCGACTGGCGCTCCGGCATCTATTGCGCCCGCGCCCGCAGCGCCGGAGTCGCCAGTCGACATTGCGCCCATCCGCGACGCCGACGGCAAGTTCGCCTCGGACCCGATGGAGAAGTTCCTGGCGAAGTCGCGAGCGATCACCGAGAAGGCGAATCAGCCTCCGGCCGCCGCCGACCCCACCCAAACCACGCAGCCGACGGATGCCCAATCCCCGCCGGCTGATCCCGTTGCCGCAAGCAACGAAGGGCCGTCAGCAGAAATGCTGGCGATCGCCAAGCGTCTTGGCGTCCCGCAGCAAGCTCTGGAACTCGCGACCAGCGACGACCACCTTCGCATCGCGATCGCCATGATGCCGACAGCGAACGAGCCGACCGCCGAGGAGCCAGCGCCGGAAGTCCCGCCGCAACAGCAGCAGGCCGCCCCCGCCCTCCCCGACGAGTTCTTGTTCAAGAATCTTCTCCCCGAAGATTACGTTGACGCCGACGATCCGCTGCGACAGCAGATCAATCACTTCATCGAACGCGGCGGGGAAATGCAACAAGTCGTTGCGACCCTCGCGACCAAAGTGCTTGAACTGGAGAAGGAGCGATCGACCTGGCAGGAGCAGCGCGAAGCCGAACAGGCGACGCAACTGCAATCGAAATTCGACTCCGTACTGGACGAAGCCGGCTGGTCCGAAGTCGGCAAGCGATCCGACCTGAAAGCCGGCTCGCGCGAAGCCTACGCCCGCCAAGTTTTGTACGGAGAGTTCCAAGTCCTCTCCGCGAGCCTCCAGGGAATGGCCCCTGAACGGATCGCGGAATTGGCGTACGAGAAGGTTTTCAACCGACGACCGACTCCCAAGCAAACCCCCAAAGAAGCCGCGAAACAGCAAGCGATCATCGACCAAAGCAACCGACGCCTCGGCGGCGGTTACGTTGGGCCAGCGTCCCCCGAGCCGGAATTGTCCGAAGAGGAACGCTATCGGCGGATGGTCGCGGGAATTGTGCGGCGATAAGGATAAACGACCATGGCCGATTTCCACATCGGAACAGAAGACATCCTCGATATCGGCAATGCCTACATCGAGGATTTCATGCCCAAGACTTGGTACGACGCCGCGCGCAAGTACACCAAGTCGATCTTCGCCACCTACTTTTTGCAGAAGGGCCGCGTGAAGCGGAAGACCCCCAGCGAGAAGGGGACGTTCAACATCAAGGTTGGCCGCAACGAAGGGACGCGGGCGACCGGATTCTTCGACAAGCTCGCTCCGCCCCGGACCGACTTGTTCAAGAAGGGCGAGTTCTACTGGACGTGGCAGGATTCGAGCTTCTTGCTCGACATTCGCGAGCCGTCGTTCCAGCGTCAGGGCGCCGAGCTTGAGCAGTTCGACTACCTGAAGGGCCAAGAGCAGGACATGTTCGACGGCTTCTTCGAGAAGAACGACGAGTGGATTCTGTCGCTGGCCGCCGCCCCCAACGACGGCGAGGACGGGCACCCGGTTCCGTGGGGCCTGCCCTACATGATCACCCCGTCGACCACGGCGGAAGTCGGTCGCAACGGCCAGAACCCCAGCACCTACGACGACAAGTACGGCATCGACACGTCGCTCGAAAAGTACAAGGGGTATCGCAACACCACCTTCACCCTGTCGGCTATCAGCGACACGGACGGCCTGGCGAAGATGGAAAAGGCGATGCGCCGGTGCGACTTCAAGTCGTACAAGAAGGTGTCGCCGGAAAGCGAGCCGACCTGCGACTTCCTGATCCTCTCGCACCCCGACTGGTTCTACGACTACTCGACCTACCTCAAGACGCACAACGACAACGTGCAGCGTGATGGCGGTCGGTACGCCGCGGGCAAGTCGTCGCTGGCAGGTCACGTCTACCAAGGCGTCGACTGGATCGAGGTCGAGCAGTTCGCCGACGACGAGTCGCTGGCGTACGACGCGACCAAGCCGATCTACGGCCTGGACCTGTCGACGATCGAGGTTTGCACCTACGGCGATTGGTTCATGAAGAAGAAGAAGGCGATCATGCAGACCGACGCGCCGAACACCGCGGCGATCGTCATGGACAGCGGTTACAACATCGTCCTTCGGTCGGCACGCAGCAACTTCCGCGGTCGCGTGGCCGCGTAATCGCTTGAGGCCCATCGGCGGGGGCGGCAATCGTGCCGTCCCCGCTTTCGCCGTTTCCCCACAACTCAACCGCCGCTTGCGGCAATCGAGAATAAACCATGAGTACGTTCACTTATTCGCCGATCGGCAACGGCCGCCAGCGAACCAACAAAGCCTGGCGGAACATCAACGTCGAGGATCTGGCCGCCAACCCGAACAAGGGCTTTTACTGGCACTTCAACCCGCTGTCGAGCGGCTGGTCCGACCTCACCTCCAACGGCGGCAACGGCAAGTTCACGCTGGTTCAGGCGACCGCCGGCCAGTTGGTGATCAACGATGCGATCGAGGGCGGCGAGTTGCAGGTCGACTGCAATTCGACGACCGACAACCAGGGGGCGAGCGCGTTCGCCGCTGGCTGTGTCGTCACGCCGTCGGCCAGTCGCCTGATCGTCGCCAAGTTCGTCGTCCGCGCCCGCGATATCGGCAGCGGCTTCCAGTCGTTCATGGGCTTCGTCCTGTCGACGCTCGACACGACGCCCATCACGGCCGATGCTCCGGCGTCCGGCGCCACCGATTACATCGGCGTCTACACGACCGGCAACACCGGCACGATCAACCGCCTGTATTTCGCGGCGGAAGACGGCGGCACGCAGTCGCTCGAAGCCGATCACGTTCACACGTTCCTCGACGGCGATAGCGTCAGCGACGGAACGGAAGTCGTGAAGATCGAGATTCGCGTCAACGGGACGCAATCGCTTGAACTGTACATCAACGGCGAGGAAGCCGACCAAGCCGTGGCCGCCAGCGCCATCCCGGAAGGGACGCCGCTGCGACTCGCGTTGGCGTGCCTGTCGAACGGCACCGCCGACCCGATCCTCGGCGTGCTGGATATCGAGGTCGCCTCGGTCCCGCTGCCGTAACGTCTCCTGAGTCGGGCGGGTCGTCGCCCCGGCGACCTCCATCGCGGCGACCCGTCCGTTCTCACTTCACCCCCACCCCCTGAAAGCAAGAACCATGGCGCAGATCAAAGCAATGGCGGAAGACCACCGCCGCAAAATCGTTCGCGCGGGCGGCGACCCCAACCACCCCGACGTGAAGGCCGACTACCTGAAGTGGGCGAACATTTCGTACCGCATGAACGGCCACAACACCCTGTCCGATGATCGCCTCATGTCGATCGCGGCAGTTCACCTGCGAGACGACGCCGACAAGCCGCGCGTCGTTCCCAACGGCGGAGCCGATTACGTTCCCGGCCCGAAGACGGCCGCAAAGCTGAAGGCCGAAGCGGCTGAAGCCAAACTCCAAGCAGCGGGGTCGATTGACTAACCATGGCCGCACACTCGTTTGAAGCCAGCCGGACGGAGCTTTTGCGACTCATCGCGTTTCACGCGAATTGGGATCGCGATCCGACCGTCTGGACCGACGAGTGGGAGGAAGATGGTTTTGATATCCTCAACGAAGGCTTGCTCCAGTTCTACTTCCCGCCAGTGCTGCCGGAAGATCGCGTGCCGCACGAATGGCGGTTCCTGTGGGTCAAGGGGACGATTAGCCTCAAGGCCCCCTACGCGACCGGCACGGTGACGATTGCGGCCAACGGCAGCGGCTCGATCGTCACGCTCGCCAGCGGAACCTGGCCGTCATGGGCAGCGGACGGCGACCTCTGGATCGACGGCGCCCGCTATTCCGTCCTGTCGCGGACCAGCGATTCGATCATCCGCCTCGACGACGTGGCCGTCACCGCCGCCGCCGGGACCGAGTATTCGCTAATCAAGCACGAATACGCACTACCCGACGACTACGGCGGCCAGGCGCCCGACGCCTTCACCTACCGCCGCGACCAGGACGAGTGCGGGCGGATTGTCGTCGTCCCCGAGGCGGCTATCCGCCGGGCCGATCGCACCGACTCCACCGGCGTCGCCCGCGCCGTCGCGATCACTCCCATGGCTGCCAACGACGACACCGAGTCGACGCGCTGGCAGGCGACCTTCTGGCCGATCCCCAGCAAGGACGCAACGGTCGATTACGTCTACCGCGCCAGCCCGCCGATGATCTCCTCGATCGGCAGCACGACGCACTTGTACGTCTATGGCGGCCCGGCCCACATGCTGACGATCAAGGCGTCGATCGAAGACAAGACGTACCAGAAAATCCACCGCAGTTTCGAGCGGCACGACGCCTTCCTCGAACAGCTTCGCCGTAGCGTTCGGCTCGACCAGCGACGCGGCCAAGCATTCACCCGCGGGCAAGGCGCACGATCGTTAGCGCCGTCCGGCCCTGACTACGAAGAATCCCTCCGCGAGTGGCGTTCAAGCTCGCCGGAAATCCACGACAACATCAATTTCGGATAAAGGAATTTCACTATGAGCAGCCCCGCCACCGTTACGCGCCAGATTTTCGACGGCTACGAAGCCCAGGCTTACACGGCCCCCGAGCTGTCTGCTGCCGGCGCGATTAAGCCAATCTTCTGGCGGCAGCTTTTCCCGCTGACTGTCGCCGGCACGTACTCGATCCCGAATCTTCGCAAGGGCCAGGTCGTTCTCTTGGACGTTCAGGCGACGGTCAACATCACCAATGCCGCTGGCACGGCGATCGCGACGTTCTATTCGGGAGAAGTCGTCGAACTCACGGCGAAAAGCGACAGCGGATCGTTCACTTACCGCCGTCTCACTTCCGAGACGCCAAACGCCAAATACGTCACCAGCGCTACAACCACGACGGCAACTCCCGCTGCCGCCGACTGGTCTGGCGCACGGCACGTCTACTGGGAAAACACCGCCGACGGCGCTCTTGGCGTCACGGCTCCAGCGATCGCCACCATTGTTTCCGGACTTTCTGGAATCATTTACGACGGCTATTCGTGGCTGCTGACGATCGTGAACCGCGGCAACAATACCGCGACGATCACCGCCTCGGAGTATGACGTCGGCGGTGAATTGACGATCGCGACGCTGACGACGCGGACCTATGTCATGCGGTATTTCAACGGCGCGTTGTTTATGACTTCCGTCGGTAAGGGCACGATCGAAACCTAATGGCCTTGGCGTTGGAGACGGCGGCGCGAGACAACCTCGCGCCGCCGCTACTTTTAGGAGATTCACTTGCCCGGCCATCGCCCATTTTCGCTGCGGTTTCCTCTCGGCGGCTTAGACCGCCGTTATGCGTTTCAGGACCAGGCCCCCTACACGACGCCGGACTGCATGAACGTCTGGCCGCTCGACGTGACGAGTGGCCGTGAGCGCGGCGGGGTGCGACCGGGGCTGACCAGCCTCACGACTGTCGCGGCGCCCTACGGCTGGACGACCGGCAACTACCTCGACAGCGGATCGAAAGAGGCCCTATTCGTCACGACCTCCGGCGGCACCTACTCGACGCTCAACGGATCGTCGTGGACGCTGCGGGTGAACACGGCAGTCACCACGAACCTTTCGTCGTGCGCCGTCTACCTCGGCTACGTCTACCAAGCTCAAGCGGGCGCCAAGACGCGACGGAAGGCGCTCCCCAGCGGCTCTGAATCGGACCTATCGAACGCGGGCGGCGGGACGGCGCCGGAGAACTGCGGGATTGTCGTCGCTCACCTCGATTCGCTCTGGCTGATGGCCGACTCGGCCAATCCGCAAGTCATCTACAAGAGCGCCACCGGCGACCCGACCAACTGGGATACGGCCATCGCCACGATCTCCGGCGCCTGGACGAACACCGGCAGCGAAGGCGGCCAGATCGGACACGCGATCACGGCCGGCCTAAGCCACGACAGCCGCACGCTCCTGGTCGGCTCGGCTCGCGCCTGCTACGCCATCATCGGCAACCCGCGCAACGCCGGCGCCACGCAGCGCATCAGCAATCGCCTCGGCCCGCTTACGCACAACGCTTGGTGCAAGGGCGAGGGGCCCAACGGCGAGAGCAACACCTACCTCCTGACGGTCGACGGGCTTTGCGTTATCCGGCAAGGCTCGCTTACGATCGAGACGCTGAGCAAGAATAAAATCCCCGACGAACTCCAGGGGATTGATCCGGCCGACGGCGACAACATTGCGATCGGCTTCGATGGCCGCTGGCAGGGAATTCACATCGCCGTCAATCCGAATTCCGGCAGCGATATCAATTACTTCTACCACATTCCGACTGACTCTTACTGGCCGACGTCTTACGCCAATACGCTCCAGCTTTTGCCGACCTTCACCCCGGCGCAGACGGCGACGACTAGCTCGATCTTGCCGATGACCTCATCCGGCGGGGTCTACCAATTCGACTCGGCAAGCACCGAGGACATTGACAGCTACATCGACCTAGGGCCGATCCGCTTGGCCGGCCCGACCGGCGAGGGCTACATTGCCTCGATCTTCGGCGTGCTGGCCGACGGCTCGGAAGACTGCAACTGGAAACTGCGATTCGGCAAAAGCTGCGAGGAAGCGTTCTTGCAATCCGCGGCGGCTCACACCTTCACCGGCCGCAAGTGGTCGCGCGAGGCGATGAACTACTCGCAGAATCCCCGCAAGGGCGGGTACGCGGCCTATCTGCAAATCTACGACGTGGCGAACGAACGCTGGCTGATCGAAGAAGTTTGCGGCGAGATCGGCAGTCGCGGGATGCGGAGGGTCGGCTAGATGGCCCAAGCACCCGCCAATACGCCGGCCCTGGGGATGGGCGATCCGCTGTTCGACCGTTCGTCGTTCGGGCCGGACTGCCCTGAGTCGATCATCGAAGCGCTCATGACACTGCAAGCCGTGATGGCCGCTTCTGGCTGGCTCTGTCCCGCGCGAGGCAGTGGAACTAGATACCAAAACGCGGTCCTTCGATACGACGGTTCCAACTGGATTCTCTACGCCGCTCGCCCCGACACGCCGCTCAACCCCGATACCGTCAGCCTCACCTCTGGCGGCTCGGCAATCATCGTCGAACTCGATAACGTCGTGGTGAACGCGACGACGACGACGATCAACTTCTCGACGAACTTCAGTGTCGTCGATGCTGGCAGCGGGCAAGTCGACGTTGACGTTACCGGCGGCGGCGGCGGCGGGACGTACACGTCGAGCGACCCGATCGTTCTGACCGGCAGCGACTTTTCGCTCAGCTACTCGACTGGCCTGACGCTTAGCTCCGGCGATCTCATCGTCGATATCGGCGACGGGCTGGAAGCTGTCGGCAATAAGGTGCAAGCAAAAGCCCACACTTACATCGACATTAGTGCGAATGGGATTGCGGTCGACCTTACTGAAGTCGCGTCATACAACGGCGCGGGCGACCAGTACCTACGTAATAACGCCGGGACGTTTCAGTGGGCGACATTGCCGCCAGACACGAACACGACGTACACGGCCGGCGCGGGCTCGACTCTCACCGGGACGGTTTTCTCCGCCGACGTTCACAACGCAAGCCACGTCGGATTGGTTGACCCAACAACCGGCGACGACTCCACGGCCAACGACGCCCAGATTGGCATTCTCTGGCACGAGATTGAGAACTTCGACAACGGTCGCAATCAACTTCACGGTCACGTTGCCGACGACGCCTCAAAGCCAAAGGTGACGTGCAAGACGACCGAGGATTGGCTGGAGTTGCTAGAAAGCTACGACTCGTCCAAGAGCATGGTCATCTACAACGATTCGACCAATGCTGGAACCGAAGGAGACGAGCGGGTTCGATGGGTTGAGTCGCCGCAGAAAGTCATTTGGGGACTCGACCCCGATGGAGGACACACGATTACGACGACTGGCACCACGCTAACGCTGACGCTGAAGGTCACAAAGTACACGTTCGATGCGGTGAACTTTGCGAGCGCTGTCGACGCTGACGTGACCGTCACCTACACCGGAACGGAGTGCGCGTAATGGCGAACGAACTCCGCTTCGTGGACGGCAACTTGCTTTTTGACGGCGGCAGTCTGGCAATGAGCGAGGACTGCTGTTGCGCGGACGAGCCAGAAGAGGTGACCGGCAATTGCAATGGAAGAACGATTACATTTCCATCGTTCTTTGTTGTCGATTACGGGGCTGTCGGATCGTATGACGACTCTACCCCGCCGGCGTGCGACATCTGCGATACTGTTGGAGGAGTAAGGGAACTAAGGGATTACACGCTGTCGTCTTGCGGCGCAGTGGCACCTGGTTTTTGCACGCTCCAATATCTGCAAAGCCTAGGAACAACGTGTGGACTTAATGACTCATACTCCTTGAGGTTCGACATTCCGTGCAGTGGGACGGGAAATATTTTCTATTCCATCAGCCACTTTGGCGCTAGCGTGGCTGCGACAGGAAGTATTTCATTTACCACCAATTTAATGGGATTCACCGTAACGGCCTCAACAGGCGCAAGTCCAACATGTGATATTCACCCAGGTACGCTAAGTGTCCTCTAAATATTGTCATTTTGAACCGCATGGAAGGGTATTCAAGTGCTCTCGCTGCGGCGTAAAGAGACGAGTTGATGCTATTAGGGTGTGCGGAAAGCCTCAGCCTATCGGCGACGCCCTCGAAGAGTTCCTCACCGGCTATGGCATCACGAAGGAGTGGTACAGCGAGTTCAAAGAGAAGTACGGCCTGCCGCCAAACTGCGATTGCGACGCTCGCCAAGAATGGCTGAATAAGACCTCGGACGCCCACCCCACAATCGCCAACATCGGCGTAAAATTACTGACTGCCCTCACAAGAAAGAAAACCCCATGACCTACGCCCAAGCACGCGAAGCGCTCTTCCGCCTCAAGGGGGTCAGCCCCGACGGCACTGGCCGCCGTCAGTGGGGCGCGTTCACCGACCGCAGCAACTACACGGCCGCCGGCCAAGCTCGCGACAAGTCGCAGCGGCCCGGCTTCTACGACACCAAGTACGGCATCGCCCCGACCGATGCCGAGGTTCAAGCGTTCTGGCGGGCGAACGGCGGCGGCATGGCAAACCAGCGACGCGGCGCCCCGCCTACTGGCAGCGCACCCGCCGGCGCCGCCACTGCAACCGCTGCGGGAACCGCCGCCCCTGCTGACGGCAGCAGCTACACGGCGATCCTGCAACAACTGGCCGCTGCCGAGCAGAAGGCCCTCGACGACGCGAACGCGGCGAACGAAGCCCGCTTCAGCCGAATCGACCAATCGAAGGGCGACCTCTATGGCCGCGTCATGGGCGAGGTCGACAACTGGGGCAACGTCCAGTCGCAACTCAACGCCGAGAACGCCCAGCGGCAGATCGACGCGGCCAAGGCGAACGCAGCGGAACGCGGGCTCGCCAACTCGAACGTCGTTCAGGCCGACACGAACCAGATCAATCGCAACCTCGCGCTGGTCCAGCAAGACCTCAGCGAGCGGAAGAGCGACCGCCGAATCGGTTACGACGTGAATCTGACGAACGACCGCGACGCCTTCGTCGAGCGGAAGTACGACAACGCCCCCGACCAGCGCGACCTGATGGCGATCTACGCCAAGCTCGGCGAGGCGGAAGCGATGAACAAGGCTCGCACCGAAGCCGCCGCCAACACCGCTGGCCGCACCCCCACTAAGTCGCGACGCCTGCCTCAGATCCAATCGACCGGCGGCGTCTCTCCCGCGTACGCTCAGATGCTAGCCAGCCAAATGCAAGGCAACTTCATGGGCGGCATCATGGGCAGCATGGCCTGGCTCAACAACCTGAACAACATTCGAAACTACGGCCCCTCCTGGACCTCTAACGCCTACCCGCACCACCGCGGCGAATCGCGGGACGAGGCTTACTATCGCCGCGTGAACGGTTAGAACCATGAACATCCAGCAATACCAAATGCAAAGCCGCAACGGCGGCCTGATGGGTCGCGCCAACGACGGCAGCTACACGGTCGGCAACAGGGCCTACCTTGGCCCGGCGCCGAGCGACAGACCACGCCCCGGAATGCGGATCATGCCAGGGCAGCCCGGCCAGTTCGTTCCCGCTGCGTACCAAGCGCCGACGGGACAGCCGACGTCGCAGCCGATGGGGCCGACGGCCGGGGGCGGCATGACGCCGTACCAACTGTACTCGCCGGGTATGGCCTCGACGCCAGCCGCCGGGGCGGGGATGCGTCCGATGCCTCGCGCGATGCGATATCGCCGCCGCCAGACGCCGATGCTCGATCCCATGGGCAACATGCCGGGCGAGTGGGATTACCAGATGCCGACGCAGCAGCAGCTTCCGCCCATGGTCCCCTATTCTTTCTAGAGGTCAGCCGTGCCGATCGTCCACGAATACCGCGTCCCCGCGACGCAACGAGCGGAAGCCCTGGCCGCCGGCGCCGGCGCGATGGCTGGCGAGGACCAGCGCCGCTACCAGGACCAGCAAGCCCACCGCGATCGGCTGTTCGAGTACCAACTTGACCAGGCGGCGATCGACAACCAGCTTCGCGCCGACTCGCTGGGCCAGCAGCGGTATATGTTCAACGCGGGACAGGCGCAGCAGGCGGCGGAGTTCGGTGCGAGGAACCAACTCGCCTGGGCCGGCATGGACATCGACGCTGGCCGCCTCGGGCTCGCGCAGCAGCAACTCGACCAAAACGCCTGGCAGGTCGAGCAAGACGCCATCGCGAACAACGTGCGCGCGAACGCGGCGATCGAGCAGCAGCGGATGAAGCTGGCCGCCGCGCAGCAGCAGAAGCTCGAAGAGCAGAAGATGTCGATGGCGATCCGCTCGCAGGACGCGATCGAGAAGGCCGTCTCCGATGGCCGCATCAACACGCAGGCCCAATACGACGCCGCCATCCAGCAGTGGGAGCAGCAAACCGGCCTCGACTACAACTTCCCGAAGCGAGCGATTGCCGAGCAGCAGATGCGCGAGGGCGAGACGCGGCGGTCCAAGTTCGTCAACAGCCATGCGCAGGCGTTCGGCCTCGATCCGTCAGTCGTCGACGGGCTTACGTTTGAAGGCGAAGGCGGCGTGCCGATGCTGACGGTCCCGCCAGAAACGCTCGCGTCGATGGGCAAGGCGAGAATGGACAACGAGCGGCTGCGCGACCTGAAGACGCAGGATATCGAAGCGGCGAAGGCGACGAAGACGCAAGAACTGGAGATCAGCCAGACCAGGGAGCGGACTGAGTATCAAGCGAAGGTTGAAGCCGCTCGCGCCGCCGCCCTCACGAAATATCGCACGCTCTTAGAAAAGGCGGCTGCCAAAGCGGCCACGTCGGAAGACGGCACGACGCCCAGCCCCGACTCGCTTCCCGAAGAGACTCGCATGAAGCTCTGGAAGCAAGCTCAACTCGAACACCCCAAGCCTGTAGCCCCACCCGGCATTGAACCATGACCGAAAACAACGGCGGATGGGGGGCAGATTTCCTGCCCCCTGATCTTTTAGGCGGCGGCGACAGCAGCACCGCAACACTTCCTGGCGGCTGGGACGACGAGTTCCTGCCGCCCGATCTTGCGCACACGTCCGCCACGGCCAAGGAAGCGAAGCGGAAGCAATACGCCGACGACTACGCCGCGATGGCCGACCAGATCGAGCAGCAGCGGGCCAACGGTCCGAAGCCGTGGGACTTGCCGCCCAACGCAACCGAACTCGAAACGCTCAACGCGAAGCGGCTGAAGCAACTCTACACCGGCGACGCTGAGAATCTGGCAAACCGCCGGCGGCGCATCGCCTACTTCCAGGATTGGTACGACACCGAGACGGACCCCGAGCGGAAGAAGGAAGCGTTGCTCGCCCTTGTCTTGGAGCGACGGCACGAGGAAACGGACCGCGAGTTTGCCGCTGCTGACCGGGCAGACATGCTCTCTCGGGGCATCACGCCCGAGCAGAAGATAATGGAGGCTCGATACAAAGCGGAGTCAGATCCAGACGGCCGGCTAATAAACGCCCCCGTTATGCGAGGTGCAATGACCGGCGTATCGAACGCGGCCAGCGGCATCGGCGAGATTGCCCTGCGACTACTCCCCGGCGAAGGGGCGCCGTCAGAAATGGCCGACGTCTTGGGCCGGACTCGCATGGCCGAGGGGCAGTACCAAGCATTCCTCGACGAGAAGCAGGGAACCGCGGCAGCCCTCCCCAACGCCGTCTCGCAAATGACCGCCGAGTACCTTCCCCTGGCCGCTTCCGGCGTCCCCGCCTGGCTGCAAGTCGGCGCCAAGGGAGCGAACGACGCCTACCTCAAGAGCGACAGCGACGCCTACGCCCTGACCTCCGGCGTCATCCAGGGCGCTGCGACCTTCTTCGGCGGCAAGCTGGCCGGCGGAACCTGGATCGACATGCTGTCCGGCAAGGTGGCCGGCAAGACGATAGGGCCGATGCTCAAGGGATTCGGCATCGAATCGGGCGAGGAACTGTCGCAGCTTTACCTGCAAGCACTGGTCGACCGCGGCTTCGGCGTCGGCGATGGCAAGATGCCGACCATGAAAGATGCCATGTGGACGCTGGCCGTGACTGCCGGCGCACGCGGCTTCGGCTCGATCATGTCGGGCGGCATCGAAGACGACGGCACGCCAACGGTCCTCTCCGGCGATCGGGCGATCAACGCAGCCGATCGGGTGGCCGGTCGAGCGGCTAATGCGATCCAGGAGAAGGTCAAGGCGTTCGTCGACAGCGAACGGCCGACGCGGAAGCAGGCCGAAGAGCTTGGCGTCGACCAAGTGGCTCCGAGCGCTAAAGATCGCGTGCAGCTTGCGACCGATATCCGCAACCGTCTATCGGCCGAGGACTTCAAGTCGCAGCTTCGCGCGGCCGAGTCGACCGAAGGGGAAGCCGACGCCCTGGTCGATATCTACGCCGCCCGCGCTCGCTCCGCTGGCGAATCGCTCGACGACTACATCGGCCGACGCATCAAGGGCGTCGAGAAGACGACGCGGGACGCCGTGCGGGCGGAGCGATCGAAGCCGCTGCCAGACTCACGACGCGGCGAGATCGAATTCCTGGCCGAAGGGCGAGCGATCATCCGCGCCTTCGAGTCGCAGCGGGTGAACACGCTCATCCACGAAACGGGCCACCTGTTCCGCCGCGACCTGAAGGGACCGCAACTGGTCGCCGCCGAGAAGTGGGCCGGCGTGAAAGACGGCAAGTGGGACGAGAAGGCCGAAGAAAAGTGGGCCCGCGGCTTCGAGCGCTACATGCGGACGGGGCGGGGACCGACGAACAACGTGAAGGCGGCGTTCGCCAAGTACAAGACCTGGCTCACCAACATTTACAAGTCGATCACCGGCGGCCCGCTCGACGTTGGCTTCAATCGGGAGATTCGGCAGGTTTACGATTCGCTGTTCCTGGAGCCGGAGGCGCAAATCGAAACGCCTGTTTCTGTAGCTACAGAAACCCAGGCAACTTTTCAGGCCACCGCCGACACCCAGCCCGACATCCTGGCCGAGAATCGCGGCCTCTCCCCGACCAGCAACAAGAACGCTGTCGTCGACGAAGAGCGGGCGAAGCGGGGATTGCCGCCCATGATGGCGCCCGCGCGGGAGGCGAACGCCGACGCCTGGGATGCGGCCATGCGGAAGATCGACCGCAATCCGAACCACGCCGAAGAACTCCAGCAGTCGCTCGCCAAGTCGCCTCGCGCCGTCACCGCCGAGGAAAACGCCGCCCTCTTGCACCGCCGCGTCACGCTCCGCAACGACTACTATGACGCCCTGGAGCAATGGCAGGATGCGACCGCCGCCGGCAATACGGACCTGGCCGCCGAACTCGACGCCCGCGTTTCCGCCGCCAGCGATCGACTGGCCGACCTGGAGGAAGTGACCGAAGCGGTCGGAACGGAATCTGGCCGCAGTCTCCAGGCCCGCAAGATGATGGCCGAGGAAGACTATTCGCTGGCGCGGATGGAAATGGAGACGGCCCAAGCGAAGGGCGGCCCCATCACCGCCGAGGAGCGGCAAGAGGTCGTCGACCAGAACAAGAAGATCGTCGAGAAGCAGCGGCAACTCGACGATCACGAAGCCGTGGCCGAGGCCGCCGAAGAGACGAAGGCCGTCGCCGAGGCGATGGAAGAAGCGAAGAAGCCGGTTCCAGGCAAGAAGCCGACTCCTGGCAAGAATCCACAAGCCACC
>ERZ650311.625-NODE-625-length-21101-cov-5.675045_pt1 | contig 21101 bp, 24 predicted proteins | sample MGYA00376247_ERZ650311 | MGnify/ENA primary metagenome ERZ650311 (study PRJEB26733, sample SAMN07839324) | wastewater metagenome | biome: small river; feature: stream; material: water | place: USA: North Carolina | collected 2016-07-28 ...
AGTTCAGACGTGTGCTCTTCCGATCTCCACTGAGATGGTTCAGAAAAGCTTTCGCGAGAAAGCGAAAGACCTACACTCGGACGTTAGTGGCATGGACGATCGCGCCATGACGCAACTGAACATCGCCCGCGATCAAGCCCTTCAGGAGCTACAGCAATGAGCGGTGCAGATGACATGGTCACGATCATTGACGGCATCACTGATCCGAAAAACCGCGTTCTCATGGAGTGCATGACGGACGATCTGAACTCGCATATCACGACGATCAAGAAGCTGAGCAAGCGCAGCTTCCTGACAGTCGATGACGTCCACAATCTCTTCGTTCGCTGGAGCATCACTGCGCGCGCAGCGCAGGCGGCGCCGCCGTCGTCGATCCCTGAGCCGCCGACCCGCGAGAACATGATGGATCGCATCGCTCGTGATCTGCAGGATGGCGCCACACTGCGCGGCCGCAAGGTTCACCCGGCGCTGGAGCCGACTGAGCCCTTATAAGGGCTGAAATCCCTGTGTCCTAAAAGCCCCGGCCCGGTGCATTTGTCGCCCGGCCGGGTTTCTTTTGTCCTTCTCAAGGGCTTTACTCCCCCGGCTAGCAACGACTCCAACACAGGGGGTATCCCATGAAGAGACTTGCATTCCTTACGGGCCTTGCGGCCCTTCTGTCGATCGCCAGCGCCAGCGCTGCTGATCTCGCCTACAAGGCTCCGCCGCAGATCGCACCGGCTGCCATCAACTGGACTGGCTGGTACGTCGGCGTCAACGTCGGCTACGGCAACAACTACAACGACACGACCGTTCTCGGCGTCGATCCGATCTCCAGCCTCGTCGTGCAGACCGGCATCGTGCCGGGCACCATGAATGCCCAGCAGAGCGGATGGCTCGGCGGTGGCCAGATCGGCTACAACTGGCAATACAGTCAGATCGTGTTCGGCATCGAGACCGACATCCAGTTCGCGGATGTGAAGGGCTCCGCAACTCAGGTGCTCACCACTGGCCCGATCGGCCTGCCGGCGTCACTGACGTCGACGACGCAGACCAATCTCGACTGGTTTGGCACACTGCGGGCACGAGCCGGCTTCCTCGTATCCGATCGCGCTCTGCTCTACGCCACCGGCGGTCTTGCCTATGGCAGTGTCGACCACGGCGCCTCGGCCGTGCTGCAGACGCCCTTCGGCATCGCCGGCTCCGCCATCGGCAATACGTCGGATGTGAAGACCGGGTGGACGCTCGGCGCCGGCATGGAATATGCGCTCCTGCCGAACATCACGCTGAAGGCTGAGTATCTCTACGTCGATCTCGGCAACATCGGTTCGAGCTACACGGCGAACATCCTCGGGACGAATATCTCCTTCGCCTCGAATCAGGACTTGAGCTACCACTTCGTTCGCGGGGGCTTGAACTTCCGGTTCTAGCCACAGCCCGCTTGGACTGTACGGACTCGCGACCTCCCAGACTTGAAAGCCCCGGTTTCGACCGGGGCTTTTTTTACTGCTTGCGCTGGGAGGTGAGATCGCTCGGCGGCCGCACTGTCGTCGGCAGGTGGAACGACACCTTCGGCAGCACCATGAATTCCGCACGAGGAGAGTGGGCCGCGATCGGCCATACGTACCTCTGCATCCAGTTGCACCAGTAATAGGCGCGGACGTTGTAGGTCGCCGGGCCCGGCGCTAGGCCGAACGGGACGCGAAAGTTTCGCGCAAAAGAGTTTCCCTCTCGAACTTGCGAGTAGACAGCCGGCACCGGCTCCATCGGGAAGAGCGCGCCCGTGCTGTCAGTGAAGGAGCGGTGGATCAGGCCATCGCAGTCACGGCGCACCGTCGTCGTCCAGCGGATCGTCACCTCGTCACCCGGATGCACCGTTGTCGGCTCGATCCTGCCCTCAACGAAGTTGAATGGCGTGTCGCGATCCAGCACGAGGTATAGCGGATAGCCGAGCACAAGGCTCAGTACGATCCACGCCGACAACTGGCAGGTCAGATATCGCTTCGCCGTCATCCCGTACCGGCGAGCGCTCTCCATAATCCACTCAGGAGCCCACCAATGCTCTGCATGTCGAGCTTTTGGACCGCGACTACGAAGCCGACGATCACCGTTCCGACCTTTGCCCAAAGCTTTGACCGTTCCCATAGAAACTCCATGTGCTCGCTTTTTGCTTTTTTTACGCGAACCCATTTTTTCTCGTGCCTATCGAGAGGTCGTCTACCGTCAGGCTCATCTGATGAGACCATACCTCTATTCCCCAATCCCGCGGAGTCGGTTCGTGTTCCATCACGTCCTCGCTGAGCACGTTTTCTGGGTCTCAACCTTGCCGACTTCCTTCCTGACTGCTGCATAGCTGCACTTCAACCGCACGAAGCATCCATTGAGCTTACGCAGACGCGCTCGATCCGTTTTCCACAAACGCTCAGTCTCCTCGGCCGTCAGCGCGCGATCCGGGATCGCTGCTGGAGCCTGAGCGCAACCATCCACGTCAGACGGGATCGCTGCGATGAACGGCGCCTGCGGAGTGGCCACAGGCACCGGGTCTTTCTTACCTAACGTCTCGCACCCGACCAGCAGCACCGCGGTCAAGGCAAGCAGAAGGATTCGGAGGAGTTGCATCGATGCGATCCTGATTTGCTGCATTCACGCCGTCGTCGTAGGCGCGCCTTGCCGCGTCTTCGACCTCACGCTTGGCATTGTCCCTGATCTGCTGAACCAGCCCAGCGTGCGCAAGTCTCTCCCGACTCAACTCGTCACGAAGGCTTTTTGCATCACACAGGCCGTCCGCCCAATTAAATCCGACACACATCGCGATATAGATCACGACGCCAAAAGCGATCAGTTGACCGACCGGGGAGCGGAAGAACTCCACGACCGCTCGGAGGAACACGAACACGCTGCGGCCGAAGAACGCGAAACTCGCAGCGAGTGCGATGGCGATGACGATCGCCACGACCCACCAGTATTCGAGCAAGGCTCCGCCGATCTTCAGCAGCGCGGTCATAGCAAGTCCTTCTCAGGAATGACTGGCCGGTACTTCTTGTCGCGCTGGCGACGACGCCACACGATGTAGGCGCCGCCTCCTGCGAGAACGAGAAAGACGATCATCGCGAAGCCCCACGGGCTGGTCGCGAAGTCCTTCAGCGCCGCGAGTACGCCTGTGACGGCAATCGACGCGCCGGTCATCTGCTCGGTTGATTTGTACCAAGGCTTGGATGGCTCCGCTGCGATCGGGGCATCTGGCGTCTCCTCGATGATCGCCGGCGGCGTCGGAGGCGGCGGATCGGGAAGCTCCGGCTCCGGAGCCGGCACAGGCTTCGGCTTTGGTGCCGGGAACGGAACTGGGTCTTCGGACGGCACCTCAGTCACCTTGGCCGACAGAACCTTCTCCGCGATCTTCGTTGCCTTCACGCGCTCTGCGAGGTGGGTCTCGCCACCATTGATGCGGCGCGTAATCTCACGATCGTCGCAGCGATCCGCCCATCCGTTCAGTCCCTTGCGCTTCCAGTATTCGCAGGCAATGCGCACCGAGACTTCCGGATCAGCCGCAAGCTCTGGATTGTTGACGAGGTCGAGCCCGAGTGCCTGCCCATACGAGGTGTAGTTCGCGCGCCCGGTAAGCTGGAAGATGCCTCGGCCTTTATAGCGAACACCGTCGCCCTTGTAGATGTTGCCGAGGTCTTTACGACCCTCATAGGCCTTGCCGCTCGCGTATTCATGCAGCGTGCGGAAGTAGGCGCTTTCGATCGCCGCCTGACCGAGGAAGCGAGACATGCGGCGAGCGGTGCTGATCTGGTACGCCGGAAGCCATCGGTTCAAAGGGCCACGCAACGAGTTCACCAGCACCTGATCGCAGGTCGGGGCGATCTTCTTGATGTCGTCGGTGGTGATGTTCAGCATCACGCCCTCCACCGGATGCGCATCATCATGTCGTCGCTGCCACCGTAGTGGTCGACAGAGTTTCCGCTTAAGTTCCCACCCTCTAGGCAATTGATGTTGGAGATACCAAGGACGCCGGCCCTGATGTGATGCTCGGCGAATGCGTTGCCGTATACGGCGATGGTGCCGGAGGATATTCCGCCAGCCAAGAGGCCTCGCCGTCCGGACATCACCGTCGTGGAGTCGACACCAATGCCGATATAGTCATCCTTTGTGGTGTTAGTCGGGCTGGCAATAATGTTCTGACCAAACGTGATGTTGATCTCAGTGTCCTTGAGGCCACAGAACACTGTGCCCTTGTTCCCAGTGGCAGCATTGGACTGACGAACGGTTGATGTCCCGTAGGACCAGCTTGCTGTCGTGTCGCCGACCAACAGCGAGACGTCACGCTGGTTGAATGCATTCCAGATGCCCCATTTTCGAGACTGGCCATAGCTGACATGCGCACTGACCTGCGCATTGCTGCCGTCAACGAAGATTGAGCCGACATACAATCCGCGGTTTGCCGACAGCGCAAACGTGGTGCCGCCGTTATTGATGGTCATCGCCGCGGAGTTCACATAGTAGCCGCCAACTCGAGTGATGGCGGCACCGCCGGCGCCAGAGCCACGAGCGCATGACCCAGCCGTAACGCTACCGCCCGATCCAGCGCCCCAGCTTGGTCCGAAACCAATCGCCAGATTGTCGTCCGCGTCCGCGTACAGGAAGACGTCGTAGATGCCGTTTGCGACCTGATAGGTTGAGTTCAGCGCGAGAGTAAGCTCATTCGTAAACTCGTACATCGAATAGCTGGCGCCGCCGTAGATCGGAACCAGCTTTCCGACGTCGTGCGTGTAGTAGAGCGTCCCAGCCGCCGACAGATCGGAGATCATGAACGGAGTTGCGCTAGCTCCAGTCAGTCGACCTTGCGGAGGCACAACTGCACTCGCCGGAGCGATATTGATCGCAGTCCACACCGCGGTGCTCGTGGTGCCAGTCGTCGTGCAAATGTAGAGGACGTTGTTGGTGTAGTCCCAGCATTCGGTCGGAAGCACACCGGCCGAGCCCTGCGTGCCGGAGACATGCCCGTTCGGATTTCCGTTGTATACCTTGCGGATCGAGAAGATTTGAAAGTCGGACGAACTGACGTAGTCGTCTTGCCAGATGATCTGATCGCCGGTCGGGGCGGTGTCATCGGAGTCTGGCGTCGCAAGGACGACGGTGTAGTACTCGTCCTTGAGGAAGACCGAAGTCGGCACCCGCCCGAATTCATCGAGTACGACAGGATTCGAATTCGCGACGCCGCGATCGATGCTGTTGTAGGTGGCGAGCTTGGTGGTCGTCTCGTTGGCGAAGAAAAAAAGTTTATAGCCTTCGCGCGGATTTCCGTTCTCGTCATGGAATTCCGGAAACGGTGTGTTGAAGCGACCGGCCATTGTGCATATCCCCCGAAAGGTCACCGCGAAGTAGTGACCCATTCCCCGCGACTTGATACCGACGCACCATGCGAGTCGGCTACCTGCTCTCGTTTTGGATCATTGCCCCTGTGACACAGTGGGCGAAGACCTCGGCCCACGGCGTGCCCGTTATGGCCGGAATATTTATCGCCCTGCTCGGGCTGTGCGCTCTCTGGCGCACCGTCACCGGATTGTGGCCGGGTGACCGGCCTACTCTTCCGCGCCAAACTCTCTCTGCGCGCCGGCAGCCGCCGCGGCTGGAACCACCGCGGACGGAGGTGTCCTTACCACAGGCGGGCGATTCCCGGCGGCTCTCGCGATATTCGGAAGGTCCACCGTCACATTCGTGAACAGGCGCATCGGGGCTCCCATGCCACCGAAGACATCGATCACAGCGCGAGCCGCGGCATACCCGGAGCGAGATGGGTTCGTGGCTCGTGGATCAGGGATCGTGTCGCGGAGTGCGGCGCCGTAGCGGCGAAGCTGGGAAAGCTCGGCCGGCGTGAACAGGAAGCGCGCGATCGGCGAGCCATCGCCATTGACGAACCTGAACAGGTTCTCCGCCATCGCCTGCGCGCCCTGCTGCCGCGCCTCCGGCGCGTTCATCAACACGGTCTGCAACATGCCGCGGCGCAAGCCCTGAAACTCTTCGCCATCCCGGCCGACAATCTCGCCGATGCGACGAAGCATGCGATAGGCTTCCGGGCCGCGGCCATCCTTGGAGGTGCCCCACAGCCAGTTTGCCACCTCGGTCGAGGTCACGTCTTCGTCGATCATGCGCTCCAACGTGGCGCCAGCGCGGTCCGAGGCATCCCGCTTTCCATAGGTGCGGAACAGGTCGGCCGACGCCGCGCGTGCATCACGCACAAGCTGGAGCGCGGCAGGGTCGCCAGACATCAGCGCGCTGTCCTGCAGGTTGTCGAGCCACCCCTCATAGCCGCGAACGATCGGGCGGAAGGCGCGAGCATCAGCCGGGGACTTGCGGGCCTCACCACCGAAGTCGCTCAACACCTTCCTGATCTGACTATCGACTGCCTCCAGCGTTACACCGAGGTTCGAAGCTGCGTTCTGGGACGGCAGCGAGTTGTCAAACACGACGCGGTTCTCCGCAATGTCGCGAATGAACTCCATCGCTGCATTTGAGGCCTTCTGAAGCTCCGGAGAGATGCGGTAGACCTCCCCAGCACGAAGCGAGCGCTGCACGCTGGTCAAGAGATCGGGTAATGCTGCGCGAGGGATGCGAGCGGAGCCGGAAGCGTCTCGCGCATTCTCCCACATTGCATTGGTGTGGGTGCGATCGAAGTCCTCGGCCGAACGAACGTCATTCAGGACGTTGCTGGCAGTCTCCTGCCGAGATGCAGTGGCGCCCGGCGCAAGGTCGTCCACCAGTCGATCGCGGGACGTGATGACGCTCTCTCGCATAGCGTCCTTGCGAGCGACCATAAGATCGCCAGCCGCCTGTCCCCTCGTGTAGTTCTCCGCCGCCTCTTCAAACCCTTGGCGGCGAATATCTCCGCTCGCCTGACCGGGCGTTAGCCTGATCCCAAACTCATCCGCACGCGCGGTGCGCAGCGCAGACTGTGGGCCCATCTGGTTCACACGCTCCGAGAAGGTGCGAGCGAGACGATCGCTGATGTCGGCCGGATCAAAGCCCATCTCGGTCACGACCTGCATGCCCTGCGGCGTGAGTTGGCCCTGCGGCGTCACGTAAGCAGCCGGCCGCTCTCGGAACGCTCTCACTAGACCGCCGAACATCGACCCAGCCATCTCACCGGCACCGCCACCGAGCGCGGACACGATCGCCGCCTGCAGGTCCATCGGCTGTTCGCTGCCGGCGGCCTTCGATGCGACGTCGGACGCAACCGATCCGACCCCACCAGCCACCATCTGGGCCGCGGCGCGGATCGGGAGCGCCATTCCACCTGTCGCCCACGTCGCTGCGGCCGCAGCCGGAAGCTGCGTAAGCATATCGCGGCCGAAGTCTCGGACATCGCGCTCGGAAATTCCGGACTTATTGAGATAGAACGGCTTGCCTTTGAAGTTGACGACAATGTTGTCGTACTTGTCTTTCGCGATCTGCAGGTTCGGGTCTTGCTTCTTCAGCACATCGATCATCGCGGTCTCGCCGCGAGCAAAGTCGAGCCCGGTGTTGCGCTCGTCGAATGAAGCGCCACCCATGATGGTGCCGATCTCCGGGAAGTCGAACTCGTTCTTGCCGGCAGCGGCAATGCCGATCTCCGGGACGACGCCCATACCCGTCATCGCGCCGCGAGACAGCGAGTTCAGAAAGGACGGCCTCGTCGGGCTCAGCTTCTCTTCCCAAGGATCGCGCGGCGCCCCTGAAGCAGTTGAGCCCGCACCGGGTGCGGGCCGAAGCTTCTCGATCCACGGATCAACCGCTTCGTCTGCCATCACGGCACCTCGCCATAACGACCGTCCTTCAGACGGTATGTGTCGCCTTGATTGAGTTTACCGGCAGCCTTTGCGGCCTTCGCCTCATCGATCGTGGCAAACACCGGGACATCGGGCGGAGCCTTACCAGCGCGACCAGCCTCGCTGTTCTGCCACGCCTTAAAGGAGGAGAACGGGTCAGAGAGCTTCGCGATCTCCTTGTCGAACGCCTTTGCCTCGATGTCTCCGGTCTGAGCGCGCTTGGCGATCTCGCCGACATCCATCGCACGCTGGTAGATGCCACCGAGCGTCTCCACGACCATGCGCTTGCCTTCCTCGGACGACATCAGGCTCGGGATCGCCTTTCCGAACGCCAGCAAGTCCTTATCCGAGGACGCGCCGGTACCAGCCACCCGCATGCGCGGCTTCAGGTAGTTCACCAAAGCATCCGCGGCTTCCGCAGCGCTCAACTCCTTCTTGCCCTTGAACATGCTCGCGACGGTTTCGCCCATGTTCTCGCGGACGAAGTTGGCGAATGCTGTAGTCGCGCCAGTGCCGGAGCGTTCCAGCATGGTGCCGAGACGACCGACGATCTCGCGGTTGTTGAAGGCCTCCTTCGCCTCTTCGGCTGCGTCGTTGATGCGTTTGGTGAGACCCTTCGCCAATTCCGCATCGATCGTCGCCTCGGGACGATTGCTCGCTTCGCGGATCGTGTTGAGGTGCCACTGCTCGAACGACTTGATCTTGCCCTTGTCGGTACCGCGCGCAGTCTCGTCGGCAACATACCGATCATAGTTCTGCTGCAGGTCGGTCCTGTTCCACTCCGAGAACGTGAGCACCGGCTTGTTCGGATCATTGAGCGCCATGCGCTGACGCATCTCGCCCAGATACTCGTTCTGACGATCGGTCAACTTCATGTCGGCCGCGGCGCGGTCGTAAATCTTCTCCGCTGCCTTGCGCTGAGCTTCCGGCGTGGCCGGGTCCATCATCGCCTGCGTCGCCGCACGAAGCTGCGCCCGGGCCTGCGGGTTGCCGAAGCCGGCAAGGCTCGACGACAGGATGCGCTCGGCCTCGGCCGCCTGCTCTGGCGTGCGACCTGCCGGGGCAGCCGGGGCCTCTGCCGGCGGGGTGACCGCGGCGCCGCCCTGAGCGGCAGCAGCGGCAGCCGCAGGATAGGCAGGGGCTGCAGGAGCCGCAGCCGGAGCCACAGGCGCTGGCGCTGGTGCGCTGGCTGGAGCCGGCCGCAGGGGTGATGCCACCGGAGCCGCGGGAGTGAGCCCAGCGTTGGGCTGGGGCTGCGCGGCAGGTGCTCCAAACGGGGTCGGGATCGGGCCGGGACGAAAGCCGGCCGCCGCAGCCGGGCTCGGAGCCGCGGCAGCCGGTGCGGCCGCAGCCGGAGGCGGAGCCCCCGGCGTGGAAGGCGAGGCGCCGCCCTCCGCCGCCGCAAAGTTGGCCATGTTGCGGGCGCCGGCAGCGTCCTGCCGAGCCTGCTTGATGAAATCGAGACCGCCCAGCATCTGGTACTGCTGGAGCACGAGATCATTCGGCGGCTTGCCGACCATCTCCTGATATTTTTCGCTCGGGAGCGCGCCGACCTGCAGCAACTCCTTCAAGCCGGAGTCCCACGCCTTCTGTCGCTCGACCGAACCGGCAGGATACGCCGACACAGCGAAGGCGATACGCGCTCGGTGGCCCATGTCGAAATCGAACTTGGTGCGCTGCTCCTGCGACATGGCGTTACGCGCCGCAGTGACCTGCGCCAGAAGTTGCGGCTGCGTGTCGAGGGAGTCGGGGGCATTCGGATCACCGACCGATCGGCGCGCGGCGTAGTCATTCAGCGCGTCGCGCTTTATGTCGTTGTCAGTGTTGGCGCCCTGCAACGCCCTGACGGTCTCTACCTGCTGGTAGATGTTTGGAAGGCTCTCAGCCGCAACGGTCGGCCGAAGCATCAGCGGCGTGTTGTAGTCGACCATTGCAGTGATCCTCAGATGTCAAAGTTGTAGGCGGTGTTGCCGTAGACCGGCATCGGCAGATTGCCGTATCGCAACGGATCGCCGGCCCCGCCGGGGACATTCGGATTTAAGTTCGAGTAGGCCGAATTGTTTCTGTTGTAGGCATTGTAGGCGGTGAGCGCGTTGGTCGTGGAGTTCACGCCTCCCATCAGCGCATTGCCGACACCCATGATGCCGGCGCCTGCAGCCTGACCACCAGCGAGGATCGCCTGAGCGCCAGTCGTGTTGTTGCCGATGCCGGCTGCGATGGTGCCGAGCGACTTCGAGGCGTCGAGGCCCATCGTTGCAAGATTTCGAAGATTGGTCTGGTAGTTTCCGAAGTTCTGCGTCGCTAGACCTTGGTTGAACTGGATCGCGCTTCTTAAGTGGTCTGACGATCGCAGCAGGCCGGTTGCGGAGTTTGAGTTGACGAGGTTTCTCATCCCCTCTTGCGACGCGAACTGGTAGTCCGGCGACCGCTTGAAGGCCTCGATCGCATCCTGCCCCATCGCATTGTTGAAGCTGTAGCTGCCGTCCGCTTGAATGCCGTAAAGCTGGCCCAACGACATCATTGCGCCGCGGCCGACATTCGAGAACGGCGACAGCGCCCCGGAGGCCCGGCCCCAAGCCTCCTCCATCTGCTGCTTCTGCGCAGCGGCGGCTTGCGCCGCAGCCGCCTGCATCGCCTTCGATGACTTGTTTGCGCTGTAGGCTCCGATGCCAGCGTTAATCAAACCACCGACAGCGCCGATCGTTGCTCCGACTGGCATCAGTGTCCCCTCTCCGGTGTCTTCAAGATGTAGAAGTCCTCGCCCTGAAAGCAGAGGAGCGCACTCTGGATGTCGACGCACAAGGGATGCTGGTTGACGAGCGCGATCGGAGCGTAGCCTGCCATCGCGGCCCAGCGATTGTAGAACACTGCGGCCTTTGCCGAGGCACCGAACAGCATCATCTCGACAGCGCCGCCGACATACTGGTCATGGATCGGGTCTTCGGCGTGGTTCGGCTCGCCGCGGCCGACACGCATGAATTCTTCATCGAGCCGCTTATGAAACCACTGGCCTCGCTCGGTGAGACCGGGAGCCGTGCGCATCCAGTCTGTGACTTTTAGCGAGAACCACTCGGCCTGCACGTCCTTGCCGCTGATCACCCAGCCCTTCTCAACGATAAATTCCGGAGAGAAGTGCGTCAGGTTTGCCATCGTACGGGCGCCGAGGTTGCCCTTCGGAATGCGCGTCACGACCTCAAGGCAGTCGGTGCGCGTGAACATATACATGAAACAGGCCTGCACAGTGAGTTTCGCCCATTCACCGCGACCGCCCTTCTCGATCATGGTGTGGCACTCATAGATCGACGGCGCGATCGGCACGAAAATCATTGCGCCATACTTGCCCACGAGAACGTGATTGCGCTGGTCTGCCAGCACCGGCGCCAGATCAAGCGCGCCTTCGATGCGGCCATGAACCCATCGGTAGACCTCCGGGGAATTGGCGATTTCGTTGACGCGGGTGGCGTCGTAGTGCCGGTAAAGCTCCTTCAGCCGGGCGTGGACCGGCGACAGCGGAGGGTACTCGGGCAGGTGTATGGCGGTCGCGACTTCGGCCATCTAGTCCCCCAATGGAGCCCGGCTTCCGCACTGGGGAGGGCCTATTTCAGCACGAACCCGCCGGCCCCAGAATCGAGATGCTCGGCATAGACGAACAGATACAGGGAGTCGGCCACGACGTCACCTGATCCCGCCTGCGCGGCGCCGGACGATTTATAGAGTTTCAGCGTCCCCAACGTCCCGACATCCGGGACCACCGTCATCGTGACCGCCGCCGTGCTGCTCTGGGCCGCCCGAGCCACGAAAATATCATGGGATCGGTACCCCCTGATCTTGGGGGCTGTCGCCACCGGCGTCAGCGAGATCACGTTCTGGCCGGAAGCGTCGCACGGGATCACCCGGCAGCTTCCGCTCATGAAATCTCGGAACTGCTGCAGCATCTGCATGCCGTGGGCCGTCAGGACGCCGGTGTCCGGATCGACGATCGGGATCGACGACTGGTCGAAATTCGACAGCGGGTCGATCATCGATGTGGACGGGATTGTCATCAGGAGCCGACCTCCAAGTCTTTGGCGTAGGCATTCAGCAACGTCCAGCGCACCGGGTCAGCAAAGCGCAGCTTCATAGTGCGCTCGTAGAAACCACCGAGCGGACCGAAGCGGACCTGCGTCCGATAGGCGCCGATCTTCCCGGAGGAGGCCCACTCCACCGCGTCGAAATTCTGGCCACCATCGTCTGAGATGTAGAGGATCACCTGCGGGTCTTCACCCTGCCCGCTCGAGACTCCATTGCCGACTTCGAGGTTGATCTCCAGCGACGGCATCGTCGCGTAGACGCCACCGAAATACATCGGCGGGCTCACGACCTCGCCAATGATCTGGCTGTCGAACTCCGTGAAGGCTGTACGATCGAGATACCCGATGCTGCCAGAAAACCTGTCTCCGACCATCGTCTTGTCGAAAGCGATCGTCGAGCAGTTGCCGCGCCAGCGGCCGAGATTGTTGTTGTAGATGTCACGCGACGAGCGCTCATGGAATAGCCCGGTCGAGATGTCATAGACCCACGTCTCATTGCCCACGTTGTAGACGATGAACTTGTGGCCCTCGAAGGTGTAGCCAAAGACTTCAGCGTCACCGACGCTCTCGTAGGCCTGCCAGTGCTCATCGATCGGTGGCGTCGTGATCTTTTCCAGCTTCATGCCAGCGATGCGGTAACCGATACGATCGTCGCCCAGCGTGTAGACCGTATTGTCCTCGCGACCATAAGCGCGAGGCCCGGCAATGCCGCGATCGATCACTCCACCCGGTACCCGGCGGAATGGGAAATTTGCCGCACCGACATTCTGCCAGAACTCGATCGTGCGCTGGCCGAAGATGTGCAGAAGCTGCAGATTGTTCAGGACCGCAAGCACGTTGTCCGACTTCGTCTCGGCCGACGCGAAGAAGTCGCTATAGGCCGAGGCATCGAGAGAGTCGGAGATAAAGATTTCGTTGGCGCCAGAGCGGTCGAACACACTGAAGCCGTCCATTGTGGTGTTCGAGTTCGCCGGATGAAAGTCGACATCATTGATGACGCGGAATCCGATGGACTCGTCGTAGACGTAGCCGTGGTCACCGTCGGTGATAACGATCTGGTCGCCGTTGTCATCGATCGACACCCGGCTCGTGCCGCCACCGATCTGCCCGCCGAGATTGGTCGACGTGCCGTCACTCGTCACAGAATAGAGATAGGCGCCGGAGACCGCATACATCGTGTCGTTCAGTTCGTGGACAGCGCGGATCGGCCCGTGGCCACAGGTTGCGAAGTCGACGATGCCCGGAGAGCTTCGCACCGACACTTCGGTCTTGGCGCCCTTCTGCTGCTTCTCGGCATACATATTCAAACAGCGCTGCTGAGACAGCGCTGAGCCAGAGCGATAGCTGTTGAGCCCGAACGGGACGAGGAGCGGTGGCGGCACCTTAGTCCTCCATATTCACACCGAAGAAGATGCTTTCGTCTTCTCGGTCGAAGTTGGTGACGTCATCGAAGTATTGCGCTGCCTGCTCTTTGATCTCCGCGGCGCGCACCTGACCGATGCCGTACTCCGGAATCATCACCTTGGCGAGGTTGAAGCCGAGGCACATGATCCATTCCTGCGGCAGGTCCGGGTTGTCTCCGGCCGCGTTGAAGTCCTCGATCGGCCGGCGGAAGGTGAACTTGGCGATGTTGCGGATCGCGTTCGGTACCGGCCAGAATGAAAGCTCTCCAGCCGTCAGCTTCTTGTCGTAGAAAGCCTGCGTGAACTCGCCGGAGGACAGCGGCGACGACAGTTGACGAAACTCCCGTCGAGCCACGAGATCGATGGAGGTCTCGGTGTCGGTGTAGACGTCGTATCGACGCATCAACTCCATCTTGAGCGGGCGCACGAGCTTGGTTGTGTAGGTGAACACGACGGTGTCGGTCGCCGCATCATCAGCGAGCGCGTCGGCAAACGTGATCGAGGTCGAGGTCTTCGACGACACTGTCGACCAGTGAACCGTGCCATCCGAAAGCGGGAGACCGATGTGGTCTGAAACTGCCACATCATCGGTGTCATCGACATACACCGTCGTGTCGCCAGAGCTTGCGGCGTCGGTCAGCACGGTCGTGAAGAAGTCGCTGTCGAGCGCGGTGTGATCAGTTGATCCGCTGCCGATCGTGTATTTCTGCTGGTTCGCTTGCGGCACCAGAACGCCTTCGGCCAGCGTCCACACTCGCAGGCCGTTCGCCTGCCAGTGCTTCACCATCGCGTTCAGCGCGTACTCGAAGTTGCCGATCTTGCCCGGCCCCATCGACTCGCCCGGGCGGATCGCGCCGACCAGACGACCAGCGTGATTGATAATCTGGTTTCGCGTCGTAGAGAACGTCGAGGTTCCTGAAGTAGCCATCAGCCGATCTCCGGAGCAGAAATTGCCGTAAGGTTGAGGACCATCGATCCTACCGCAGACGAAAACGGAAGCGGCTTGTCGAGGTACAGCGTCGTCGATCCAGTCACGATGCTGATCTCAGTCAGAAACATCTCGTTGTTGTCGAGGCCGATGCGGATCATATCGCCAGCGAGGAAGCGCTGCGTTGTCTCCACCGTGATCGAGGTGTCGCCAGCAGACGCCGCCGTCGCGATCGTGGTCGACAGCGGCCCCATGAATTCCGGGATCGGCTCTGGCCGTGTCGGCGCCGGGCTGACGTCCATCTTGTCAGGCTTCGAGCGCACGAAGTCCTGCGGGTGTCGCGGCTCCCAGCTTTCACGACGCACCAGCGCGCCAGTCCACTCCTTGCGCGCTTGGCTCGCGAGGATTTTGAACCCGGTGCGGTCGCAGGTGACGTAGTAGTCGCCTTCTCGGTACGGCATGTCCCCCTCCGAGCGGTAAGCCTTAGCTGAGTCTCAGCACTCGTGAGCGCATCCCGCGCCAGTAGGTCGCCTTTGCCCTCGGGTTTGGCAGGTAAAGGCCGGGACGGTTTAGCTGGTCGTCGGAGAAGTGGACGCCGACTTGCATCCCGTACAGGTACAAAGAGTTCGGGATCGGGACGACGTATTCGGTCTTCTGCGGGATGATCTCCTGACCGTTCAGCGTCAGAGCGCCGGGGTCGAAGGCCTTCTCGAAGCTAGCCGTAATGGCCTGACCCGTCAGCGTCAGCGACGCAATGGTCGAGACATTCGCGGAGATCGCCGCCGGAACATCCTGACCAGAGAGTTGCAGCAACGCCGACGTCGGCACCACCGAACTGTCGAAACGGGTGGTGATGTCCTGCCCGGTAATCGTGAGCGCGCCAGCAGCGAGCGGGCCGATCGCATCCACAGTCTGCGAAGTGAGTGTCAGTGTCGCCGGGGAAGCTGTCGTGGCAACGACAACGCCGATCGTCTGCGCCGTCAGCGTAAGACTAGCTGGAGATACCGCAACGAGTTCGTCTTGCGCAAAAACGGCTAAAGCCGGCGCGTGGGGCGCCGGCGGCCGTCTAAACCATGTGCGAAAGACGCCGAAGCTCATCGCTTATCAGCCGAGTTCTTCGAAGACCAAGGTGCCGCTGACCGTGATGGAGTCGGCCGGCGCCGAGTTGGTGATCACCAGACGCCCGGACGGCGCGATGATCTTGCGCGTCTCCGGCGTGAAGACGATCATCAGCGGGACACGGATATTCCAGCCCCATGTGTAGTGCGTCACCGCGGTGCCAGTGCTGGCCTGCGTGGTATTGTTGACCTCGACCGTGCCTGCATAGGCGGCATCACCGATCTCATGCGGCGCAGCCGTTGATGCCGACCCACCAGAGCCGGACGTCGAGTAACCCGAGATCATCTTGATGGTGATGACCTCCTCCTGCGCATCGCCGAGATCGCTCGTCTGCATCAGGTGGATTTCATGAACGCGAGCGACCTTGGTGGACGCCACGTTGATCTCGAACAGGTCGGTCGCGGCGGTGACCGCCACTCCCGCGAACTGCGCTGTGTAAATGCGTCCCATGTCTACCTCGTGATCATGTGTCGGAAGGAATTTTGGTTGCTAAACGGGAAGCCAGTTGTTGCTGCGGTATAGATCACCACGATAATTCCCTGCGCGCCATCAGTTGCGGCGCCACCGGATGTTGGCTGGCCGCCACCGCCGGCTCCGTACAATCCGGCCGCGCCCGGCGTGGCTAGATACCCGGCCCCGCCCGCTCCGCCGCCGGAGCCATGAGTTGAGTCCCACTCCTGACCGGCGCCGCCACTGCCAGCGATCACCGCGCTGGTCTTTGGAGTCCCGCCGCCGCCACCACCGGCCGATCCGGCTCCGCCGTTGTTTCCGGCTGTCGACCCGGCTCCGCCTCCAGTTCCAAGATAATTGTTTCCCCCGTTTCCACCGGGGCTATCGATTATCGAGGTCGAGGAGCCCGAAGACTTTCCGGCAGACCCCCCACCGTGACCACCACCACCGGAGCCTTGGTCGTAGCCAACTCCAGCATCGGCACCGGCGCCGTTTGGTCCGGCGGCGCCGCCGCCACCGCAACCACCAGCACCAGACGAATTCCATAGCGCTGGGCTACCGCCCCCTGAGTAAGCCAGAGACCCAGTCCCAGTGTAGTAACAAGAGGCCGAGGCTCCACCCGTGGCAGAGCCGGTTGAGCCTGATCCAGCGCCGCCGCCCTTCGCGCCGCACTTTTGTCCAGATGCCGGGAAGGCTGTGTCGTTGAACCATCCGTCTCCACCCGCGCCCCCTGCCGTGCCTGCGGCCGGGACGCGAACTGTGACGGAGCCGCTTAATCCAGTAAGACCAACGCTCTTGGCGTAAGCGCCTCCACCACCGCCGGTTCGGCTAGCGGCTCCGCCGCCGCCGATGATCTCTACCGTGTTGGTTGTCGACCAGTCTGCCGGGATGCTCCAGCTTTGATTGGAGCCCGGGCTTGAAGTGATGAATGTCGTCGTCGCAAAGTCGTAAATAAGACCCGGATCGAGACCGGGCCACATGGGCGTCGACAACGGCCAAAGTTCAGGCTGCTGGTGCAGGTTGCCAAGCGCAATCGCCAGCAGCACCGCATCGAAGTCGTCGCGATCATCAAACCACCCGCGCCACACGATGTGCCCATCGTGAGTGCGCGCAGTAAGACGAAATCTGGTCTGGCTCTCGATACCAAAAATCGCAACGCGCTGTGATGGCTGTATCCAGTCCAGCCTGTCGACGGGGATAAGAAATTTTTCTTGAGGGCGCACTCGAACGAGGCGCGAGCTTTTTGGCTCCGGAAGCTTCAAGCCGCCAGCGCGTTTCGAAGCCTTTTTGATAACAGGCTCTCGGATAAGCATCGCGCTGAGCGCCGCCCCCTCATCTATTGACTTCCACCCTCGTCACATCGCCAACCAGCGCAGTGGCTGGCAGGCTCTGCTCAAGGTTGGTGATCTCGATCGATAGCGTCTTGGCTCGAGACTTGAGACGCTCGATCTCCTCGTTCACCACGTCACGCTCCGCGCGCTTCACGGCGATTTCCTCACGAGCGCGATCCGCGTCGTTCATCACTCACCTCTACTGCAGCGTGAAGATGCCGGAAGCGCCGACGTCGAACGTCAGCGTGTTTCCGTTCGTCAGCGTGAATGACGCTCCGTAGTCGAGATAACCGACCAGCGGATCAGCCGGAGACGTCGGAGTGTCGTCGTACAGGATGAAGTACCGCGTGGCCGTGAAGTCGCCGCCCGATGCCGTCCATGAGACGTCAGCCGATGTGAACCGCCATATGCCCGTGCCGGCCCCGGTCTCGGACCACGTCACCGAAGTGAGCGCCACGCCGCCGGTAGTGTAGCCGTTGCCGTTGGAAACTTCGCCAGCCGTGAGATCAGCGCGCACAGTGTTTGTGCCCGCATTCGGCGCAGTCGACGTCAGGAAGAGCTTGAAGGTGTGGGTGTCGAGATCGATGGTCCCGTCGCCCAGATACTTCTTGAACTCGTCGAAGAAGGTGAATGTCGGCATCTTACTTCTTCCTCATGTGCAGGTAGAAGGTGCCCGCGTCGCCGGCGCCCAAGCTGGAGGTTGAGATCAGGATGTCACCGTTCGCACCGGCGCCAGCTTTCCCGGAGTGAACGCCGCCGAAGCACTTCCAGTCATAGGAGAAGTAGTCAGGCGGGAGCCGAGCGAAGACGAGATCGGCTGTTGCGTCGAATGTCAGAGAGGCGGAGAACCCGGAAAGATAGCCTTCGATCTTGTCGACAATCATCGCCGTGCCGGCCACTGGCGCGAAGGTAGAGCGATCGACCAGCAGGAGGTTCGTCTCCTCGCCTGATCCGTCGCCAACGACGCTGATGATCTGGATCAGGTTCACGTCGCCGTTGACGACGGTGGTCTTGGTGATCGTGTTCGCCACGGAGTGCTCCCCTTTGTGCGAGTGCCCGGGTCACCGCATGGGTGCCCGGGCTCTCATGGCCTAAGCCGAAGTCATCAGGCGTCGGTGGACGCCGTGATGTTGATCTGCATCGAGCTTTCACCAGCGAGGTTGCAGACGTTGATCGGCTGCATGACCTGCATGGCTGCCGCCACGATGCACTCGGTGATGTTGGCTGCGTTGTCCTGCAGCATGATGTTGATGTTCGGCCCGATGAAGCCGGTGGTGTCTGACTTCATCGTGATCGCGATGTCGGCCGCGTTCTCGGTCCAGACGTAGCACTGGCGACGACCGCCGCCGATCCGCCAGCGGTTTCCGGCAGTGGTAAGCTGCTCGATCGCGCCGACCGCGAAGTTGCCGTAGATGTCGAAGTCTTCGATTACAACATCGTCGGCGCCGACCGCGGAGATCGCGGTGTCCGCACCGGCCGCCGAGGCGCCGTTGTGTTTCCATCCGGAGATCAGCAGACGGTCGCAATTGTCGTCGGTGACGATGAAGTCGGTGGCCTGCCCGGTGACGTCACGGGTCTCGATGTCGAGCAGCGTGCAGTCAGCAGCATTGATGTCGATCGGGCCGGTGAGCGCATCGATGCCGCCGGTGAACAGGATGTTCGCCATCGTGATGTTGGCGGCGTCGATGTTCATGTCCGCGCCGACCGCAGTGGTGAAGTTGATCTTCGGGCGCAGCGATCCGGAGCCGAGTCCGATGACGGCAATGCCCGCGACGTCGAGCGACAGGCCGCCAGCAGCGGTGACCGTCTCGGTGTGACCGGGCTTAACGAGGATGATGTCGCCCTTCGAGGCGGCGCACTTGCCGACCGCGTAGTCGATCGTGGAGAAGGGCTTGTTGATCGTGCCCGGGTTGCCGTTGCCGCCGGCAACGCTGTCGACCCAGAACACCTTGCCCGGGTGAGTAAGCTGCAGCGGCAAGCCACGGATCGTGACGCCCTGCGGAAAACCGTTCGGATAATTCGAGGAAGGCATTTGCTTCTCCCATACGACCCTGTCGGGCCTCGGTTGAGGAATACGTTGGTGAGAGTGAGGGGATGCGGCCTATGGCTCCGCATCCCCTCTGGCGCTTGCAGGTTGCCTGAGCGAGATCAGGCGCCCTGATTCCCCCACACCCCACGCCAATCGGACCAGCCCTGCGACCACCGAGCGTAGACCGCAGCCTTTGCGTTCTTCGTGTCGAAGTCGTTGTCCTGATCGAAGGACGCCGCTTCACGAGTGAAGTGGCGCATGCCGCGGCGAGCATTGGTTCGGATGAACCATGCGGTCGTCGAGGTGAAGTAGTTGTTCACGATCGCCCCGCCCGGAAGCATGCCCATCGCCTTGATGGCGTTGATGGCATTGTTCGCGGTGTCGTTCTGCTGCACCGACTTGAGGATGCGAGCAGCTTCGAACTGGTCGGAGGTCGAGATGTGAAGGGTCATGCCCTTCAGGTTGATCTTGCGACCACGAGCGTCGACAGCGTTGCCGATCGCGGTGAGCGCATCTTCGATGGCGGTCTCGGACAAGTCCGCGGCCGTCAGCAGGTTCGACTGCGAGCCGTAAAGCGTCGGGTGATCCGAAGCGCAGAGCGACTTGCCGTCACCGCCGGTGTAGGTGCTCGAGAACGCGCGATTGTAGACGTTGGCGTGCGTCCACTCCTCGGTCTGGCGCATCGCGAAGGCGAGGTCCGGAGCACGACGTCGGGACACCTCGGCGTAGAGATTGTCCTTCTGCTCTTCGTGCGTGACCATATAGCCGATCGCGTAGGCAACGTGCGTGTACCGCGACACGTAGCCCTGCGAAGAGGTGTCGTATGCGAGAGCTTCGCCTTCCGGCTTCACAGTCGCCATGCCGAAGCCGACACTCTCGACTTCCTCTTCGTAACGCTTTTCCGAATTCTCTTGCTCGAAGAGAGCCGGCCATTGCGGTTCGTGACGGTCGTATTCGAGACCGAACCACGACTTGACGCCCGGCCATAGTGCCTTCGGATGAGTGCCCGTGTTGATGACTGGCATTGGTGAAAATCCCCCTGTCCGTGCCTGATGTTGCTACTACGCGATGCCCAGCGCAGGCTGGAGATGCGTATGAGCGTTGATCATCACCTCAAGGATCGGGTTCGCCGACGCCAGATCGTTGTTCGGCTTCTTGGCGAGGCCGAGGATCAGAAGCTGGTTCGACGCATCCGCCGCCGGAACATCGGAGGTGGTGTCAAGCTCGGTGCCGGAGCGGCCCGTGACCGTCGAACCGGAGTTCGTGTCGATCAGCACGGCGTTCAGACCCATCGTGTCCGCGGTGACGGTGCCGTCAGCTTGGATTTCGAAGATGACGTCCGGATCATCGCACACGAGCAGGATGCGCTCGGTCGACGCTGCGCGGTAGACCAGCGAATCGCCGGTGACCGGGACTACACCGACCACGACGCCGGTGATGAAGGTGCCAGTGCCGGGAGTGTCGCCGGCGGTCGCGCGGGTCACTTCAAGAAGCGAGCCGGGCGGGTTGCCGAAGATTTCGTTGTCGTTGGAGTCGCCGACATGCACAACGCAGTCGCCGACGAAGATCGCGGTGTTGTCGGTCGCCGGCACGTAATACTGCCGGGCCTGACCATTCCACGGCGAGCCGTTGCGGTAGCGAACCGGCCGTAGGCCGAAGGAAGCGTCTTGGTTTGCCATCAGTGTCCCCCGTTGAGCAGGAGACCATTGGCTCAGGTCACCTGCGGAGCGTCACGATCCTCTGGACTGCGACGCTCCGCTGCTGATCTCGATCAGCGCCCCTGTTCGAACCGGATGGGCCGGTCTTTGGGGACGTAGCGATTGTCGCCGTCCTTTGTCTCAAGCTTGCCGTTGACGATCTGACCGTGAACGGCATCGACCTTCGCCATCTCTGCGGCTTGGTCTTCATTGAAGAATTCCATCGGGATCATCATGGCGTAAGCGCGAAGCCCGCCCTGACCTCCGGAGGAGACACCGACAACGCG
>ERZ650311.626-NODE-626-length-21094-cov-28.073007_pt1 | contig 21094 bp, 40 predicted proteins | sample MGYA00376247_ERZ650311 | MGnify/ENA primary metagenome ERZ650311 (study PRJEB26733, sample SAMN07839324) | wastewater metagenome | biome: small river; feature: stream; material: water | place: USA: North Carolina | collected 2016-07-28 ...
CTTCGCGCTTGGCCACTTTGCGGGCTTTGTCGAGGGCGAGACCGCGGGCCTCTCGGCGTGCGTCGTCGACCTCGCTGCGCCGTCTCCAAGGTCATCTTCACCACGTGGGAGTCGTGCAGCGCCTTCGCGGCGAGGAAGGGATCGGTGTCGACGACGAAGATGTTCATGGGATCCTTTGGCGCAGCGTGGCGCCGACCGCCGCCCGGGAGCACGAGACTCGCGGGCGGATGTCGGAGTCAGGCATGCGCTCGGGCCGATACGATCTCCACTCGCGGACCATCGCCGACCGGGGCTTGATCCTCGTCTTCGGGCGCGTCACGAAGGAAGAACTCGAACCCGTCGATCTCGCAGTACTCCGACACGCGCCACCCCGACTCGCGCAGCACGTTGCTACGGCTGGCGACCGGAAGGTCTCGGCCGAGCAACGCGAGCAGTGCGTCACCAAGCGCGTCGATGTGGCGGTCCTCCGCGAGCGCGTCAACCACATCGATCTCCACGTAGAAGTCTCCGACCCACTGGCCTTGAGAGTCCTGGATCGAACCGTCCTTGTGCCAGCCGGGCCGCGACCAACGACAATACGGGACCCGCACGAAGCCGTCGGTGGTCCACATCTTGATCTCGTGAGCCCGGCTGAGCGTGGCCACGGCGACCACGACATGGCCGTCGAGACCTGCGGCGAGAGCTGAGATCGCGGTGAGCGGTCGGGTCACGGTGAACCTGACCGCACCGTCGGCAGCGATCTCCCACGAGAGCCTGCCGGAAGATGTGGTGTGGGACAGGCTCGGGCGAAGCCCAGAGATCCGGTCGGCTTCTCCCTCATGCTGCGCGGCCCACGTCGCTTCGAGATCGAGCGCGCCATCGTTCGTGTGGACTGCGAACTCCACCCATCCGTGCCCGTAGGCGCCAGCAAGGGCGAGAGCAGTGGTCGTGGCTGCGGGGGTCCATGCGGTTTCGTTCTTGACTTCCATTGTCGTGATCTCCAGCGGCTGGTGACATCGGCCCCGCCCGCCGCGTTGCGGGGCCTGCTCTCTACTTGTTGCGCGAGGTCGCCGATCGATCCTCGCGGTGGTGAAAGAATCAGATCGCCTCGATCTCTGCGTCTTCGTCGCCGACGTCGGCGGGTCTCCAGTGGTGCGAATGGTGCGGAGCTATCGGCCTTCGATTACGTCGAGCAGAGAGCCACCGTGGCGCTTGCAAGCGTGGATGTCGACGGTGACGGCCTCCGCCGGGATGCCTTCGCGCTTGGCCACTTTGCGGGCTTTGTCGAGGGCGAGACCGCGGGCCTCTCGACGGGCGTCGTCGACCTCGCGCCCATCGGCGCTTCCGGGCTCACCGGCGAGAATCTTGGAGAGGCGCAGGGGAAGCGTTAGTGAGACGATCATGGTGGTGATCTCCGTGAATCAGCTAGCCCAGAAGACGAATCGTCCGCTGGCGTTGCGGTGGATAGTGGCACCGGCGAGCCCGTGGATGCGAGCCCACCATCCGGCGGAGACGGTGGCATCGTCCTCGCGGCTGAAGCCGTGGCATCCGGTGTTCTCGTAGCGGTCGGCGAACCGGCCGTAGGCCTTGGTGCCGATGCGAGGAAGGGGGCCGTGAGCGGCTGGGATGGTCGTGGTCATGGGCGTGATCTCCGGGGATGGGCGCGACGGGCGGCGAGGTGTGGATGCGTCCGGGGCTCGAACCCGGGGGGCTCCGTGCTGCCTCGCCGCCAGGCGTCGCGAGCACATGCTCATCCTGTCACGGCCATACGCAGGCGCTAGCGCTTTTTTTCAGGAATCAACCGAACGCCGTTCAGCAGGGCGGCAGCCGTCGTTCCGAGCACCTTTGCCAACCGGACGATCCAGTCGATGCTGATGTCGCGCTGTCCGCGCTCGACCTGAGCCACGGACTCACGGGACGAGCCGAGGGCCGCGGCGATCTCGGAGCGCTTGCGGTCTCCTCGGGCCGAGATGACGTTGGCGCCCAGGCGCACCTTGGCAGGGAGTGGCATCCGTCGCATGGTGCCACGCTCCTACAGGCCAGGGAAGATGCGGCAGGATGGGCCAGCGGAAGCCTGGATCTCGGCACGACATAGGCCCGCCTCAGAACCCACAAGCCAGAAGAGGTCGAACCGGCTTCCGGCGAGGCTGTCGGGGACGATGGATATGATCTCGCAGGTGATCTCGCAGGTGACCTTCCGGTGAAGCGCGAGGTCGTAACCGCCAGAGGGGGATGAGACCCATCCGGCGTCACGCAACGCCCAGTACGCAAGATCCTTGACGCGACTTCCACCGCCAATCACAGCGACGTGCCTGCATCCATCCTTCGTCGCGACCGCGGTCACCGCCCGAGCTTGCTCAGCGATCGTGGTCATCGCGTCGGGGTCGGGCTTCGGCGGGTCCTCGTCAATGAGATCGGGGCGCTGGCCGGCGACAACCGGGCAGCCGAGTGCAGCGAGGATCTCTCGCAGCTCCGAGGGGACCAGCGCAACCTCGGTGTCGTCGAGCAGCCACGCGTTCTGCTGGAGGTGTTGCAGCAAGCCCGAACGCAGCGCCGGCCGCGGCTCGAGGTTGGTCTGCGACGCGAGGATCGCGTTCTCCTTGCGCAGCGCTTCGATAACGTCGTCCCTGCGACCATGCCCGTCACCCATTCCGAGCAGTCGCCGCATGATCTCGTCGTCGCTGCCGTCGCACCACGCCGACAGCCGAGCGCGCAGCGGGCTCTTGGTGTGGAGCTGGATCGCGTCCGGCCACTCGCTGACGACGCGGCTCGTGTCGTGGCACCAGACCGCAGCGGGCTCGATCGCCGGCCTCCTGTCTGCCGGCTCGCCGCCCTGGTGCATCTCGATGAAGCCTTGGGCGTCCTCGTGTACGAGACGTCGCCGATGGAACCGTGCCATCGACCAGCCCAGCTCCGCCATCGCGAGCGCTGGCTCTGCCACCTCGCCGACGATCCAGCCGTACCCGTTGCGACGAACGATCCTGTCGAGCTCTCTTGCTGTGCTGCTGTAGCGACTCACGGGTCATCTACCGCAGCCGAAGAGCTAGTGTTCCGCTATTCCACGAACAGGGGAGGGGCCATGCCTGCGGCCTCCACGATCTGCGCAGCCGTGACCCACAGCTCGCCGACCTGGAACGGCGGGGCAGACATCGCCTTGTTCTTCCGCCGCACCTCGACCTTGGCCCATCGATTCGCCTTGCGCTGAGCTGCACGCCGCTTGCGACCGGTCGACATTCCGGCGACCGTGGACCAGTGGATGCGATGGTACGCGGCGCGAAGGTACATCTCGTGGAAGCGAAGACCACGGCGATCCCACCCGCGCTCAAGTCCGGCGACCAGCGCAGCGAGAGCATCGTCGAGCCGATCGCTCGCCCACGTCTCAGCCTCGCGTGCGAGCTTGGCTGCCTCGGGAGACTGGAGTGCGCGCAGGATCTTCGATGCGATGCTCATGGCCAGAACGTACCATGCGGCCACGACGATCAACTCACGCACTCCTCGAATCGCTCAAGCGCCATCGGCCAGCCGAGCGGACCGTAGCTCTCCAGGTTGACGATCGGCACCTCGTAGTACCTCGCGATGCGCATGGCCTGCGCCGTGCCTCCAACCTCGCGAGCACCACGGGTCCAGCACACCACCACGAGCGACGGAGTTCGGCAGTCGCGGCCGAGGACCTGGTGCGTGTTGCGGGCCATGAGCGCCATCTCTGCGGACGAGAGGCTGGCCCAGCTACGATGGAACTTCGCCGCGATCCGGTACGCCTCGTCGCTCGGAGGGAACAGCGGCGACGGGTTGCCGTTGAAGCCGCGCCACGGGAGGAAGATCGCCTTGGCTCCGGGGTGGCCGTCCTCCGCCATCGTGTCGGCACCGGGCGCTCCGCCGGACCACAGCTCCAGCTCGAGCTCGGTCGCACGGGCGCCGATCTTGGCGAACACCGGAGCGCACCATCCCGGCGTCTCGCGTGAGCCGATGCCTGTCCAAGCGCGGGTCACGACTGCACCTCGCGCAGCGGAACGGGATCTTCGCCGAGAAGGCGGGCCGCATGCTGTCGCGCATCCTCGTGTCCATGCCATCGGACCGGGTCGCTGTTCTGCGACGCGAGGGGATGCGCGCTCGCCCAGTACCACTGGAACTGCGCGCCGCATGGCATAGCGGAACCGTCGCCGACGGAGGAGAGATGCACGGCTACGCCCAATCCATGGAACGTGCCGAAGTGGTAGCCGCTCGGCCCTCGGTTCTTCATCGCGTCTCCGTGCGCAGCGGCGGCGCGACCTCGCCGAGCAGGTACGCAGCCCACTGACGCGCGGCTTCGTGGCCAGCCCATCGTCCAGCGTCGGCGTTCGATGCGACTTCGGGGTGCTCCGGCCTGAAGTATGAGCAGACGTTCAGACCGGATGTCCATTCCGCGCGCATCCGGCAGAAGACACCGTGATCTTCGACATCGAACCAGTACCCCTCGGGCGCCGTCATCGGCTTCTCGTGGCACGGCAGTCCGAGGCGCGCGGCTTCGGTGACGAGCGCGTTGTGGATCGCGGGCGGTGCAGGCTTGTCGTTGTGGGTATCGATGCGTCCAGGGTTCGACTCGGGCGCCACCAACACGAACGCGAACGCGCCGCAAGGACCAGCCACGAAGCAGCGCTCACCCCACTCCCACCCGGGCGGCAGCGGCGTGCGATCGCTGGTGACCTTCGACAGCCCGGCGCACGGCGCAGGCTCGTACTCAATGGTCACCGCATCCGCAGCTTGGCCGTTGCGCATCGTCCGTCCGATTGCGCGGTTCCAGTCGTCGGCGGTCATGCTTCCTCGGGTTCCTCGTCCGACCCACGACGAGGCGGGTGTCGCCGCCGCTGCTCCTTCATCTCGGCGTCGATGGTCGCCACGGTGCCCGCATAGCCGCAGTGGACCAGGTCGCGCGCGATGCACTCCAGTCGCCGACGCCATCGGTCGGCTCGCTCAAAAAAGTGCGGCGGTCGGTAGTTGCTAGGGTCGAGCAAGGCCAACCGCTCGTGCCCCTCGGGCGAGACCTCCACGATCTCCGTGTGCCCTACCCCGTAGGCATCGACGCCGGCCCGGAGATAGCCGCGGCTCCGTAGATAGCCCAGGGTGAGCGCCAACTCGGTATCGGGTCCAGGCGTGTCGCCGTCGTATGGAAGTCGGCGAATGTCGACGCGCCCGCGCATCAGTACGTAGCGCAGGCCTTCAATCTGCGCCCGCTCGCTCTTGTGTTCGTGGCTCATGGTTCGACTGCCCCCGACGTGCACATGTAGAGGAGCGCAACGTGCGTCGGCGTCAGGCGCTCCGGGACGACGCGGCGAAACGCGCTCTCGATGGGCTCGACCCCGACCGCTGGCATCGTCATGGTCGTGGTGAACGGCTTGGAGGTGATCGTCCACGCCTGCTCTGGGGGCGCTTGCATCTTGGCTTCGAACGCGCGCTGGCGCTCATTGTCTCGCTCAGCGAGACGCTGGACCACGTGAATGGCGACGCTCATCTCGTGGCACGGCGCCTCGGCAGCGAGGTATGCTAGTTGTCGGTCCGCGATCTGGGCGGGGGTCGGTTCCCAGCGGGCCGGATCGCGTTCGCGTTCGCGTTGCTGCGGGATGGAGCCTTTGGGGATGACGATCGGCTCAGCAAGCCAGTCGGGATCCCCGACCACTTGGTCCATGCCGTAGAAGCTCATGGTGCACCTCACAGGATAGTCAGCGCCGCGTCGACGTGCTCGTCGAGCAGTCCGTGGTGCGCAGCGGCCAGGGTTTGAATGGGTCGTCGGGTGTCGATTCGTACATGGGGCTCCTCGGTCAGTAAGGATGACGAGCGTGTCGCCATCCATGTACGGCTTGAGCGGACCCCAGTCGAAGTCCCAGTCGTCGAACGCGACGGCGTGGTCATCGACCGTGCCGTGCGCCTTGGTGGCAAGAGCCATTCACCGGTCAGTAGGGCAGCGGTCGCGACGCGTGCAACCGTGACACGTAAAAAATGATCATGCGCTAGCATCTGCACATTCCTGCACATCTATGCACATTCGCCAAATCTGCGAATACGATCACTCTGCGATAGCAGAGCGGGCCACTCAGCATGCGCTGCTCGCATGGCATGCGTACACAAAAAAGGCCAGGGCATTGAGCCCTGGCCCCATCGCCACGGTCCGCCGCCGCACGGAGCTTGGCCACCTCCGCGGCAGCGGCCTCCGCGAGCGCGGCGCAGTCGCCCGCGATGTCGGCGAATCGGCCACGACGAATGATCCCAGTTGCCGCCGTGGAGCTTGACCTCGAAGGTCGCATCCCCGCCATCGCGTTCCAGCTTCACCCGGGCGTCGCGCAGCTCGGGATGCTCGGCCATCGCTCGCCGCAGCAATGGCAGAACGGTGGCCTCCCACGATGCGAGACGCAGCGCCTTGATGCCGTCCGATTCGTGCGCGGCGCAAGCGTCTCGGAACGTCATCTTCTTCGCGATCTCGTCCGCGTTGCATCTCTCGTTCAGCATGAGTCCCATCACTGCACCTCCCCCACAACCAACTTGAATTCAGCTTCGGTCTCCCACCCTTCGGGCAGACCGAGCAGGCGGGCGATGCCGATCCTGACCGCACGCGCTTGCGCCACATGGAACGGCCACTTCTCGCACACCTTCCCCGCCCATCCTTCGGCCATGATCTCCTCGCGCGACACCATGGTCTCGACGCGTTCGGAGTCGGACATGAGCGCTACGAGAATCCCGGTCAGGGCGTAGAAAGGCATCGGTGGCTTGTCTGGCCGAGAGCCTTCGGGTTGTGGCTCGATGCGGATCTCAGCACCAGATGCGCCCTCGAAGATCGCCATCGTGCTCACCGTGAGCCCCCTCGCCTTCGCAGCCCGAAGCACGACCCCGGTCGATATCTTGTAGCGCATCGTCCACACCTACACTTCGAGATCGTCGTCCATTCCACTCGTGAACGCAGCATCGATCGCCTGAGTCACAGCTCTTGCGACCGAGAACGGCGGCGGGCTACCCGCCCACGAGCAAGAGACGAAAACGCGATGGTGCCACGCGAACTCGAGCCGCAGCACAGCTCGCCCGGCGATCTCGTGGCGCACCTCCATGTCCGCGAAGTGCAAGCCGCAGCCGTTGACGCTCACGCGAATCAGGCGAGCGCTCAGGCCTTCGACCGTCGCGACCGCATCCTCGAATCGTGGGATGAGCCGAAGGCAGCGGTCGGGGCGAGGCTCGCTCTTGGGGATGCCAGGCCTCTCGCTCGCAGATGGTGGCGGGTCGCAGCGATCGGCGCCGGCAGCCGCAGTCGACCACGCTGGTGAGCAGCACGATCTTGCCCGTGCCCTTGCAGTCGGAACAGGTCATCGCTTCGCCTTCCTCCTTGCGCGCTCGAATCGTCGTGCGCGCTTGGCCGCCCACGTCATCGCGCACCATACCGTCACGTCACTAAAGGCGCATCGATCGTAGCTCTTGCCGCACTGCTTGCACATGTGATTGACGCTCGCGCTCGGGCGTTCTTGGCATATGACACACATGGTCATGCGAGCACCAACCTCACGCCGCAGCCGCGCGCCTGTAGCTCTTGCTGCAAGCCGGCGACGATCGACTCCTTGGTCGCACCATCGCCAGCTCGGTGCTCCACCATCACGTCGTCGATCGCGATCGAGTAGCGACCAGCAACGATGGTTCCGTCATCGCCGGGGATGATGTCGAGGCGCAGCGGCGTCGGCACATCGATCGTCACGCACCCTCGCCAGCTCGGAGACATCGGACTCGTCGCGAGCAGTCCGATGCCAAGGGCGGCAAGTCCTCGCGGCCGCATCGTCGGCTCGCGCCACGGGTTCGGCTTCAGCGGAGTCGGCACTGAGCTGGCGACATGAAGGCCCGCCAGCATCGGGTACACCTCGTCCAGCACGCTCGGCCCCCAGCTCGACCACATCACTTCGCCCTCCTCATCATGACGAAAAGCAGCGCCGCCGCTATTGCCGAAAGCGCGGACCCGAAGAACAACACCCACGAATACTCAGCCGCGCACGCCCGGTATCCGAGAGTGAGACATGCACCGCACCATGCGAGCTGCTCTAGGCGCAGCGATCGGGCGAGAGACCGCATCAGCTCGATGCCGCTGTCGGTCGCATCCTTGAGGCCATCCGCGTAGCCTTTGGAGTATTCGCTCACTTCGCCCTCACGAGGTACTGGTTGCTGACGACCTTGAGCGCCGTCCGTCCGAATCGGTGATCGAACCGCTCTTGCACCGGCCGCACCACCACGCCCTCGCGGATGTGACCAGCTCCCGGAATCAAGCTCGGGCCATCCGCCATCGCGAGCACGGCATCGAAGTCGAACGGACCATGGAAGAGCTTCGGAGCCATGGGGACTTCCCACTCGCCGAGCAGCGACTCCGCATGCGGCCAGTCGAGGTACTTGCCATCGCGACTCATGACGTCGAACGCCGCGAACGAGACCCGACCGTCGGCGTGGCCGTAGCGCAGATCCTGCACACACCCGTAGACCTCGCCGAAGACCACCAGTCCGGGGTTGTCCTCCAGGAACGAGCAGAGCGCTTGGCAGCGCTCCAGCGCCTGCCACCAGATGTCACGCTTCGCCGGGTCGTCGCCGTAGTGCTTGAGCCAGCGGGTGCGACTGCCAACCCGGTATTCGTTGCCGACCACAACGTACCTGGCATTGGACCCGTGGATCTTCTCGGTGACGATCACGTGCTCGCCGGGTTCGAACGCGCGGCGCCCGTACTTGTAGAACGTCTCCAGATCGTACTTCGGAATGTGCTCGCACCCGGGCGGCGGAGGCACAGAGACGGAACGCATGTTGGCCCCTCCGCCCTGGCGCAACGTCGGCACGTAGTGCGTGATTCCGAGATCGGCGGCCACGTCGTCGCCCAAAATCGACCACGACGGCGCCGGGACAAGCAAGCCCATGGACATCACGCCGCGAAGCTTTCTCGCCTTGATGCGCCGGTGGCCATCGAGGAAGGCGAAGTCTGGCGTGTCGGGCACGACGCTGTCCGGCGGGATGTAGGCCGCGAACGGAACGCCTTCCCAGTCGGCCGTGCGCACGACGCATGTATAGCCGTCGAAGACGCGCACGATCGACAGCGTGTCGGCATTCGGATGAGGCTCGAGGTTGACGGGGACGATCTCGACTCGGTGAGTGGACTCAGCCATCGAACGTGTACCGCCGATGCGGAGGCACTGTTCCGTCTTGGCTCAGGGCGTGTCCATGCCGAGCAATCTCAAGAAGCCTCCGAATCTCCGACATGTCAGGCGGGTCAGCGCGGTACCACTCTGGAAGCTGCGCGCGTGTGCGGCCCGGCTCCAATCGCAGAACCGCCAAGACCTCCGCCTGCTTTGGCGAGATGTGACCTCCGACAAGCAAGCGATCAATCTCTTCCGCGGTGAATACGCTCTCTGAAGCGACCACCCACTGTCCCATGATCTCCTGCTCGTACATCACTCTGCTGCCTCCGCGCGCTTCATCGCATCCTCGGCAGCCCGCCGCATGGCGTTGCCACCCCACAGCCCCCACGCCTGCAAGGCCGGGCTCTCGGCGAGCGTCAACCCCTTCGCCTTCGCGGCTTCGTAGTTGCCCTCGTGGCGCGAGAAGAAGGCCGCGACGCGCCGAGCATCCACCTGCTTCCCCGCCGCGATGTCGCGAGCCCGTGCGACGCCGGAGCCGATGCCCTGCTCGCCGGCCTCCTTCGTGTCGAGTCCGCCGCGCTTGGACTTCGGCGCAGCCTCGCGAGCAGCGAGCGCAGCTCGAGCTGCCTCTTGCGCTTCCTTTGGCGGGTCCACGTAGACCGGAGCCGCATCGGCGCGCGAGCGCTGGCAGACCTCGAGCACGAACCGGACGCAGGCGCATGCGATATCAATCGCCTCGGAAGCCATCGCGTCGAGATCCTGGTCTGCCTCCTTCGCCATGATCTCCGCCTGGAGCTCGGCGAACTCTTCGGCGAGCACACCCCATGCTTCGTGCGCGCTGGCCATTGGCCGGGGGTGCGCATTGCGGCTGTGCTCGATCTCCGCGAGCAGCATCGTCAGCACGGGCGCGTCGTCAGCTCCAACAGCGATGGTCCGCCGAATCGAGACCGGCAGCACCGTCTCCGGCATCAGCTCCGCATCGTCGCCGCGGACCACCACTCGATAGTCGCCAGGCTCGAGCGTCGGCCGCGAGCGGATGAAGACTTCGGCGGCGCGCTCAGCAGAGTCGGCAGTGACCGAGGACGAACCGATGCCGTCGATGCGGACGATGTACATGGTGGCCCTACCCTACCACGCCCAGCTTCTCCCGCAGGATCTCGACCGGCGTCCTGCCGCGCTCGACGAACTCGTGATTCTCCCATAGCTTGCCGCGGCGGAGCTTGTAGAACTCCTCGTGAGTGATCTTGGTCAGCCTGACCACATACTCCTTGTCGCCAAGGTGCAGGAGTTGGTGCCCGCAGCTCCATCCCTGCTCGCATAGTCCGCACGTCTTGCACACTCGCACCGGCGGCTTGGCATCCGAGTACCACGTCGAATCCTCGAACGGAAGCTCCACGATATCGGGATGAGAGCACGAGCATTGAAGCTCAGCAACCAGTCGCTGCTGCTCCGCCTGCATGGCTTTGATGTCGGCTTCGAGCGCTTCGATGCGCGACTTGGCTGCCAGCTCGATCTGTCGCTGTAGGTCGTCAGACACCGATCGACCCTCGCAGTCGTCCGTAAACGAGTACTTGCATGCCTTGCAGTTCATACCTGTCACAGCCTCTCGATAATGTCCATCACCCTGGACGCAGCGGCGAACGCGGCGGCAAAGGCCACGATAACGAGCGGCACGCTTGCTGCCACCACGACAACCCATAGGAAGAAATCGAACTGGTCCATCACGATCTCCGAGAAGTCACATGACTTTGAGCGCGGCCGCGACACGAGCAGCGGCCGCGACGAGGCTGGCGTGCATTTCGGTGAGCCGCACCTTGGCGACCCTTAGCGAGAGTACGGTGATCTTGGACGGAGACTCCCACCCACTCGGAGATCCGTCGACGAGGCGAGTCGACCATACCCGGTCCGGCTCCACGGTCGTCACGGCCCACAGGTCGCTGCCCTCGCCCAAGATCGTGCAGATGTCACCCGGCTTGATCTTGCTCATGACGGCACCGCCCAACGCCTGCGCTCTCGCGCACCGAATCTCCCGAGCACCGCCCGCTGCTGCAAGCGCACGACGTCGCGCCCACACTGCCCGACGGTCGCCATCATCGTGAGCACGAGAAGGCGATCGACCTCGGCCACCTCGTCATCGCTGGCCGACGAATCGCGCACACCCACGGTCACGAGCAGGGGGCAGCCTCAGCAGCTTGATCCGCCAGAGGTTGACGTTCGTAGGGTGGCGTTCATGGCTGACGAATCCGAGTCCGCCAAGCTGGCGCATCGCCGTCACCCACTGCTTCTCGGTCAGCCCCGCCATCTCCTTGAGGCGCGCCTTCGGATGGAAGCAGTACGGCCACGGCGTGCTCGGATCCTTCGGCTTGCGCGGCACCGAGTCATAGACGACCTCCGCGAGACGCAGCGACACCGCCTTGATCTTGTCGCATCGAATCAACTCCGCTGGCATCCGCATGATCGCTCGTTCTCCTCACTCCACGTGCGCCCAGCACTTGCGCGAGCAGACGAGTCTCGCTTGGTTGTGGCTGACGCCGTAGCGCTCGCCTAGAGCGCGATAGCCAGTGCCTTTCTCCTCGCGCTCGCGTCGCATCGTCCGCACGAGCTCCTCGGTGAGCTTCGCGAAGCTGCTCGCCTCGCCACGCGCAGGCGGCTTGCGCTCGCGAGCGCGTGCCTTGTTCTCGGCAGGCGCGACGGCCTCGAGATTCGACACGTCGTTGTTCTGCGTGTTGCCGTCGATGTGGTCGACCTCGTGCCCTGACGGGATCTCGCCGATGTGCACGTGATGCACGAGTCGGTGCGCGAGCGCCAGCACGGCCCGGCCGGCAGACTGGACCTTCGCGTAGACGTAGCCCTCGCCGTTGACGCTCGTGCACGAGCGCAGCTCTCCATCCGCGAGCACGCGCCGTGCTCTGCCACAAGCCGGTCACGCTGGCGCACCACGTCGCGGTAGTCGTCCATGAGGCGCTCGACCGCGGCGTACGGCGTCTCGTCGTCGGCAGCAGAGCAGAGGCTCGCGATGTCGGAGAGCATGGCGATGGCGCCTTGCAGGTCGGAGTACACGCGCTCCGCAGCATCGAGCGCCGTCTCACCGGAGCGGGAGCGCAGTGCGTGTGCGATGTCGCCGAATGAACAAACCGTCTGCCTCGCCATCTCGTCCTCCTCTGGAATCAAGGCCCGGGCGTTGGCCCCCGGGCGTGGGATCGGCAGAGGCCGTCGCGTGTCCACCCGCATTGGTGGCCGCTCTTCGGCATACCGGTCCAAGCCTTCCGTCGTGTCGAGCTGTGGAGGTGGAGGGAATCGAACCCCCGTCGCGCGGCTTGCAAAGCCACCGCTCTACCGCTGAGCTACACCCCCAATGACTGCGCAGCTCTGATTCATGAGCCCAAGCCAAGCACGGCCGTGCGGAGATCTCTTCCGCCACCACGTCGCCGCGCAGTCACACCATCTACCGCAGCCGAGCGCCGATCATTCCTCGACCGGGAAGAGCGCGGCGGTGCCAGCCTTGAACCGCCGCCGGTACGCCGCGTGCAGCATGCCGCCCCAGCCGAGCACCTCCGTGTCGGCGACCCAAACCATCAGCTCGTTCGGCATGACCGACCACTTGATCTTGACCAGCTCGTCCATCACCCGCGCCGCGTTCTCGGCGGAGGCATCGAGCCGGCTGGCCATGATGATGAGCGCCGCGGCGCTGCTCCTCGAGATGCCGCCCACGCAGTGGGTGAGCACGACCGACTCCTCCCGCATCGACGCGGCGAAGTCGACCACGCGCTGCACGTGAGCTGCGTTCGGAGGCACGAGCGCCCCACTGGTGAGCGAGGTATCGTGGAACTCCAGCCGCAGCTTGCTCGCGTGGTGGCGCTCCAGCCATTCGGGCATCGGATGCCCAGGGTCGCCGATCGAGACCACGTGCGTGATGTCCCTCGCCCGAAGCGAGCGCAGGATCTCGGTGGCGCGGTCGAAGCTTGCGATCGTGATGTTCATTGCCGTCTCGCCTTCTCCCATCTCGCACGCTCCTCTTGCTCACGATCGAACCCAGCCCTCGCCAGCCGCTTCGAGAAGTCGTCCGCGCTCTCGCCTTCCACGCGCTCGATGCCGACAGCACGCACACGGCGAGCAAGCAAGACGTCTCTCCACGCCACGCGCTGCGGCTCAAGCCAGACATCCTCGCGCTCGGTCAGCGGCAGGTCATACGTCAGCTTCCATCCGACGCAGCCCCTATTGGGCCCGAGCGGGTCGTCGTGCAGGCGGCGCTCGGCATGGTGCAGCGTGAAGGCTTCCGCAAGCGTGGAGATCTGGGCCTTCTCGGCCATGGCCTCCGAGCGGAAGCCGATGCCGTTCGTCCAAGGCACGTCGCCACCGACCAATACGAAGCGGTCGCCGCCTTGACCATGCGGATGCGGGAGGATTCGTCGCTCGGTCATGGGCCCCTGCGTCTCTTGGGTTGCCACCGTTGCATCTCGGCGTCCCACCACATACCATCCGCGGACTCGTGTCGACCCTTATGCTGGCGCTTCCGAACGCAGCAGCGGTCGGCGATCGCGAACTCGCATGGCATCGCCTCGCCATCAGCTTCGCCCGGCAGCAGAGGGACCGGCGACCAGTGGGTCGGGTCGCCGAGCTTCGCACCGTCTACGCCGCGCCAGCACGGTTTCCCGGCTGCGTTCGGATGGTATGTCCGCCACGACGCGAGCACGGGCCCGTGGTCGTGTAGGCGCATCGACACACGCCAGGCGACGAGCACGAGCGTGCCGTCGAGCGGGGCTGTCTCGATCGGGGACCACGGGAAAGATGGGCGATCCGTGGTGCGACCACTCATGCTCTCACTGCCTCCCTGAACGCGCGGTCGAACGCCTCGCTCGCCATCGACGCGACGCGGTCTCGATGCTCCGAGTCCGCCTGCATCCACGCGATGAAGTTGCCGATGGGCGCGTCCTTGCTCGGGCGAACGGGCGGACCCGTCACCGAGCCGTCGTCCTCCACGATGAACAGGTCGCCGAAAACATCAACCGCGCGAATCGCCATCCAATCACTACAGGCGCGAGACAGCAGCTATTCCGCCGTTGCCTCGCAGCCGAAGATCATCTCCAGCACACGCTCGATCAACCCGTCGATCTGCCCGCCTTCGGTCTTGAAGACGATGCGCTCGGGCACCATGCCGGAGTGCAGGCGCGGCAGCAGATTCTCCGCCATGCGCATGAACTCTCCGACTCCCTTCGGGTCTCCGCCTCCGAGCGCAAGCTGCACCCGCGGTAGCATGGGCATGCCCTGCGCCTCGCACGACACCGCGACGCCCTGGTCCTTCAGGCGCTCGACCAATCCACCCGGGACGCCCGACAGCCGCAGTGGCTTGCCGAGCTGGACGGCCGCCTTCGCCTGCTCGCGCATGTCCATCGGCAGGCTCCCGATGTCGGTGACAGCATCCGCCGCCTCGCGACGCCGCTGGCCCGCGTCGCGCTCCCACTCCGACCACAGCGAATCGACGAGCGCCGCAGCCCACGCCTTGCCCTCGGATGCAGCTTCGGGATGGAGGAAGCGGGAGTGGTCGACCGTGTACGCGCACTCGTGCCCGAGCTCGACGAGAGCGATGCTGTCGTCGCCGACGCTCACCCTGTAGACCATGCCCTTCGTGCGCTCGTCCTGCTCGAGCGCGGACAGGACCAGAGTAAGGATCTCCTCGGGAGCGTGGCGGCTGACGATGACGCGCACGTCGTGATCGACGAACGTAGTCCAGCCCGGCTTGTCGCCTCCGAACCATGAGCACGTCCGCGTGGCAGAGATGCGCCCCCGCACGCCGGCGCGTGCAGCGAGCGACTCGAACCGGTCGCAGATCTCCCTGGAGCCGATGCTCGCCGTGACGAGATGCACGGCCTTGCCATCCTCAAGCGCGCACGCAGCTTCGACCAGCATCGCCGTCGTTCGGCCGCAAGCGCGACCCCACAGTCCCTCGCCGCGGTTGGCCTTGCGCATGAGTAGCGCCTGCGCAGGGCCGAGCCCGCACCGTGCAGCCATGTCCTTGAACCGCTCGTCGGAGACACCGAAGCCCGAACGCTGCGGCTCCACGCAGTCGCAGTCGACGCTGGACAGCAGCAACTGGACCTTCCCTGTACCCTTGCAGATCTCACACGCCATATCTCATCTACCTCCGAGCGACGGATTCATTCCGACGCCTTGCCTGCCTCGCGAGACGGACGCCACGGACAAGGCGCAGGCCGGCGGAATGGCAGACCACTCGCAGCTCGGCAAGGCTCATCCGTTGCACCGTGCGCCGCCAGCCCTTCAGCCACCTACGAAAGCCCTGCCCAACCCTCATCGCTTCGGCAAGGGCCATGTGAGCGGCCGTCATGCTGTCGATGTCGGCGAGCGCATCGCTGACCAGGCCGACGCGCTCGTACTTCTTGCGCACGCGTCGCTGCCGGTGGAAGCGTCGAAGGTGGCTGGCGTTCCGCATCGTTCACCTCGCAGCGAAGAACAGGCGGAGTCCTTCGCACGCACGCTGCACGTCGGCCAAGTCCTGGAACTCACGAGCGCACCCGTGGCACGACGCCGGCCGAGGCTCGCCGATGCCGACCGGGCTCAAGCGCCGGCACGCAGCGCAGATCCAGACCCGCAGCCCGAAGTCCGCCATGGTCGTGCGGCGCCATTGGCCGTTGCCCCGTCGAAGCTGAAGGCGAGCCATCACTTCACCTCGCGCGACTCTGCCTCCGTCCACCACCAGCCGCCGCACCCTCGCGGGCAGCGGAGCGAGACGAGGGCAGTGCGACAGCGGGGGCAGGCCCACGGCTTGATCTTCACGGCGATTCTCCACCGGGCTCGTCGCTCGCCCGCTCGGCACCACACTTCGGGCATGGCTCGGTGCTCGTCCCAGTCCATGCCCAGCCGCAGCCGCTCGTGCAGCGACGGTGCGAGGGTTCGTCGCCGGCGAGGTGTTCGACCGCACGCTTTACCTCGGCTTGCGATGGGTTCCACGGTCCATGCCTCTCGCCTATGAGAAGGCCGTGCTTCGCGGCCACCCCGTCGAGCCATGCCTGCTCGGCGGGCGTAAGGGCCCAGCCTCCCAGCTCCACGATGTAGCCGGACTCGGGTGCACCGCCCGCCTTCGGGATGCCGCTCTCCATCGGCTCGGGCGTACCCATAGCTCCGCATGCCGCAAGCAGCTTCTCGGTTCGCGTCGCAGGAACCTCGCGCTGCACGGCCGCCACGAGTCTCCGCCGCGCTTCGGCATTCGCTGCCTCGTACTCCTCGGCCGTGCGAGACTTCTCGTCGGCGGCATCCACCGCTCGCGCATAGGCGATCGCGGCGGCAGCGATGGTGTCGGCATTGGCGGATTCGTTGCGAGCAGCCGCGCTCTTGCGGCTCTCGTTCTTGTAGTCGTCCCACGCCTTCGCATACTCCCGCGCGGCCGAGCGCAGGGCCTTGTTCGCGTCGGTCTCACGGCAAGCACCCATCACCATCACATCATCCGCCCACCGCTGTCGCTCCGGGGTACCAGGCTCGCCCACGTACCCGACTGCCTCCGCTGCGACGTCGAGCAGCGCCTGCGCTTCGGCGGCGGACATGCCTCGCGGGAGCACGAGCGCCGCCTTCGTCGAATCGACATCCGCGCGAGAGAGCACGTGCGCGACAGCTCGAGCCGGAGCCCAGCATCCATCGCCTGCGGCCGTGATGCCGAGCGCTCCGCTGGCCGTGAGATAGACCTGTCGGTCGGGCTGCGTCGAGCTGCTGATGCAGTAGGCCACCTGCTCGTCGGCCACGGTGATGCTCGATGCTTCCCATCCGTCGGGGAGATCGTTGTCGGTCGTGCTGGTCATGCGTCCTCGTCTCTCGTCGTTCGCTCGTTGATGTCGGCGCTGCGCCACTTGCCCATGGGTCGGCGCGGGGTATGAGCCATGGGGCGCCACGACTTGCAGTCGCAGCAGATCTCGCTGGACCACGAGCCCCAACGCAGCGGAAGGTCCGGCCCACGTATCGTGTTCTCGTGGGCGCACGGAGATGGAGCGGGCGGGACCTGAGCCTCGGGCGAGCGCGGAGAATGGTGCGACTCGTCGGCGTCGAGCTTGGTCACCGCGGCAGCGAAGCGCTCTCGCGATGGAGCGGGCTCGGTGGCATCAAGGTACGAAGCCTTCTCTGCTGCCCTCGCCCTGATCTCGGCCATCCACGCAGGCTCCGTGGTTCCACCCCTTGGCGCATCGGCCGGTCCGAACAAATCGAGTAGACCGTGCCTTCGGGCACCGCCGCAAGCGCCTGCCAGTCCTTGGTTGTCAGCTTCGTGATGCTCATTGCAAATCTCGCTTCCACTTCGGCCACTTCGCCACGCACCGCTCGGCCCGCTCCATGCCGGCCTGCACCTCGAGCCACGTCAGCTCGACGGGTCCATCGCTCTTGCCCCACTGGCCTTGCAGCGTGAGCACGTGCTCGCTCACCGCGTCGGCGGGACGGAGATAGGACAGCTCGGAGAGCGGCGCGACACCGAGAAGCCAGCGCTCGCCGTGGAGATGTCGCACGAGCACGTCGCCGTTCTTGAACACCCACACCACGACCTCTTCCCCGTCGTGCTCGACCCAGCACCCGCGCTCGATGACCGGCTCCGCGATGCCGAGCGACTCGCGGCACAGCATCCGAGCCCGCTCGAGCTCCTGGTCGTGCAGGATGGCGCACTCAAGGTTCTCGTCGACATCGGTGTCGTGCAAATCCCAGTCATCGAGCAGCATCGGTCCTCTCGTCATCATGCGAGCCTCCGCGACAGCCACCGCCGACCCGCGAGGAACACCGCGAGACAGAGGCTGTGCCATGGTCCCGCAGCGACAGCACCGAGCGCTTCTGCCTCCTCGCTCTCCTCCACGCACCCAGGCGAATGCTCGTCGACAGGATGCTCGCACCCGCAGCAGCGGCCTGGCTCGTGGTCGGTCATCGGCACCCTACTTCACCGGCGAGTAGCACGCGATAGCGCCGCCCAGGGTGACGAAGCAACTCGGTCCGCAGAACAGCCGCGTCGCCGTTGACTCGCACTGCTCGGCGCCCTCTGGATCCTCGCACGGGCTCGACTTCTCGATGCACTGCAAGATCCACTCGCGCATCGCAGGGTCGCACTCCTCGGTGCGGATCGTCGCCTTTTGCTCGCACGCGGACAGGTACAGGAGCACGAGAACAGCGAGAGCGACGTGCGAGTCGATGGCCGGCGGCGGAGCTTGCTTTCGTGGAACAAGGCGCGTCACCTTCGGCGTCGTCCACCGACGCACGATCGACGGCATGACCATCGCGAGAACGAGCGCGGCGACCAGCGGGGTGATGGTGAGCAGCACGATCATCGCCTACCCCTTCCCCTTGATGCACCCGGGGACCGTCCCCTCCCAGCGGCTGGACTCGAGCCGCAGCCGCAGCGTCTCCACCACCCGCGAGGCGATGCGATCCTGGAGCGCGAACACGTCGCGCAGCTCGCCATCGAGGTGGTCGCTCCACGTCTGGTAGCCGGTGCGCGCGTCCAGCAGGCGCACCGCCACGCGCAGCTGCGAGCCCATCCGACGCACCGTGCCGTCCACCACCACGTCGACCCCCAGCGCCCCGTGCACCGCTCGCGGGTCGCGATTCTCCGCGAAGCGCTGGGTGGCCCCCACCGCCGGCACGCGCAGCCCACGGGTCATCGCCAGCAAGTCGACCAGCTGCTCGGTCATGGCCTCGGCGAGATAGGCGTCGTCAGCCGGGCCGCGATAGCGCAGCGGCAGCACGGCCAAGCCCTGCGCCAGCGCACCCTCGAAGCCCTCGTGAACGACCGTCGATCCCAGCGTGGGCTTGCGACCCGCAAGCCTCGGGGTTCGTGCACCAGCCGTACAGTTCGCACAGCGGAGGACCACCGCGAGCGGACGGAGACTTCGGGTTCTCGACAGCCTGCTGGTGCCGCCGATTCTGCTCGGCGAGCAAGCGCGCCTCATCGACCGCCAGGTCTTCGTACAGCCACACGCCGCCGACCTGCCCCTGTGGCCCGGCTGGCATCCACCGGCCAGCGCTGTAGGCGATGCGGAACCCTCGGGCAGCTCGACGCCTTCCGCTTCGGCCTCGCCCGTCATCGCCAGCCGGCGCCGCACCTCGCCCGTCAACAGCTCCGGCAGATGCTCGTCGCACCAGTGGCCGTAGGCGTCGACGCCGTTGCGACCCTGCCACCACGTCGGCTTCGCAGAGCAGCCGGGCGAGCAGCAGTGCGCGAGCGCTGTGTCGTCGGCCGCTGCGAGCTTCGTGACCAGCGAGCGCGCCTCATCCACAAGTCCCAGTGCGCCCGCGAGAACATCCGTAGCCGCCGCGTAGTGCTCCAGCGTCGGACGCTGGAGCCCGTCCTTGAACCCCGGCAAGAAGAGCACGCCGCACGTCGGAACGATGGCCGGGCGCCACACCATTCCGCAGGACTGGCACGCATGCGTGTGGTGCGGCTTCGTCGCGAACTCGCCGGCGTCGACGTGCCGAGCACCGCACGACGGGCACCCCCGATCGGTTCGTAGAGCGCTATGCCGGCGAGCAGTACCGCTCGAGCTGGGCTGCCGACGTTGTTCTCCAGCGCCTCGCGAACCTTGGCCGCACGGCACCCGCTTGAGCTCGTTGATCTCGGCGACGAGTTCTGCGTTCTCAGCTTCGAGCGACGCGCGCTCCCGAAGGACGGCCTTCACCCGGTCTTCGAGCGTCGCGCCCGAGAACCCCGCGTCGCTCAGCAGGCGAGCGGCACTCGTGATCTCGGCATGCCGCTTGCTCTCGCTTCGCTCCACGACAAGAATCGCGTCGCGCAGCTCCTCCACCTTGGCCGCCACGGTGCCAGCGCTGCACCCTTCGACCGCCGAGATGATGCGACGAAGGTGGTCGCCGATCTCCCCCTCGCCGCAGCCCAGCATGTTCGCGTACTCCGCGAGCGCCCGCGAGCTCACCTTGGCCGAATCGGCGAAGGCCCGCAGAGCATCGTAGGTGTTCGCCCCTTGATCCGCATCGATCGCCTTGCGCACGTCTGCGACCACAGCGTTGAGCGACCTGGTGACCGCAGCGGCGGTCTCGTTGGCTGCCTCGACCGCCGCATCCTTGCAGGCGGCGAGCAGCGAGACCCACTGACGATCGCCAAGCCGAACCGCCTCAGTGATGAGCGCGACGAGATCGCGGGTCATCATGAAGACGGCGTGATCCAGGACGAGCCCGTCGTTATCAATCCAGCACTTCACGCCGCCGCGCCGCAGCCCGCACACGAAGTCGTCAGGCTGCACGCCCGCGGGCGGCTGGTCCATCCACTCCGCACCGTCCGGTGCCGCAGCACGCTCGGTCTTCACGATCTCGATCTCGTCCGCCATGCGTCACCTACCGGCGCGAGCGGCTCGATGTTCCGATCACGGTCATCGACTACCCTTCACTCGCTCGACGATCACCTCGGACGAGATCGCAACCTCGACTCGCTCGTCCGGCTTGTACCAGGAGAGCGAGCCGCTCGCGAGGCTGACGGCGGCCCATTCGATGCCGGACAAGCCCTGCCTGTGCTCTCCTGTGCGCATACACGCAACGGCGCCGATCCCAGGGAAGAAGACGTCGCCGGGCTCGAGGTCGCCAATGTCGGCGAAGCACGGCAGGGTGGCAGACTTGATTGTGAGCTTCATGCGAACAGCTACCGTCGCGAAGTTGCCGATGTTCCGCCCGTCGTTCCGGCCGCCAGCCGCCCGCGATGCAGCCGCGACATCAGTGTCCCGTCGGGGATGCCAAGCGCCGCCGCAGCGGCGGAGTACGAGAGCCCATCGACATCGACGAGCTGCACTGCCTCGCGCAGCTTCGGCGAGAGGCTGCGCAGGGTCTTCGCAGGACAGCCGCGCGGAGCATAGCCATCGCGCGGCGAGCAGGCCGGGATCCCGAGCGCATCTCGACGCAGCTTGATGGTGTTCGCGTGAGCGTCCGTCCGGCGAGCGAGCGTCGTGTCAGGCATCTTCCCGAGCAGCGGGTCGATGACGGTCCAGTCGATTCGAGACATCGGACCAAGTACCGGA
>ERZ650311.627-NODE-627-length-21078-cov-7.890120_pt1 | contig 21078 bp, 15 predicted proteins | sample MGYA00376247_ERZ650311 | MGnify/ENA primary metagenome ERZ650311 (study PRJEB26733, sample SAMN07839324) | wastewater metagenome | biome: small river; feature: stream; material: water | place: USA: North Carolina | collected 2016-07-28 ...
TGCCGAGCAGGTTGCGGCAGAGCCGTTCAAGCGTGCTGCCCAGAAGCGTCTGGCTCTCGAGGTGACCAGTCTCGTTCACTCGGTTGAAGCAGCACAGGGTGCAATCAACGCTTCGGCTGCGCTCTTCGGTCAGGGCGAACTCGCAGAGCTCGACGAAGCTTCGCTCGTCGGTGCGCTCAACGAACTTCCTCACACCAATGCGCTCAAGGGAACGACTATCGTGCAGTTGCTGCAGGACACCGGTCTCACCGACTCGCTCTCTGACGGTCGCCGCGCAATCCAAGGCGGCAAGGTGGCGCGCTCAATCGGGTCCACCGGAATGGTGACACCGTAACTTTCCAAAGCCCCAAACCAAGCGCCGGTTTTGGTGGCCTTGTCCAAGCGCGGCAACAACACCAACAGCAAGGTGCCATCACTGTCGGCCAATGATTCGGCCAGTTGCTGCAAGGCGACGCTGCCCTCCTTGCCCGGTTTGCCCGAGGGGATGCGCAGCTCGATGATTTGACGGTCGGCAAACAGGCTCATGGCCCCCGCCGCCGATTGCACCGCACTCCAATCAAAGTGGGCCCCACTGACGGTGTGCACCTGGCGGTCGGTGTAGCCGGCCGCGCGCGCGGCCTGGCGCAGCGCATCACCGGCCTCCTGCGTGAGCAGGGGGTCGTCGCCGTGGATCACATACACGGGGCGCAGGCCACTGCCCACCTTGTCCAGGTGGGCGCCGAGTTGATCGCCGCGCAACTGCATGGTGGCTAGCGCGCCCCAGTGGCGCCAGACTCCGGCGGCAACACCACCGCCTCCAGGCGGCGAATGATCTGCAACACCACGTCGCGCTCCAGCACGCCGCGCGGGATCCCCACGCTGCCGGGGATGTAGCCGCGCCCGCGCTCGTCGGCCTCGCGGCGTACGTCGCGATCGTCCGCCCGGAGCCGGCGCGAAGGGTCGCGCGGCGAGCGGCGGTAGCACGAGCAGTCCAAACAGCAGCGTCGGGCCGAGGATCATCGATCCGACGGCCACCGTCGCCGCGGTCACCAGGATCACCGAGCTGGTCCTCGACCGGATCGACCTGACGGCGCTGGTGCGGGAACGGGTGGACATCGACGCGATCGTCGCCGACGTCGACATCGACGCGATCATCGCGCGCATCGACCTGATCGGCCTGGCCGACCAGATCATCGACGGGGTGGACCTCCCGGCGATCATCCGGGAGTCGACCGGCACCGTCACCGCCGAGGTGATCACCGACGTGCGCACCCAGACCGCCCGCGCCGACGACGTCGTCTCCGGCTTCGTCGACCGCGTGCTGGGCCGCAGCCCGCAGGGTCCCGAGTGACCAACGCCGGCATCGTCTCGCGAGGCCTGGCCGCGCTGGTCGACATGCTGGTGGTGGTCGTGACGATGGGCCTGCTCTACCTGGGGCTGGTGCTGACGACACTGATCGTCAACCCGACGTCGTTCCGGTTCCCCGCGCCGAACCTGATCTTCTCCACCGCGGTGACGTTCGCGGTGTCCGTGCTCTACCTGACCCTGTGCTGGACGCTGTCCGGCCGCACGGTGGGGGCGGTCCTGCTCGGGGTGCGCGTCGTCGGCAGGCGCGCCGAGCAACTCCGGCTGCCGGTGGCCACCCTGCGGGCGGCGGCCTGCGTGCTGTTCCCGATCGGGTTGCTGTGGGTGGCGGTCGACCGTCAGCGCCGGTCGGTCCAGGACATCGCGCTGGGCAGCAGGGTGCTCTACGACCGGCCGACTCAGTAGGATGCCCCAATGCCGTTAGCGGACGGCCAGGTCGTTGCTGGTTACACCATCCTGCGGACCCTCGGGGCCGGCGGGATGGGCGAGGTCTATCTGGTCCAGCACCCCCGGCTGCCCCGCTACGACGCACTGAAGGTCCTCGGCGCGGCGGTCAGCAAGGACGAGGAGTACCGGCAGCGGTTCAACCTGGAGGCTGACATGGTCTCCACGCTGACCCATCCGCACATCGTCACGATCTACGACCGCGGCGAGTTCGACGACAAGCTCTGGATCGCAATGGAGTACGTCGAGGGCACCGACGCCTCCCGGCTGCTCGCCGAGCGCTACCCGTACGGCATGCCACCCGACGACGTGGTGCGCATCATCACCGCGATCGCCGAGGCGCTGGATTACGCGCACGGCAAGGGCCTGCTGCATCGGGACATCAAACCCGCCAACATCCTGCTCGGCCGGCCCGAGTCCGGTGACCCGCGGGTCATGCTCGCCGACTTCGGCATCGCGCGCTGGATCGGGCAGGCCAGCGCGCTGACCGGAACCAACATGACGGTCGGCACGGTCGCCTACGCCGCGCCCGAACAACTCAAGGGCGAGAGCATCGACGGGCATGCCGACCAGTACGCCCTGGCCGCCACGGCCTACCACCTGCTCACCGGGATGCCGCCGTTCCAGCACACCAACCCGGCGATCGTGATCAGCCAGCACCTGTCCTCCGAGCCACCCGCGATCGGCGCCAAGCGCCCCGAACTGGTCGGCCTCGGCCCGGTGTTCGCCAAGGCGCTGGCCAAGGATGCCGGTGACCGCTACGAGCGGTGCGCGGATTTCGCCGGTGACCTGCGCCGCGGTCTGGTGACCGGCGAGCCGTCGCCGGTCCGGGCGGGTCGCGCGGCCAAACCCGTTGGGCGCCATGCCAAACCGGAGGCAGGGACCTCCCGCCGCCGGTTGCTGGTGCCGGCGATCCTGGGCGCGCTGGTGATCCTGGCCGGCGCCGCCGCGGGACTGAGCCTGCTGTTCGGCCACCGCGACGTGCACAACACCGCCACCACCGGATCACCGCCGTCGGCCACGCCACCGCCACCGGCCGTCGCCGGCCGGATGGACCTGCCGATCGTGGTGATCGGGGCCAACTGCGCGGTGCTGGGCGCGGCCGCGGTCAGCGAGGCGGGCGCACCCGCCTACTGCGCGCACGCCGACGCGACGTCGGACGCCACGGTGTGGTCGCTGCAGCCGGAGCAGCTGCGCGCCGATCCGCAGTCCGGCGCGGGTTAGGTCCGCTCCCTGGGCAGGGTCTCGCCGCGGAAGAAGGCCGGGGCCTTGAGGTTCCACACGATCATCAGGACGACGCCGAGGGCGAGGCCGAACACCCCGACGACGAATGCGGTGCCGACGCCGAGAAGCGATGCGCCGGAACCGGTTTCGGGATCGGCCATCTGGTAGGCCTCCAGGATGCCCACCGGGATCAGGATCAGCGCGCCGATCGCGGGCAGGATCACCTGACCCATCGCCGTGCGCCACGACCGAAACGCGGTGCGCCGAAAGTAGACCACCGAGGAGATCGCCACCACCGAGTAGTAGGTCATGATCGCGATCCCCACGCTGTAGACCGAGTCCTCCACCACGCTGTCGCTTATCACATCCAGCACGCAGTAGATCGCCAGGCTGGTCAGGCCGATCACCCAGGTGGCGAACTTCGGTGTCGAGCTCGCCTCGTTGACGTGGCCGAACCGGTCCGGCAGCGCCTTGTAGGTGGCCATCGACAGCAGCCCGCGGGCGGTCGGCATCACCGTCGACATCGTCGCGGAGAACGCCGAAATCCCCACCACCAGCGCGGCGATCAGCGCCCCGCGGGTGCCGATGGTTTCGCCGGCCAGCGTGGTGAAGACGTCGTCGATGTTGTCGGGGTTGGTCAGGCTGGTCGGGCTGGTCGCGTCGACGCCGGCGAACGCCAGGGCGGCCACGCTGAACACCACGTAGGTGACCACGGTGATCATGATCGCCGTCACGCCACTGCGGCCGGCCTGGGCCGGGGTTCCCGTGGTCTCCTCCGACATGGCCAGGGAGGCGTCGAACCCCCAGAAGATGAAGATGGCCACCAGGAAGCCGCCCAGCAGGCTGCTGAAATCGTGGATGGCGAACGGGTTGAACCACTCCCAGGAGAACGACTCCGCGGTCGGGCTCTGCTGCCCGCGGAACACCGCGATGAGCATGATGACGGCGAACAGCGCCAGCCCGCCGTACTGGACGATGGTCAGGGTCAGCGTCGTGCGGGAGGACTCCTCGGCGCCCTTGGCGACCAGCCAGGTGGTCAGCAGGATGAACGCCGAGGCCACGATCACGTCGAACCACACCGGTGAGTTGTCCATGCCCGCCCACACCGCGGCCGCGTTGGTCAGGATGCCCGCCGCCCCGACCCCGGCCAGGATGCTGGACAGGATCAGTGCGTAGCCGCCGATCCAACCGACGTGCGGGCCGATCGCCTTGGACCCCCACGTGAACACCGTGCCGGCGTCCGGGGCGGCGTCGGTGAGGTGCTTGTAGGCCAGCGCCACGAAGTACATCGGGATCACGGCGATGATGAACACGATCGGCAACTGGTAGCCGGACTCGTCGGCGCCATGGCCCAGCGCGCCGGTCAGCGAGTAGGCCGGTGCGGTGGCGGCCAGGCCGATCGCCACCGCGCCGACCAGCGACACCGACCCCTTCTTCAGGCCCTTGGCGCGCAGGCCGTGCATGAGCGGGTCGACGATGGCGGGGTCTTCGGTCGTCATGACCCGGGATTGTTCCGCCCCGCGGTCAAGATCGACGGTAAACGGACGATTCAGGCCTTGATCCGGATTCGGCCCGGCTTCCACAGGCCGCTGCGGGTGGCGGTGCCCAGGTCTATCCGTGCGACGTCGGCGTCGACGATGGTGTCGAACCGGCGCAGCGAGCCCCAGTCCCGGCCCCAGTCGTGCGACAGGTAGGTCGCCATCACGCGCTGGCGCAGCAGCAGGTCGGTGATCCCGAGCAGACCGCCGTTGCGGCCGTCCTCCCAGGTGTCGGTGTCCTGCTTCTTGGCCGTGTAGTCCGGGGTGATCCGGAACTTCGGCACCTCGGTGACCCCGTTGGCGTGCAGCATCGGCTGCTGGCACGGGAAGGCCAGGCCCACCGCCCAGTCCATCAGCACCGGCTGGGTGGAGCCGACGTACTCCTGCACCGACCGCAGCTCCGGCACCCGCGGCGGCGTGACGGCGATCCAGTCGCCCAGGCCCAGCGACCGGTCGGCGGCCACGATGCGCACCGCGGTGGCGTCGGCCGGTATCCGGGAGCGGTCGTAGCGCAGGTTGCGCCAGGACGGCGCCGGGCCGATGTCATAGGGCTGCACCCGTCCAGCAGGCACCGGGGCTCCGTCCGGGCCGGGCCGGGCGTACTCCAACTCGACGAGCTGGCCGTCGGTGTGCGCGTTGAGCACGCTGTCGCCGGCGATGGTGCCCGCGGCGGTGACGACCACCAGCGGGTGGCCGCCGTCGGGCCGCGGCAACTCGTACCAGGCCGAGGTGAGCAGGCTCTCCTGCTGCGGGCCGGTGACGTAGCTGCCAGCCACCGGAACCCGGGCCGGGTCCAGGCCGTACGGCAGCGGCACCGTGGAGCCGTTGACGCCGGGAGTGCTCAGCTTGATCGGCTGGTCCCAGTCGTAGTCGGTGCCCGGCTGCGGGTTGGTCATCCGGATCGCCTCGGCCACAATGTGTTCCGGCAATCCGTTGGGCGTGAAACCGACCGGCTTCGTCCCGCCCAAGGGGCCGAGCGGTCCGTAGTCGCCGGGCAGCGGGCTCAGGAACCCGGCGTTGGTGTCCGGTTCGACCAGCACGTCGTCGGCCAGCCCGCAGCCACCGGAGAACGCCCGCAGGTTGGCCCACGCGTTGGAGTAGGTCGGGTACTGGCGCACCACGCCGGCCGCCATCGACGCCATGAACACCAGCACCATGAAGCCGGCCGCCAGCGGGATGGGCGCCGCGGTGATCGCCCGCGCGATGCGGCCCTCCCCGTGGCTGCGGGAGCGCAAGTGCAGCCACACCGTGTACAGCGCCGACACCGCGAACAGCGCGAAGAAGATCGTGCTGACGGTGATTCCACCGATGCGCGGCATCGCGTTGTTGAACGGCACGCCGTAGCTCGAGACGTACCACCAGCCGTTCGTCGTCGCGAAGCACAGCGCGAGCAGGAACAAAACCGCGGTCACCACGGTCATCCGGTTGCGCGACCAGCGCAGCACCGCGGGGGAGGCCAGCACGGTGGCCAGCGCGGCCATCGCCGCCCCCACCGCGGCGAACAGCCCGAAGTGGTGCACCCACTTGGTGGGGGTGAACATCAGGAAGAACATGGTGGCGAAGATGACGCCCATCAACCGCCAGGCCGGCCCGCGGGCCACGCCGGGAACCCGCTTGCGGCGCAACATGATGAACATCGAGATGAACAGCGACAGCGCGGTGATCAGGAAGCCGAACCGGCGCGACAGCGAGCCGTCGACGGTCGGCAGGATCAGGTAGTAGTACCGCAGGTTCTCGGTGTACCAGGCCTGGCTGGGGCCGATGTCGGTGCGAATCCTGGTCGCCTCCAACACCGTTGCCAGGGTCTGATCGGCGAACACGACGGTCAGGATGACGGTGCCTGCGGCCAGCAGCGGTGCGACCAGCGGCCAGGTGCCGACGATCGCCCGGCGGCGCACCAGGATTCGCAGGATGGGCCGGCCACCGGCGATCAGGGCGGCCACCGCGATCAGGCCGGTGGGCTGGATACCGAGGGTGAAGGCCGCGCTGACGATCGCGAACGCGAACGGGGTCAACCGCCCGGACATGATCGCCCGCTCGATGAGCACGTAGGTGATCAGGGCACCGGTGGCGATCTGGCCCTCCGGCCGCAGCCCATTGTTGAACGGCATCCAGGCGGCCAGCAGCACCAGGCCGGCCGCCCACAGCGCGGGCCTGCTGCCCACCACCGCGGGCCCCAGCCGGGGCAGTACCTCCCGGCTCAGCAGCAGCCAGCACACCAGCGCGCACACCAGATCCGGCAGCCGCATCCAGATGCTGGCATCGCTGACGTGGGTCATCAGGGCGAGCACGTTATAGAACCAGCCGAACGGGTCCTCGGGGCTGCCGAACCAGCGGAAGTAGTTCGACATGTAGCCGGCGTGGTCGGCCACCCGCGCCATCTGCAGGATGTAGCCGTCGTCGGAGGAGTTGGCGCCGATGACGTGCCAGACCAGGAAGGCGCTCACCACGGTGAAGTCCACCGCGGTGAACGTGCGCCAACGCTGGGGGATCAGGCTGTGCATCCGCCGGCCGTCGAGCCGGTCCAGCCGCCACAGCCCCGCCAGGGCCACCGCGGTCGCGGCGATCGCCAGCAGCATCGCGGCCAGCTTCAAAGCCGTTGGCTTGGTGGAGAACCGGGTGTCGATGGTCGCCGAGAACGTCAACCCGGGCGGGGCCGGGCCGGTCAGGTCGGTGAACACCCCGACGATCGCCGGGCGCAGGTTGGGGTCGGGGAAGCCACCGCGCTGCTCCTTGCCGGTGGCCGGATCGGTCAGCCCCACGAACGTCGCGAACGTTCCCGCCGTCGTCGAGCTGATCTCGATTCGCGAACAGCCGGGGGCACTTGCGCTGCCGACCACCCGCGCCCGCGGCACGCTGGCGATCACCACGTTGCGGTCGGTGATGTCCACCCGCTGGCTGGTGACGTTGACGAACAGCGAATTCAGGCTCGCCTGTTTGCCTTTCGCCGGTGCCAGCCCCAGCACCAGGCCGCCCTTCGGCGGCATGGACCGGATCACCTCGCACGGCACCGTCGCGGTAAGCGACACCGGCGCCTCGGAGATCAGCGGTGCGGTGACGTTGCCGAGCCTGCCGTTCTGCGGCCAGTTCAGCGTGGCGGTGGTCTGCACCACCGGCAGCAGTGGGGTCAGCACCGACAGCACGAAGCCGATCAGCCCGGCGACGGTGGCCAGCCTGCGGGTGATCGCGACGTCGCGGGCGGCGTCGCGGGCGTTGGCCTCGAGAGTCTGTGTCATGGCCCCCCTATCACGGCAAGGCCCTGATCGGTCCGGTACGGCCCCAACCGAATACGGTCTTGGAACCCTGGTCGACGACGGCGTTCGGCGCCTCGCTCGCGGGCACCAGCCGGATGTAGCGCTCCAGCGCGCCCCAGTCCCGGTACCAGTCGTTGCGCAGATAGGTCGGGATGGTCGCGGTGGTCAGCAGCGCCTGGATGAACAGGAACGGGCCGCCGGAGCGGGCGGACTGCCACATGTTCGACGACACCACGACCTGCTTGAGGTTGGGCAGGATCCGGTACTCCGGGACCTCGGCGACGCCGAGATGTTCGGCGAACGGCCGCTGGCACGGGAAGTTCGCGGCGGTGGCGATGTCCATCAGGATCGGGGTCTGCGAGCCGAGGAACTGTTGGGCGGTCTGCAGCACGGGCACCCGCGGCGGGGTGAAGCCGAACCACTGGTCGGTGCTCAGGTTCGGGTCGTCGGCGACGATGCGGGCCACGTTGGCCTCCGGCGGCGCCCACGCCATCGGGAATCGCAGGTTGCGCCAGGCCTTCTGGGCGATGACGTCGATGGGTTGCACCGAACCCAGCGCCTGGAAGCTGCCGTCCGGCCGGTGCACACCCCACTGCAGTTTGAGGGACTGGCCGTAGTTGAACTGGCCCTCCTCGTCGTAGAACCAGATCGCCCCGGCGGCGGCGACGGTGACCAGCGGCCGGTCCGGGCTGCGCGGCGGCAGCTCGTACCAGGCCGACGTCGCCTTGGCCGCGACGGTGTTCTCGTTGTAGCTGCCCATCACCGGGGTGGTCTTCGGGTCCAGGCCGAACGGCAGGAACACCTTCGACCCGTTCACGCCCTCGGGCCCATAGCCGCCGCCGGTGCCGGCCGCGTAGGCGATGCCGACGTTGGGCTTGTTGGGGGAGCCGTCGGAGTTGACCGTGCCCGGGTTGGCGACGAACGGTTCGGCCGGCTCCAGGGTGTCGCTGATTCCGTTGGGGGTGAAGCCGATCGGGTTCTCCCCGCCGAGCGGGCCGTACTGCCCCCACTTCTGGCCCGGAACCGGTTGCAGCATACCGGCATTGGTGTCGGCCTCGACCAGGACGTCGTCGGCCATCGCGCAGCTGTTGCGGGACAGCCCAGAGCTCAGCGCCGACACGTTGGCCTTGGCGGTGGTGTACACCGGGTAGCGCTGCGCGAAGGCCTTGGTCATCGAGCCGACCTCGAGCAGCACCATGAGGAGCGCGACCACCAGCAGCGGGGTCGAGGCCAGCACCCGGTTGCGCCGGGTGTTCTTCACCTCGGTACGGCCGGCGTAGTCCATCCGGAAGTGCAGCCAGCCGGCCAACAGGCCGGTCACCACGGCCAGCGCCAGGAACATCGATGTCACCGGCTGGTGCGCCAGTACGGGTTGCCGGTCGAACCACGGCACCCCGTAGTTGCCGACGTAGAACCAGCCGTTGATGCCGGAGGTCGCCCACGCAAGCACGAACAGCAGCGCGGTCACCCACAGCGCGAGGTTGCGTCGGCTGTGCAGGCCCACCCGCGCGAACGCGAACGCCGCCACTCCGCCCAGCGCGCCGGCCAGGCCGGCGAACGCGCCGAACTGCACCGCCCACTTCGTCGGGGTGAACGTCAGCAGCAGCAGCCCGACGGCGGTGCTGCCGATCAGCCGCCAGACCGGGCCGTTGACCAGCCCGGGCACCCCGCCGCGGCGCAGCAACACCGCGAGCATGCCGAACAGGCAGAGCAGCATGATCAGCACCGCGAAGCGGCGGGTCAGCGAACTCTCCACGTTGTCCTCGACGGTGAGGAAGTAGTACCGCAGGAAGTCCTGGTACCAGGCGATGGTCGGGCCGACCACGTACTTGATCCGGGCGGACTCGGCCACGGTCGCCAGCGTCTGGTCCCGGAAGACGACCACGAAGATCACCGACAGCGCGGCGGCCAGGGCGGCCAGCGGGGCGAGCAGCCCCTCGGTTGCCCGCCGGACCTTGATGATCCGTGCGATGGCGCGCCCGCCCACCAGGAGCGGCGCCAGCGCGATCAGACCCTGCGGCGCCAGTGTCACGCTGAACACCGCGACGATGATCGCCAGCGCCGCGGGCAGCAGCCGCCGGGTGGCGATCGCGTTCTCCACTAGCATCCAGGCCGCCAGCGCCCCGAACGCGATCAGCGGCTCGGGCCGGAGGCCGTTGTTGAACGGCAGCCAGGCGGCCAGGAACACCGCCCCCGCGGTCCACACGGCCACCCGGTTGAGCGCGAGCTTGCGGCCCAGGCGTGGCAGCGCGCAGCGGCTCAGGATCAGCCAGGTGGCGATGCCGGCGGCCGTGGCGGGCAGCCGCATCCACACCCCGGCGGTGCTGATCGCGGCCAGGTGCGCCAGCACCGACTGGTACCAGTCGAACGGCGCCTCGGTAGCGCCGAAGAAGCGGAAGTAGTTCGCGGTGTAGCCGGCCTCGCCGGACACCCGCGCGATCGTGAGGTTGTAGCCGTCGTCGGAGGAGATGGCGCCGACGACGTGCCACAGCAGCAGGGTGCCGATCACCGCGGCGTCGACCAGCCAGGTGGCCGGGCCGGCGCGCAGCCAGCGCCGCCACAGCCCGGGCAGCCGGCGGCCGTGGGCGCGGTCCAGGACCGCCAGCGCGATCAGCGACGCCAGCACGCAGATCAGCCCCAGCGTGATCGCGGCCAGCTTCAGGGTGGTCGGGGCGGTGATGAAGCGGGTGTCGATGTCGACCCGGGCCGAAAGGCCCGGCTGCGGCGGCACCTTGAGGTCGGTGAAGATTCCGGCCACCTGTGGCTTCTTCTCCGGCGCCAGCGTGCCCGTCGCCCCGGGGATGCCGATGAAGTCGGCCCCGGACCCGCCGGGTCCGCCCCACAGGTGCAGCGCGCTGCAGCCGCCGGCGTTGATGGCCGGGCGCGGCGCGACGGCGGCCACCGTGTCCCGGAACGCGACGACGACGGTGTCGGCGTTGGCGCGGACGAACAGGCCGTTGCGGCTGGCGTCGATCCCGGCGGGCGGGATGGTGGAGAACACCAGGCCGCCGGCGGCGGGCAGCGTCGCGATCGCGGTGCACGGGATGGACACGTCCATGGATAGCGGGGCGCCGGAGACCAGCGGGGCGGTGATGTCGCCGACCAGACCGTCGGCCCGGGGTGCCTGCGGCCACAGGATGGTGGCAGTGGTCTGTTTGACCGGCAGCAACGGCACCAGCACGCACAGCGCGACCCCGACGATGCCCGCGACGACGGCGACGAGCCGGGCGATCCTGGTTGGCTCGGCGCTGTCGCTGGACACGAGCCTCGATGTTAGGCGACGGCGCTGTGGCCATGCGGATGCCATGCGGCGCCGGCGGCGGCCGGGCTTGGGCCGGCGCTATGTCGGCCGCAGCGGCGCGGGACTCCACAGCCCGCTGCGGGTGGCCGTCCCGAGGTCCAGCCGGGCCGGCTGGGCGTTCGGATAGAACGGGTCGAGCCGCTGCAGGGCGCCCCAGTCGCGGAACCAGTCGCCCTCGAGATAGGTCGGCACGGTGCTGGCGCGGTAGAGCAACTCGCTGATGCCCAGCGGCCCGCCCCCGATGTTGTCCATCACCGGCGAGTTGGCCTCCGCGCCGAACCGGTCGGGCAGGATGCGCCACTTGGGCGGTTCGATGACACCGTTCTGGTGGCCGAACGGACGCTGGCACGGGAACGCCAGGCCGACCAGCCAATCCAGCAGCACCGGGTCCTGCGAGCCGACCACCTGCTGCAGCGAGCGCAGCTGGGGGATGCGCGGCGGGGTGACGGCGATCCAGTGCTGGGGCGCGAGGTCGTCGTCCTTGGCGATCAGCCGGATCTGGGTGGCGTCGGCCGGGATGGCGGCCAGGGGTGCCCGCAGGTTGCGCCACGCCGGTGCCGCGCCGACGTCACCGAAGCCCAGCGCGCCGCCCGGCTTGCCCTCGGCGGCCTGCTGGTCGGTCGCCCACTGGACCTGCACCTCGCCCTGGTCGAAGCGGCCCGCGGCGGAGACCACCAGCAGCGGTGCGGCCTTACGGTCGGTGGCCCAGCCGTCCGGCAGCCGGTACCAGGCCGACCGGAGCATCGCCGGCTGCTGCACGCCGGAGCGCCAGCTGCCCAGCACCGGGTTGCGGGCCGGATCCAGCCCGTACGGCAGCCGGGCGCGGGAGCCGTTGATCCCGGCGGCGGCGGTGGTGCCGCCCTCGGTGCCGGCCTCGCTGGTGTTGACCACGCCGTCGGTGTCGGCGAAGTTGCCGCCGGAGCGGTCCATCACCGGGTCGGCCGAGACGTCGGACGGGATGCCGTTCGGGGTGAAGCCGTCGGCGGTCGCCGAGCCCAGCGCGTCGCCGACCGACACCCCGATCGGGGCGAGCAGCCCGGCGTTGGGGTCCAGCTCGACCATCACGTCGTCGGCCAGCCCGCAGGTCTTGCCGGTGAGCGCCTGCAGGTTGGACCGGCCCACCGACCACGCCGGGTACTGGTCGATCATCGCCAGCGTCAGCGACAGCACCTCGAAGAACACCAGCAGCCAGGCCACAACGGCCAGCGGCGAGCCGACCGCCTTCGACCACCAGCCGGACCGGACCGGCCGGTTCTCGGCGCGGCCGGAGAAGTGGAACCAGGCCGCCACGACCAGCGTGACGACGGTCAGCCCCAGCAGCATCGTGGTGAACCCGAAGTGCCACTCCGGGAACTGGTTCGACCACGGGACACCGAAGTTGGATACGTACCACCAGCCGTTGACGCTGGCGAACGACAGCGCGGTCACGAACAGCACCAGGGCGGCGAACACCGCGCGGTTGCGTCTGGACCGCAGCACGTGCGCGGTGACGGCGACCGCCGCCAGCGCACCCAGCGAGCCGGCCAGGCCGGCGAACACCCCGAAGTGGTGCGTCCACTTGGTCGGGGTGAACATCATCGCCAGGAACGAGATGATCGTGATGCCGATGATGCGGCGGCTGGGACCGCCCGCGGTGCCGGGGATGTGGCCGCGGCGCAGCATCATCGCCACCGAGACGGCCAGCGCCACCAGCAGCGCCAGCACCGCGAACCGCCGCGCGATCGAGCCGTCCGGGCTCGCCATGAACAGCCGCTCGTAGCGGATGTGCTCGTCGAACCAGCTCAGGCTGGGCCCGACGGCCGACTTGAGCATGTTGGCCTGGACCTCGCCGACCAGCGTCTGGTCCCGGAAGATCAGGATGATCGTGACGGTGGCCGCGGCCATGATCGGCGCCAGCAACGGCAGCAGCCCGAACTGCCGGGATCGGCGGTGCAGGATGGTGCGCAGCGGCCCGATGGCCACCAGCAGCGCGCCGATCGAGGCGATGCCGGTGGGACCGGAGAACAGGGTGAGGGCGCCGATGATGCAGGCGAACGCCACCGGCAGCAGCCGGCTGGTCGCCACCCCGCGCTCCACCGAGCACCAGGTGAGCAGGATGCCGATCGCGATGATCGGCTCGGGGCGCAGCCCGTTGTTCAGCGGCAGCCAGAACGCCAGGAACATGCCCGCGGCGGTCCAGGCGGCGGCTCGGCTGGTCTTGACGGCGTTGCCCAGCCGCGGGATGACCTCGCGGCTGATGATCCACCAGCAGGCCAGCGCCATGATCAGCGTCGGCAGCCGCATCCAGATGCTGGCGGTGGTGACGTGCGCCCACAGCGCCAGCAGGTCGTAGTACCAGCCGAACGGCGCTTCGGGGGTGCCGAACCAGCGGTAGTAGTTGGCCATGTAGCCGGCGTGCTCGGACACCCGCGCCATGGTCAGGATGTAGCCGTCGTCGGAGGTGTTGGCGCCGACGAAGTGCCACCACACCAGCACGGCGAGCACCAGGGCGTCCAGACCGGTCAGCGACCACCACCTGCTGGGCAGGAACCGGCGGTGCCGCATGCCGTCAGCGGTGTCCTGGACGTGCAGCGCGATCAACGCGACGACGGTCAGCACCACCCCGAGCACCATCGCGACCATCTTCAGCACCGTCGGGGCGCTGCTGTAGCGGGTGTCGATCGTCGCCGAGAAGCTCAGGCCGTCGGGCGCGGGGCCGGACAGGTCGGTGAAGACCCCGACGATCTGCGGCCGGAAGTCGTAGCCCCCGCGCCTGCCCTTCAGGGCCGCGCCGGGGTCGTCGCTATCGGCGCCCTTGGTGAGTCCGACGAACTCGGCGGTCACCTCGTCGGCGTGCGCGACGAACGTCAGCCTCTGACAGGCCGGGCTGAGCACCTGGGACAGCGGCGCGACCACGACCGGGGTGTTGCGCACGACGACCACCAGGTCGTCGTTGGCGCGCTGGATCAGCAGGCCGCGGTCGACCGCCTTGGGTGCCTGCTTGGGGACGGTGGACAGCAGCACCGTCTTGCCCGGCCCGTCGAGGCCGGCGGCGGCGCGGCACGGCAAGCTGATGTCGAGGTCGGTCGCCACATAGCTGATCAGTGGGGCGGTGACGCTGTTCAGGACGCCGTTCTGCGGCCAGTTCAGCTGCGCGGTGGTCTGGGTGACCGGCAACAACGGCGTCAGCACCGCCAGCGCGGTGCCCAGCAGGCCGGCGACGACGGCGACCAGGCGAGCGGTTCGGTAATTCGCCCGCGTCTCGGTCACGGAGCTAGATGGTAATTGGCCGCCAGGCCGCACGATCAGCGACTGTTCCGGATGGCCAGCACGAACGGTCCGATGTTCTTGACCGTGAAATGCGGCCCGGCGAACAGGCCGGCGTCCAGGTCGACGGTGTAGCGGCGCACGTTGGGCTGGTTGGGGTAGACGTCGGTGGCCAGTCGCAGCGAGTAGGTGTCCGACGAGCCGGCCGGGCCGCCGCGCCGCATCAGGAACACCGTCGGCGCGGGCCACGGCAGCACGTCGAGGGCCTTGGTGAACTCGTCGGCGGTCTTGAGCCGGCCCCACGACTCGATCGCGGCGGCGCGCTTGTCGAACTCGGCGAGCGGGTTGGCGTAGTGCGAGGTCAGCCCCTGGAAGCCGTAGTACGGGTAGTAGGACAGGAAGCTGTAGTCCGCGGTGAGCACGACGGTCTCGTTGCGCGGCCGGCCGGTGACCTGCCGGATCGCGGCGTCGATCTCCGGGTAGTACTTCTCGGCGCCGGGCGGTCTGCGGTCCCCGCGCTGGCCGTTGCCGTCGGTGTCGGTGTAGGCGACGTTGAGGTCCGGGCGCAGCACGTCCGGGATGTCCTGGCTGAACCCGATCGCGCCGATGAGCCCGATCGCCGCGGCGACCGGGACGATCCGCCGGCTCCAGCGGGCCGCCAGCGCCAGCGTCACCTCGATGAACCCGAAAACTCCGGCGGCGCAGAGCAATACGGTCAGGGTGGGCTGCAGCCGGAAGGACAGCAGGGTGGTGCCGGCCAGCGTGGTCAGCATCGACAGCAGCGACCACGCGTACAGCGACAGCACCCCGATGCCCAGCGCGGCCGCCCGGGTGGAACTGCGCGCCCGCCACACCAGCCAGAGCGTGCCGAGCATGCACAGGGCGCCCAGCAGGGAGAACTGCAGCATCGGGAACGTGAGCACGGCACCGTCGGCGGGCAGGTAGTGCTGGGCGCTGCCGGTGTCGCTGAGCGGAGATCCGGCCGCCCGCAACAGGAACGGCAGCCAGGTGATCGCCCCGAGCAGGCCGGCGATCACCGCGATCACCGCCAGCCGCAGCAGTGGCTCGACGCTGCGCCGGGCGATGGCCGCCAGCAGCGCCATCACCACGACGGTGAACGCGGTGTAGGCCAGCAGCAATGTGTAGAAGGTGGCGGCGACGCCCAGGAACAGGCCGACGCCGACCACGGCCGCCCAGCCGCCGTTGCGGGTCCCCCCGCGCAGCCCGGACCAGGCCAGCACCAGCACCGGCGGGATCAGCACGGTGATGATCGCGCTGTACGGCTCCGGGGAGCTGTAGGCGATGGCGACCGCGGCGGTCGCGGTGGTGACGATCAGCGCGTACTCGAAACGGATCAGCGCCGCCCACAGCACCATCGCCAGCACCACTGCGACGGCGATCGAGGTGATGGCCCACGGCTTGAACATCTCCCAGGCCGGGGTGCCGGTGAGGGCGGCCGCGCGCCCGCCGAGCCAGAACCAGCCGGGCGGGTAGAACGGCGGCAGGCCCAGGTAGGTCATGTCGTGCAGGGCCGGACTGTCGGTGAGCCGGGTCAGGTACTCGGTGCGGAACTGTTGGTCCACCGAGATGCCGAACAGGTACAACCTGGTCGCGCCCAGCGGCATGCCGAGGGTGACCACCGTGAAGGCCGCCAGCAGGGCGGCCGCGCCGATCCGCGCCACCCAGGCGTAGCCGCGGCGCCACAGCACGCCGACGCCGAGCAGCGCGACCAGGCAGCCGACCTGACCGACCGTGGTCAGCGCGTGCAACTGGTTCGACGACGGGTAGGCCGGCCATTCGACCTGTGCGATGGCGATCAGCGCGACGACGGAGACGCCCACGGCCACCGCGGCCGCCACGGCCAGTTGGCCGACGGTGGCCAGGGCGGTACGCATGCTCAGATCGGCAGCTTGCGGAAGATGGGCCGCGGGATGTGCCGCAGCACCGACATCAGCACCCGAACCTGCCCGGGCGCCCAGACCAGGTCCTTACCCTTCGCCGCGGAGGTCACCGCGAGCTCGGCGACGTCGTCGGCGTTGACCGTGAACGGCGCCTCCTTGGCGCCGGTGGCCTTCCAGTGTTCCAGGGTGGTGGTGGTGCGCACCTGGCCGGGCCGGATCACCAGGACGTGAACCCCGTACTCCCGCAACGCTTCCCCGAGGCCGAGGTAGAAGCCGTCCAGTCCGGCCTTGGTGGAGCCGTAGACGAAGTTGGAGCGGCGCACCCGCTCGCCGGCCGCCGATGACATCGCGATGATCTGCCCGAAGCCCTGGGCACGCATCTTCTCGCCGATCAGCACGCCCACCGAAACCGCTGCGGTGTAGTTGATCTGGGCACTCGTCACGGCCTTGGCCTGGTTCTGCCACAGTTCCTCGGCGTCGCCGAGGATGCCGAACGCCACGATCGCGACATCGATATCGCCACCGGCCCAAGCCTTTTCGATGAGTGCGGGGTGGCTTGCGGTGTCCAGGGCGTCGAAGTCGAGGTACTCCACCGACTTCGCGCCCGCGGCCTCGAGTTGGGCGATCGCGGCCTCGCGCTTGGGCGCATTGGGCAGGTCGGCCAGGATGATCCGGGCGTGGGCGTCGCGCAGATAGCGCGCGCAGATCGCCAACCCGATCTCCGAGGTGCCGCCGAGCAGCAGAATCGTCTGGGGGTTACCCACGGCGTCAAGCACCATCTAGAGCAGCTCCAAGCGTCGGGCCATGTCGGAGGCGAACACCGCGTCGGGATCGACCTTGCGGCGCACCGCAATCCACTCGTCGATGCGCGGATACATGGCGTGGAAGGTGTCGGCGGTGGTGCGGGAGTCCTTGGCGGTGTAGAGCCGTCCGCCGAACTGCAGCACCCGCCGGTCGAGTTCGGTGACGAACTCACTCAGGCCGGCCTTGATCGGGAAGTCCACGCAGACGTTCCAGCCGGGGATGGGGAAGCTCAGCGGCGCCCGGTTGCCGGGGCCGAAGAGCTTGAACACGTTGAGGAACGAGTAGTGCCCGGAGCGTTGGATGTCGACGATGATCGCCTTGAACTCGTCGACCGCCTCGGTGGGCACCACGAACTGGTACTGCAGGAAGCCGGCCGGTCCGTAGGCGCGGTTCCATTCCCCGAACATGTCGAGCGGGTGATAGAACTGCGTCAGGTTCTGCACCTTGCCGCGGTAGGTGCCCGACTTGCGGTACCACAGTTCGCCGATCGGGCCGAATGTGTACTTGTTCGCGAGCCCGTTCGGGAAGATGTCGGGGAACGTGAGTAGTTGCGGCGCATCGAATTTCAGCGGATTGCGCTGTAGCTTCTCCGGCAGCTGGTCCAGCCGGGCCAGCGAGCCGCGGGAGATGGCGGCACGGCCGAGTTTCGGCGGCGGGCTGATCGCGTCGAACCAGGCGCTGGAGTAGGTGTAGTTGGCCTCGCTGCCGTCGCTGTGGAAGGCGATGGTCTCGTCGAGGCTGGCGGTGACATCGCCGTCGGCGATGAAGTACGCGGTCTCGGTCGGGGTCATCGCGATGGTGGCGCGCAGGATGATCCCGGTCAGCCCGTTGCCGCCCACGGTGGCCCAGAACAGGTCGGCGGATTCGCCGTCCGGGGTGATGGTGCGGACCTGGCCGTCGGCCGTGAGCAGGTCCATGGAGCGCACGTGGTTGCCGAAGCTGCCGGCGCTGTGGTGGTTCTTGCCGTGGATGTCGCAGGCTATGGCGCCCCCGACGGTGACCTGCCGGGTGCCGGGCAGCACCGGGACCCACAATCCCAGCGGGAGTCCCGCCTTCATCAACTGGTCGAGGTTCACCCCGGCGTCCACGTCGACGGTGCCGTCGTCGGCGTTGACCGAGTGGATGCGGTGCAGGGCGGCCATGTCGACGACGAGGCCGCCGCCGTTCTGGGCGTTGTCGCCGTAGGAGCGGCCGAGGCCGCGCGCGATCACGCCGCGGTGCTTACCGTCGGCGGCCTGGGCCACCGCCTTGACGATCACCTCGGGATCGGGGGTCGACAACACCTCGGCCACGCTGGGCGCGGTGCGTCCCCAGCCGGTCAACCGTTGCTTTGTCGTCGTGAATGACATCGTGACGAGGGTACCGTGCCGACCTGCCCGTTCACCTCAGCCGGAATATCCAGGCCCTTTGCACGATGAAGTTGATGACCGTGGCGGTGCCTTGGGCGATCACGAAGGCGACCGGCACGCCCCAGGGCTGGCCCTGGAACTTCAGATAGAAGAGGTAGTTGATGCCGACCTGGACCCCGTAGGTCAGCGCGTAGAGCACGATCACGGCGATGAAGCGCGCCTTGCTGGCGGCGGCCTGGAACGTCCAGCGGCGATTGATCAGGTAGGCGGTAGTGGTGCCTGCGATGAAGCTGATGGTCTTTGCGACGTTGACCCCGGGGATGCCGAAGATGACCGCATCGCGCAGCCCGAGGCGCAGCAGCAGTACGTACAGACCGAAGTCGACGACGGCCGACAGTCCGCCGGTGACGACGAACCGCACCACCTGCGTCTTGAGGCTCAGCGGTGCGACCGGGCCGGTATCGGACATCGCCGGAAGCTTACTGATGCCGGGGTCGCTTCGCTCCTGCCCGCCGTGCTGATCCCCGGGTCGCTTCGCTCCTGCCCGCCGGGGGTGCACCATGGTGGGGTGCAGGATCTGCTTCAGGCCTGGGCAACACTGCTCGCCCGGCACAGCACCGACCCCGATGCGGCCGGGGTGGGGGCGCGGTTGCTGGCCTCCTGGTCGGAACCGCATCGGCGCTACCACTCCATCGGTCATCTGCGCGACATCCTCGAGCACGTCGAAGAGCTGGCCGGATACGCCGACGACGCCGACGCGGTCCGGCTGGCCGCCTGGTTTCACGACTCGGTGTATGCCGGTCGGCCCGACGACGAGGAACTCAGCGCCCGACGGGCCGAGCACGACCTGTCCCGGCTCGGGGTGGCGCCGCAGTTGGTCGACGAGGTGGCACGGCTGGTGCGGTTGACCGTCAGCCACCATCCCGCGCCGGGTGACCACAACGGCGAGGTGCTGTCCGACGCCGACCTGGCCGCGCTGGCCGTGCCCAGGGAGCGTTACGTGCAGAACACCGCGGCCATCCGCGCCGAGTACGCGCACATCCCGGACGACGCCTTCCGCAAGGGTCGCCAACAGGTCCTGGTGTCGTTGTTGGAGGGGCCGGGGGTGTTTCGCACCGACTACGCCCGCCGGGAATGGGAGGCCACGGCCCGGGACAACCTGCGGGCCGAGTTCGCGGCGCTGGCCGACTGACGCTCAGCTCTCGCCGAGAATCCGCCGCTTCTGCTGAGCGAACTCCTCGTCGGTGATCAGGCCTCGGTCCTGCAACGCAGCCAACCGCTCGAGCCGGTCCGCGGGATCAGCGGCCTGCGCCTGGGCCGCGGCCGGTTTCAACTAAGGGAGCAGGGCGTGCACCATCGCGTCGAACGGAGGCGCGGACTCGGGCAGCACCCGCAGTTGCAGTCTCCAGTGAATCTCCTTGTTGCCCAAAAGGGTTCGGGCTGCCCACGGTGATCGGCCAGCACGTCGGCGTAGGCGCGCACCCCCACTTTGCGAAGACTGCGGCCGGCGCGTAGATCGCAGGCGGGTCTAGTGCGAGGCCTTGTCCTGCGGGGTGGCGACCATGATCGGCCCGCTTTCGCTGCCGTCCATCGCTGTCTTGTAACTGCCCTGGGTGCCGTCGGTGTCGACCGCCGCGCCGTCCGCGCCGCTGCCGCCGTCCTGCACGCTGATGGTGCTCGACGGGCTGCCTGCGGCGGCGACGGCTGTGCCGCCGAACGCGCCCGCGAGCACGATGGCTGCCACGACGACCGCTCCCTGGAGAACTCGCTTCACGGGTCCGCCCCTTCCGTAGGTCGGATGTGAAATTACCGACACTCCCTGTGAACTAGCTGGCAGTGAACATGGGGTGAGCGGGGCGTCGCCAGCCCGGCCGGGGAAGGGCCGTTCGGCCCTTGCGAACCGGTGGTTGCCGGGGCAATCTCTGCACATGGCAGACGAACAGGGCCCGATCACGGTACTCAGCGACGACGAGAGTTGGAATCGGCTGAAGAGCGTTTCGCTGGGTCGACTGGTGACGCGTGTCGGCGATCAGCTGGAGCTCTTCCCGGTGAACTTCGTCACCCAGGATGGCACGGTGCTGTTCCGGACCGCCGAGGGCACCAAGTTGTTCAGCACCGTCATGAACGACAAGGTCCTGTTCGAGGCCGACGACCACACCGTCGCCGACGGCTGGAGCGTCATCATTCGGGGCACCGCCCGGGTGCTCACCGCCTCCGAGGACATCCACGAGGCAGAGCGGGCGCAACTGCTGCCCTGGGTGCCCACCGAGAAGCTGCGCTTCGTCCGCATCACGCCGTCAGAAGTCTCGGGTCGGCGCTTCCAGTTCGGGCCCGAGCCCGAGCACGGGTCGTACCCCGGCTAGAACGGCCCATCGACATCTCACGGCTGGAACGCGGCCTCAAACGCAACGACAACCTTGCCGATGCCTATCGCGCCTGGTTGCAAGCCGCTTGACCGTTAGCGCCAATAGGAGCATCAAGAACTCGACGGAGACCTAGACCCAGTACGGGACCCGCGCCCGGTACTGCCGCAGCGCCAGCGCCGCCACCAGCCAGCCGAGCACGGTCAGCGCTACCACCACGATCCAGTGCCGCAGCTCCTGGTGCGCGCCCAGCAGCGGGGCCCGCAGGATGTCGAGGTAGTGCAGCAGCGGGTTGAGTTCGATGATCTTG